>Ga0207433_10006626_pt1 | contig 19891 bp, 17 predicted proteins | sample YelNatPaOPGAMG01_FD_187559 | JGI IMG/M metagenome (GOLD analysis project Ga0207433, IMG submission 187559) | Hot spring thermophilic microbial communities from Obsidian Pool, Yellowstone National Park, USA - OP-RAMG-01 (SPAdes) (version 3) | ecosystem: Environmental > Aquatic > Thermal springs... | reverse complement strand
AATTTAAATTTATTAAAACCGAGCGAAGCAATACATCGGTTTGAAAAGAAATTAATCAAGGCGCTGGGATATGACGAGAAAGAGACGAAAAGCATAAAACAACTTTATTAAATTTATTCCCAAAAAATTCCTTTTATCTGTGATATAATAAACTTATGGATCAAACAGATCATCCTCAAAACTTTGAAGTTAAAGAAATCAACACGGGTATTGAGCCGTCTTCTTCTCAGGGACCAACCCAAAAGAAAAGGCGCGGTTTAATTAATCTTTTTAGTAAAAAAAATTTACCCCGGACATTAATTGTAATTTTCTGCATCGCCGCAGTCCTGGCAGTGCTTTCTTTTATTTTGGGGAAAACCTCTTTTGATTTGGAAAATGTAAAAATTAGAATTAGGGTTTTGGACGCCGTGGCTTCGGGGGAAGAGACGATTTTAAAAGTTGAATACATTAATGAAAATCGGGTGAACCTGAATAACGCATATCTAACATTAGATTACCCATCGGGCACTTTTTCCCTTGACGGTAAAGAAATAAATCAGGAAAGAAAAGATCTGGGAACAATTTTAAAAAAATCTCAAGGAAGTCAGGAATTTAAGGTGAGATTTGTTGGCGAAAAAGGAGATAGCAAGACCGTAACCGCAAAGTTAAATTTTATGCCCCAGAACATTAATTCATACTTTGAACAAGTTGCCCCCCTGCGCATAGAAATTAATGCAGTTTTAATTTCTTTAAACATTGATGGTCCGGAAAAATCAATCTCCGGTCAAGAAGCCAATTATTTGGTTGAATACGAAAATAAAACCGATAAAGATTTATATGATTTAAGGCTGGAACTGACCTATGACAAGGACTTTAAGTTTAAAAGCGCAGAACCCCAGCCCAGCGAAGAAGCAAACAATATTTGGAAAATTGATGTTTTAAAACGAGGGGAAAAGAGAAGTCTTAATGTGATTGGAGACTTGAAGGGCAAAGAGGGCGAAAACAAATCCCTGATAGCCACCATTGGAAAAATAGAAAATGAGCAGTTAATCCAATACAGCCGTTCGGAATATCTTACCCTGATTTCTTCTGCGCCGATACTTTTAAACGTGGTTTTAACCGGAGCAGAAGAAGATTGTAAGGTTTTCCCCGGTCAGACCTTAAATTATCGGATTGATTTTAAAAATAATACCGAGGTTCCTTTGATTGAATTAATTTTAAAGGCAAAGTTGGAGGACAGCGTTTTTGATTTTCGCAGCATTCAGTTAAAAGGAGTCGGTTTCTTTGACAGCAGAGACAATACGATTACCTGGAGCGGAGCGGACATTCCCGCCTTAAAACTTTTAGAGCCCAATCAGTCGGGAAGCGTAGAGTTTTCGCTTAAGTTAAAAAAACCCATACCCATGATGGGATATTACGATAAAAATCATAAAGCCGTAATTTCGGCAGAAATTGAAACCAAGATCGTGCCGAAGCAATTTGCGGTTTCAGAATTAAGAATTTTTAGCGATTTGTCTTGCAAAATTAATGGAGAAGTTGATTTAATCGCCAAAGCATATTATTATGAGCCCAGTGCGGGAATTGTTAATTTCGGGCCCATGCCGCCGAAAGTTGATGACAAGACCACGTTTACCGTTCACTGGCAAATTACCGGCGGTTCCAACGATTTAGAGGGAATAAGGATTTATTCGGTTTTGCCGCAAGGGGTTAATTGGGAGAATTCCTACATTAATAATGTTTCCGATAGCGAGGTTTTTTACAATGAAAGAACCAAAGAAATTGTTTGGGAAATAAAGAAAGTCCCTGCGGGGACCGGACGTCTGCTTCCTGCTCAAGAGTTGATTTTTCAGGTTTCCATCCGACCATCAATAAACCAAATAGGAACTACGCCGACCATAATTAACGAAACAACGCTGGAGGCAAAGGACACCTTTGCGGAAATTATTTTAAAAGACGTTGCAGGAGAAATAGCCACAAATTTACCCGACGACCCGAGGGTATCTAACGGTCGGGTGCGCGAATAAATTTATGTTGGACAACAACCAAAATTTAATGGATAAAATTGTAAGCCTTTGCAAGCGCAGAGGTTTTGTTTACCCCGGCTCTGATATTTATGGCGGATTAGCCAACACCTTTGATTTCGGGCCGTTGGGAGCAGAATTGGCAAACAATATTAAGAAAAACTGGTGGAAGAATTTCGTGCAAAAAAGAAGCGATATATACGGCCTAGACGGAGGAATTTTAATGAATGCAAAAATCTGGGAGGCGTCCGGCCACACCCAAGGATTTATTGATTATCTTGTAGAGTGCAAAAAATGCCACAAAAGATTTAAGGCAGAAGAGAAAAATTCTAAAAATCCGTCCGTTGACAGGCAAAAGTGTCCGGAATGTGGCGGAGAATTAACGCAGGCCAAAAAATTTGTGCCAATGTTTAAGACATTTGTCGGTCCCGTAGAAGATTCTGCGGCAATTACTTATTTAAGGCCCGAGACCGCCCAAGCAATTTTTGTCAATTTTAAAAACATTCTTGACAGTTTTCACCCCGTTCTTCCATTCGGTATTGCTCAGATGGGGAAGGCATTTCGCAATGAAATAACCTTGGGAAATTTTATTTTCCGTAAATTGGAGTTTGAACAAATGGAAATTGAATATTTTATCAAAGAAAAAGACTGGAAAAAACACTTTGCAGAATGGAAAAAAGAAATTGAAAAGTGGGTATCGGGCTTGGGAATAAGCAAAAAAAATATTCGTTGGCGAGAGCACGGACAAGAAGAACTGGCGCATTATTCCAAACACACCGAAGATTTAGAATACAATTTTCCTTTCGGCGGATTTAAAGAGCTTTACGGACTGGCTTATCGCACCGATTATGATTTAAAAAATCACAGCGAAAAAAGCGGCAAAGATTTAAGATATATTGATCGGGAAACAAATGAAAAATTTTTCCCCCATGTAATTGAGCCCTCTTTTGGCATGGAAAGAACAATGTTAGCGATTTTATCCCAGTCTTATGATGAGGAAGAAATCAAAGGCGCAAAGAGAGTGGTCTTGAGATTAAATCCCAACATTGCGCCAATTAAAGTGGCGGTTTTTCCGCTGTTAGCCAATAAGCCGCGTTTAATTGAAAAGGCAAGGCAGATTTATGATAATCTTAAAGAGAAATTTTTTGTTGCCTTTGATGATAGGGGAAACATTGGTAAAAGATATTATGCCCAAGACGAAGCGGGAACTCCTTACTGCGTTACCGTTGACTTTGAGAGTTTGGAAAAAGACGATGTGACCGTGCGCGAAAGAGACTCAATGAAGCAGGAAAGAATTAAGATTAAAGATTTATTGGCATATTTTTTGAATAAGATTGATGTTTAAGGCTTATCAAAAATTTATTTTTAAAAGCGGATTAAGGTTGGTCACTGTGCCGATAAAAAATACGCAAGCAGTGACCGTTTTAGTATTGGTCGGTGCGGGTTCTAAATATGAAACCAAAGAAAAAAATGGCATTTCCCACTTTTTAGAACATATGTTTTTTAAGGGGACGAAGAAGAGGCAAAATACCGCGAAATTAATTGAACCGTTAGATAAAATAGGCGGAGAATATAATGCTTTTACCGGTCAAGAAGCCACGGGTTATTGGGCAAAGGTTAGTTTTCAGCATTTAGATGTAGCACTGGATTGGGTTTCGGATATTTTTTTAAATTCAAAATTTGATGTTGAAGAAATCGAAAGAGAAAAAAACGTGGTAATTGAAGAAATAAATATGTATTTAGACGAACCCAGAAGATATGTTAATGATTTATGGGATAAATTGCTTTACGGGGATCAACCGGCAGGATGGTTGGTGATTGGAGAAAAAAGGACCGTTTCTCAAATACAGAGGGAAGATATTTTCAATTATCTTAGCGATCATTATTCTGCGAAAAACACGGTTATTTGTTTGGCGGGAAACATCGGCAACATAGAAAAATTAAAGAAAAGAATCGGTCAGCTGTTTGCGACAGTAAATATTAAAAATCCAAAGCCAAGACAGAGGGTGGTGTTTAATCAGAGAAAGCCGGAAGTTTTAATTCACTACAAAAAAACGGACCAAACCCATTTGTGTTTGGGCGTGAGGGGGTATAATCTTTTTCATCCCGATCGATATGTTTTAAGGGTAATTAATGCTCTTTTGGGCGGGGGAATGAGTTCAAGGATGTGGATTGCAATCCGCGAAAGAAAGGGTTTGGCCTATTATGTTTCGGTTTATAGCCACGAGGATTTGGATGCGGGTTTTTTGGTTACTCAGGCCGGAGTTAACAATCAGAAACTCGAAGAATCAATTAAAGAGATTTTACATCAGTTTGTTTTAATTCGGGATAAAAAAATTTCTTCAAAAGAATTGAAAAAAGTTAAGGATTTTATTATGGGGAGCGCAGTTTTAAACATGGAATCATCAGATGCCCAGGCTTCATTTTACGCACATCAAGAATTAATGGAAAATAGAATTTTGACCCTAGACCAGATATTTGCTAAAATAAAAGCAGTTGATAAAGAAGACATTCTGCGGGTGGCAAAAAACATTTTTCAACCGGAAAAACTTAACTTGGCCCTTATCGGACCATTCCGGGAAAAAGAAAAAAATAAAATTGCTAAATTATTAAAAATTTAAATGCCTGAGAAAAAAACACAAACCATAAATATTTCCACAAGCACAATTTTGCGAGTGTTTCTTTTGATTCTTTTTCTGATTTTCTTGTATTTGATTCGGGACATTATTGTAATTTTTATTTTTGCCCTAATTATTGCTTCGGCAATGACCCCGATCGTCAATACATTGGAGAAAATAAAAATCCCGCGCGTTATCGGGACATTGTTGGTTTTTATTCTGTTTTTGGGGATTATTGTTTTTTTGCTCTATTTGGTCATTCCTTCTATTGCTCGCGATGTGGAAAAATTATCTCTTCACCTTCCGGACTATATAGAGAAGTTAACGTTGAAATTTCAAGGATTTACCGACCGTTTTTCTAAATATAATCGTTTGTTTGATCAATTGGCGGTCTTTCTTACCAGCGTTCGCGATTTTTTAAAGAATTCTTCCTCTAATCTGTTTGCTACGGCCTTAAACGTTTTTGGGGGGATTTTTTCCTTTGCCCTGATTTTGGTGGTTTCTTTTTATATTTCCGTGCAAAAGAAAGGAATTCAGCGGGTTTTAACGGCAATTATCCCATTGCAATATCGCGATTATATTTTAGATTTATGGGAAAGAGCGCAAAAAAAACTGGGCAGATGGTTACAGGGTCAGTTATTTTTGGGATTAATTGTTGGCAGCATGGTTTATATTGGGCTCTATTTTTTGGATGTCAAATATGCTCTGGTTTTAGCGCTTTTGGCCGGCATTTTAGAAATTTTTCCCTATATTGGTCCGGTTTTGGCAGCGGTTCCGGCAATAATTATTGGATTTCTCCAGGCGCCGATTTTAGGTGTTTGGGTTATTATTCTTTATGTGGCCGTACAGCAGATTGAGAATTATTTGATTGTGCCGTTGGTAATCGGCAAGGTGGTAGAGTTAAATCCCGTTGCCGTGATTTTGGCTTTACTTATTGGCGGAAAATTGGGAGGAATTCCGGGAATGATTTTATCCGTTCCCCTGGCTGCTGTTTTTGCCGAATTTTTAAGAGACCTTATTAAACGGAGAGCAGAAAAATAGACAAAAGAATTATAAAAATCCCGGTGGCCAGGTTCAAGAAGGTAATTTGATAGCCTTCTTTTTTACAATGTAAAAAGTTTGAATGAAATGCCAGAATCTTTTCCGCCGTTTTTGTTGGGAAAAATAAATGAACCAGAAAAAGAAAAAAATCGGGCAGGGTCGCACTTACCACCCCCAGCATGATAAAGATTAGTTTATCCGTTTGAAAAACCATTCGGTTGCGATAAAGCAGAAAAACAACAAGCATAACGCCAATTAATCCATCAATGCCGGCCTTAATTAAATCAATGACCAGATTTTTAAAATTTTTATCCCTGCGGAATCCGCTGATTCCTTTATTGTGATAATCCCAGTGTGGCAGTTTGTCTAAAATCAGGTGAGACAATAAGCCCAAACCAATGATTAGCAGCGGGTGACGGATCCTTGCTCCGATTGCGGCGCCGATTAAAATGTGGGGCGTTAAAACCATAATTAAAAAATAGTAGAACTATAAAAATTTTTGTATACTATAACTATATACTCATTATATGGCAAAACTATATATTGTTGCTACTCCCATTGGTAATTTAGAGGATATAACTCTGCGCGCTTTAAATGTTTTAAAAGAGGCAGATTTAATTTTATGCGAAGACACAAGAGTAACGAAAAAGCTGCTCGAGCATTATCAAATTAATAAGCCGGTTGAAAGCTACCATCAACAGAGCAAATTGAGCAAAGTAAAATATATTCTTGATTTATTAAAACAGGGGAAAAACCTGGTTTTGGTTTCTGATTCTGGAACCCCGGGAATTTCTGATCCGGGAAACAAACTGATAGCCCAGGCAAAAGAGTTGGCACAAATTATTCCGGTCCCCGGACCAAATGCGGCAATTTCTGCAGCGAGCGTTTGCGGATTTTCTATGTCTAAATTTATTTTTCTGGGCTTTCCTCCTCACAAGAATAAAAGAAACAAATTTTTAAATGAGATTGCGCAATCAAAATACCCCGTGATATTATATGAATCACCTTATCGGATTATCAAAACCTTGAAGGACTTAAGCAAACTTGGCGATTTTGAGATTTTTATTGCCAGAGAATTAACCAAGAAATTTGAGACCCTCTATCGGGGAAAAATCAATGAAGTCATTAATCAAATAGAGCCAAGGGGTGAGTTTGTTGTCATTATTAAAAAATTGCCCTCCGGCGCTAAATCAATATGAAAAAGAAAATTTTAATTACCACCCCCATATATTACGTAAACGACAAACCTCATTGGGGCCATGCCTATACCACGGTTGCCGCGGACATCTTAACGCGTTTCTTCCGATTAAAAGGAAAGGAAGTATTTTTTTTAACCGGCACGGACGAACACGGTGCCAAAATTGCCGAATCTGCCCAGAAAGCGGGAAAAGACCCGAAAAAATTGTGCGATGAAAACAGCGAAGAATATAAGATAACCTGGAAAAATCTTAATATAAAATATGATTATTTTATCCGCACCACGGATAGCATTCACGAACAAAGGGTAAAACAATTTTTAGAAGAATTGAAGAAAAAAAATGCGGTTTACGAAAAGGAATACGCCGGTCTTTATTGCGTGGCTTGCGAAAAATTTTTAACGGAAAAAGACCTGGTTGACAATAAATGTCCCGATCACAAAATAGAACCGGAAAGAGTTTCTGAGAAAAACTGGTTTTTTAAATTAACCGGCTATCTTTCGAAGGTTGAGGGTTTGATTAAAACAAAAAAACTGGAAATCGAACCGGCGTTTGCAAGAAATGAGGTCTTGGGACTTCTGAGGCAGGGACTGGAAGATTTCTCCATTTCGCGACAAAAGGAAAGAGTAAGGTGGGGGATTGATTTGCCTTTTGGAAAAGACCAGACCGTTTATGTTTGGGTAGACGCTTTGTTAAATTACTATACCGGCAACGGCACAAAGGAATTTTTAAGGTATTGGCAGGAAGGTTATGTAATTCATCTTTTGGGCAAAGATATTTTGAAATTTCATGCTATTTTTTGGCCGGCAATGCTTTTGGCTGCGGGAAAAAATTTGCCGCAAAAAGAGTTTGTTCACGGCTTTTTTACCGTTGATGGCCAAAAAATGTCAAAGACCATCGGCAACGTTATTGATCCCAATGAAATTGTGAATCGGTTTGGAAGCGACACCGCGCGCTATTTGCTATTTTCTCAATTTCCATTTGGTCAGGACGGCGACGTTAAAAAAGAGAATTTTATTGAGAAGTATAACTCCGATTTGGCGAACGGATTGGGGAATTTGGTGGCAAGGGTATTAAATCTTGCAATAAAAGCAAAGATTAAATATCAAAAGTCAAAAACCGAAGAAGAAATTTTAAAAACAAGCAAAAAGATAAAAGAGATTTATGAAAAAGACATGCAGGAGTTTAAGCTATTCGAGGCACTGGAAGAAATTTGGAAATTTATTGGTTTTTGCGACAAATATATTGAAAAGAATAAGCCCTGGCAAATAACCGATAAGAAAAAACTGGAACGGGTTTTATCCGACTTGCTTTATTGCATTTCAGAAATCGCGGATTTTATTACGCCGTTTTTGCCGCAAACCGGAGAAAAAATAAAAGAACAAATTAAGACCGGCAAGTTGGAGATTTTGTTTCCGAGAATTGATAAATAATTTTAAGTTTTGCATTATCATTTTGCATTTTGATTTTTTAATTTTAAATTTATGTTAATTGATACCCATTGTCATTTGAATTTTGGGGATTTTGATAGCGACCGAGAAGAAATTATCGGTCGCTGTTTAAGTTTTTTAAATCCGCCGGGACCAATTTGGTTGATTAATGTCGGGGTTAATTATCAATCGTCGCAAAAAGCAATAAGTATTGCCCATAATTATAAAGAAGGGGTTTACGCTACGGTTGCCCTACACCCCCACGATGTTACGGGATGGGAAAAAAGAGGAAAAGAAAAATTTAACTACGGCAAATTTTTAAAATTAGCGAAGGATAAAAAGGTCGTGGCAATCGGCGAAACCGGATTAGATTACGCGTTTTGTGAAGATGATGAAATAGCGCAAAATTTACAACAAGAAGTTTTTATTCAGCATGTGAAATTGGCGCAGAAAGTAAACAAGCCACTGGCAATACATTCCCGCCGCACCTTTCCCAAAATTTTAGAAATAATCAAAAAACTTAGAACTCCGAAATTTAAACCAAGGGGCGTTCTGCATTGTTATATGGGTCGTTGGTCTTATGCCGAAGAATTTTTAGGGTTGGGATTTTATATTAGTTTTACCGGTCTTATTACCTATGCGCGCGATTACGATAAGGTAATCAAAAATACGCCGCTGAATAGAATTTTAATTGAAACCGATGCTCCGTATTTGACGCCGGAACCGATTAGAAAGCAGGATAAAATTATTAGAAACGAACCGCAAAACGTGGAATACGTTGCAAGAAAAATTGCCGAGATAAGAGGTATAAGTTTTGAAGAGGTGGCAAAACAAACTACCCAGAATGCCAGAGATTTGTTTATGATATAATAGGAATGTGGAATATAATTTTTAAAAAGCAGTCAGCCGTGGGCGGATTTCGGGCTGCGCTTTAATGGGACCATGAAAGAATACAACCCCAAATTAATAGAAGGGAAGTGGCAGAAAAAATGGGAGAGGCTCGGCTTAAACAAAGCCAAGGATTTTGATAAAAGGAAAAAGCAGTATATTTTAGTTGAGTTTCCCTATCCTTCGGGCGAGGGTCTTCATGTCGGACACGTTAGAAGCTATACGGCCCTCGATGCGCTTTGTCGTAAAAAAAGAATGGCAGGATATAATGTTTTGTATCCGATCGGCTATGACGCCTTTGGTCTACCTACGGAAAATTACGCGATAAAAACCGGAATTCATCCCATAAAGGTTACCCAAAAAAATACTGCAATTTTTCGCAAACAATTAAAGAGTTTGGGCCTATCTTTTGATTGGTCGCGGGAAATTAATACCACCGATCCGAAATATTATAAATGGACCCAATGGATATTTTTAAAAATGTTTGAAAAGGGACTGGCTTATCAGGCAAAAATACCGATTAATTGGTGTCCGAGTTGTAAAATTGGATTGGCAAATGAAGAGGTAATAGGCGGAAAGTGCGAACGTTGCGGAGCTCAAACCGAAAAACGCGAAAAGAAGCAATGGCTTTTAAAAATCACCGCCTATGCCGACAGATTAATTGAAGACTTAAAAAAGGTTGATTATCCGGAAAAAATTAAGAACCAGCAAATAAATTGGATAGGAAGGAGCGAAGGAACGGAAGTAAAATTTCAAATTTTAAATTGTAAATTTCAAATTTCGGTATTTACCACTAGAATTGACACTATATTTGGCGTGACCGCGCTTGTATTGGCGCCGGAACATGAACTAATATCAAAAATTAAAAATCAAATATTAAACATAGAAGAAGTTGAGGAATATAAAAAAAACACACAGAAGAAACCAGAAATTGAAAGAATGGATTTTGAAAAGGAAAAAAGCGGAGTCCCGCTGCAAGGCGTATACGCAATCAATCCCTTGAACGATGAAAAAATTCCGGTTTGGATTGGCGATTACGTGATTGCTTCTTACGGTGGGGGGGCGGTGATGGTGGTTCCCGCACATGACCAGCGCGACTATGAATTTGCCAAACGTTATCATCTTGCCATTCGCGAGGTTGTCGTTCCCGAATCCGATGCCAAAAATATAGACAATCAAAGAGAATTAAAGGAGGCATATACGGATTACGGAATTTTGATTAACTCCGGTCGGTTTAACGGCTTAAGGTCTGAGGATGCGATTAAAAAAATTACGGATTGGCTGATTGAAAATAAATTAGGCAAAAAGACGGTTAATTACCATCTGCGCGATTGGGTTTTTTCGCGCCAACATTATTGGGGCGAGCCCATTCCGATAATTCATTGCGAAAAATGCGGCGTAGTCCCGATTTCGGAAAAAGATTTACCCGTCAAGCTGCCGTACGTGAAAAACTATAAACCCACCAGTACCGGAGAGTCGCCGCTCGCAGAAATTAAAGAATGGGTAAATGTGAAGTGTCCCAAATGCGGCGGGCCGGCAAAAAGAGAAACCGATACAATGCCCAACTGGGCCGGTTCAAATTGGTATTACCTCGCATATCTGATGCGCGGAATTTCCAATTTCCAATTTCCAATTTCCAAATACGAGAAAGTATTTAAATATTGGATGCCCGTAGATCTATATAATGGCGGAATGGAGCATACAACCCTACATTTGCTTTACTCCAGATTTGTTTATAAATTTTTATACGATATTGGAGCCGTTCCCCATGATGAACCGTATAAAAGCAGGCGTTCGCACGGAATGGTATTGGCAGCAGACGGAAGAAAAATGTCTAAATCTTTTGGTAACGTGATTAATCCCGATGAAATTGTGAAAAAATACGGAGCAGATACCATTCGTCTTTACGAAATGTTTATGGGACCATACGAAGAAGCAATTAATTGGAGCGCGGAAAGTCTTGAAGGTTGTTATCGCTTTTTAAAGCGCGTATGGAATATTTATCAAGACAAGAAAAAGATAGGCAAATCTACTTCTAGAGATTTAGCGCAAAAAATCAATTACACCATCAAAAAGGTGAGCGATGATTTGGAAAACATGCGTTTTAATACCGCAGTTTCAACGATGATGGAATTTCTCAACAGCTGGCAGGAGGAGGATAAATTGATTAGCAAAAAAGATGCCGAAAGCTTTTTAAAAATTCTCGCTCCATTTTGTCCGCACATCGCAGAGGAAATATACCAAAAAGTCAAAAACAAAAAGTCAAAAGTCAAAAGTATTTTTGAAGAATCTTGGCCAAGGTATGATGAGCAATTGATAAAAAAAGAAACCATCGAGATGGTTATTCAGATTAACGGAAAAGTAAGGGATAAAATCGAAGTCAGCGCAGAAATTTCTAAAGAAGAAGCAGAAAAATTGGCATTAAATAGCGAAAAAATAAAAAAATGGCTTAATAACCAAAAGCCAAAATTAATCGTTTTTGTCAAGGGAAAGCTAATCAATATTGTAATTTAAAATTTTTCACCGAAAATAAAATCGGGAGAGCTTGTCTCTTCCGATTAATTTTGGCCGTAAAGGGGCGAAAATTTAGTTAATTTTTTATCTCTTTCTTGAATCTCTGGCGTTCTGCAGAGCTTCTTCTTTGGTCCCACCGTATCCTTCTTGCTTATAACCTTTTTCATCAACGATTTCACATTTGTATCGCGGAGAGGGTTGAATAAATCCTGCAGTAACAATATTGACAAGCGCTTCTGGAAATGATACGTACTGTTCTTCGAATGTTATTGTTTCTTTAGCCATTTTGGCCTCCCCCTTGGGAAAATCCCAAGGCCTTTAAAGAACGTTTGGAGATAAAATTTTATCTCCATTTTCTTTATATTCTAAAAAAAATTATTTGTCAAGAGGCAAAGCTTTTGCCCGAGGGGAGAGTCGAACTCCCATGGACTTGCGTCCATACGATTTTGAGTCGTACGCGTCTGCCAATTCCGCCACCCGGGCATCATTAATTAAATTAACACAATTTTAGCCTTTTGTATAGTTACAATTTTTATTGCTGCATTTGATTTTCCCTCTTACCTCTACCAGCAATGAATTACACTTGGGACATTTTTCTCCGGTGGGTTTGTCCCATAGGGCAAATTTACATTTCGGCCATTGATTACAGGCAAAAAATATTTTTCCTCTTTTTGTTCTTCTTTCTACGATTTCTCCCTTTTGGCACTCCGGACATTTTACGGACAAAGATTGCTCCAGAGCGGTGATTGATTTGGTGTTCTTGCATTGCGGATAATTTGAGCAAGCCAGAAATTTTCCAAATCTTCCGGTTTTAATCACCATCGGTGAACCGCACTTTTCACAAATTTCATTTGATTTTTCTTCAATAATTTCCTTTTTGATTAATGTTTGGTATTTTTCTGCAAGGGTTTGTTCAAACGGATAATAAAATTTTTCTACGACCGGTATCCATTTTTTCTTGCCCCGGGCAATATTATCAAGATCATTTTCCATTTCTGCGGTAAAGTTGATGTCCACAACATTGGGAAAGTGTTCTACCAATAATTTATTTACCAAAATGCCAATATCGGTGGGATGAAGGTACTTACGCTGCTTAATAACATAGCCCCTTTTTTGGATTGTCTCTAAAATCGGCGCATATGTTGATGGCCTGCCAATACCGTTTTCTTCCAATGCTTTTACCAGCGTGGCTTCCGTATAGGGCGGAGGGGGTTGGGTAAAGTGTTGTAACGGCTCTATTTTAATAAGCTCTACAGATTGTTTTTGTTTTAATGACGGCAGAATGGCATCTTCTCTTTTGGTTGGCCAGACCTCTAAAAATCCGGGAAACCTTAAAATGTTGCCGTTGGCGCGAAAAAAATAAACATTTCCCGAGGAACTTTTGTTGCTTTTGATGTCTACGGTGGTAGTATCAAAAACGGCAGGTTGCATTTGGCAGGAAATTGTTCTTTGCCAAATAAGGTTATAAAGGGCCCATTGATTTTTATTAAGATATTTTCTTAGCTCCTCGGGTCTTTTGTTGGGGAGAGTCGGCCTAATTGCTTCATGGGCTTCCTGCGCTCCTTTGGCTTTGGTTTTATAAATGATTGGTTTTGGAGGTAGATAATTTTTGCCGAAATCATTAAGGATTAATTTGCGGATTTCGTTTATTGCCTGAGATGAGAGATTGAGAGAATCCGTGCGCATATAAGTAATTAAACCGACCGAACCCGCATCAATGGGCACTCCTTCGTAAAGTTGTTGGGCAATAAACATTGTTTGTTTGGCGGAAAACCCCAAAATTCTTGACGCATCTTGTTGCAATGTACTGGTAGTAAATGGGGGAAGGGGGTATCTTTTTGTCTCCCTTGTATTAATTTTAATTACCCGATAGTTTAATTTCTTTAATTCGTTTGTTATTTCATCCGCTCTTTCTTTGTTTTTAATCGAGTCGTCTATTTTTTTATCATTGATTTTAATGAGATTCGCAGCAAATTCTTTTCCATCAAGGAACGTGGCAAGAATTGTCCAGTATTCCTCGGGTTTAAAATCATCAATTTCTTTTTGCCTTTCAACGATTAGTCGCACGGCAACGGACTGAACTCTTCCCGCAGACAGCCCGCGGGCAACCTTTTTCCATAAAAGCGGGGAAAGCTTATAACCCACCAATCGGTCGAGAATTCTTCGCGCTTGCTGGGAATTAACAAGATTTAAATCAATATTTCTCGGCTTTTCTAATGCATTTTCAATGGCGCTTTTGGTAATCTCATGAAAAACAATGCGCTTTGTTTTTGCGTTTTGCATTCCCAGAGCCTGAACCAAGTGCCAGGCAATGGCTTCTCCCTCGCGGTCTTCGTCGGTTGCGAGAATGATTTCTTGGGATTTTTCCGCCCGTTCTTTTAAAAGGGAAACTACCCTTTTTGCCTTGGGGATAATAATATATTTGGGCTGGAAATTATTTTTTATATCAATGCCCAATTCTCGCTGCGGTAAATCGCGCACATGACCAAAAGAAGACTCTACCCAATAGTCTTTGTTTAAAAATTCTTTAATTGTTCTCGCCTTGGTGGGCGATTCAACGATTACTAATCGCATAAGATATAATTTCCTTTACCTAAATTTCTGACCATTTTTTTTAATTCCATCATCATTAGGGTTGCGTTAACAACGGATGCGGAAAGGCCGCTTTTTAAAATAATTTCGTCAATGTGTGTGGGTTGATGCGAAAGAAGATGAAAAAGGATTTCTTCTTCTTTGGTTTCGGGCTTAATTTCTTTTTTGTTTTCTTTTAGTAGAGGTAAAAGATTTAATTCTTCCAAAATATCTTCAATGCACGTTACCGGTTTTGCCCCCAATTTAATTAAATTATTCGTGCCCCGGGAGTTTTTTTCGTAAATAGATCCGGGCACGGCAAAGACTTCCCGATTTTGCTCCAGTGCCAGACTCGCAGTAATGAGCGCCCCGCTTTTTTCCGGCGCCTCAATAATTATCACCCCCAAACTGAGCCCGCTAATAATCCTATTTCTTTGGGGAAACGTGAATTGTGTCCCGCGTGTTCCCGGCGGATATTCAGAAATGACCGCTCCGTATTGACTTATTTTTTCTGCAAGGTGATAATTGCAAGACGGATAAAATGATTTTTTGTCCAATCCGCTTCCCAAAACCGCGATTGTCCTTCCGCGATTTTCCAGTGCTGCTTGATGAGCGAATGTGTCAATGCCTTTTGCCAGACCGCTTACAATGGTAATACCGAGTTCGGCTAATTTGCCTGCAAATTCTAAAGCAACCTGTTTTCCGTACTGACTATACCTTCTCGTTCCCACAATTGCAATTGCCAATTTATCTTGGTCGGTAATTTCTCCTTTGATATAGAGTTCTTTTGGGGGGTCGTGAATTTCTTTTAGAATAGCAGGATAATTTTTGCTTTGTAAAGTAATTTTTTTAATAGATTCTAAAGCATCTCTTGACATATTTTGCTTAATGTGCTATGCTATAATCAGCAGATTAAAAAGATATTTTTTCGTGTTTCTAATCCTGCCCATCGAGTGGCGAAAGTCAAATCTTCCCTCCTTGATTTGGCAATTAGTCGTAAAGTTTTCAGGTTTTTTCACTAATGTGAGGCAATCTGAAACGCTCGTTGGCAGGACTAGGAATGTGAAGACAAAAGAGCGTTGATTTCTTCAATCGCTCTTTTTGTTATGTCTTTAAGTTCCCCTTCCTCTTGATTGGAAAAATTTTCCAGGACAAAATCTATTGCATTGACTTTTGGCTTCTGACTTTTGGCCTTTAACTTTGGGTAGATGCCGATTCTGATGCGGGTAAAATCTTGGGTTTTCAGTTCATCGATTATCGATTGCACGCCCTTATGCCCGGCGGAAGAAGCATTTTTACTAACGCGTATTTCGCCAAACGGTAAGTCAATTTCATCATGGACGACAATAATATTTTGGGGCGCGCATTTCCAATGCCGAACAATTTTTTTAACTGCTATTCCCGAATTATTCATGAAGGTAAGGGGTTTAACCGCGAGAAAGTTTTGAAGTTCGTTATTAACAATAACAATTTCGGCATCAAATTTTTTTTGGATTTTAATGATTTGGTCCTTTTTTTCTTTCAAAAAATTTTCAATAATTCTAAAACCAATATTATGACGGGTTTTTTGATATTTTTTTCCGGGATTGCCCAGACCAACAATGATTTTTTCCATAATTATATTGGAGAAATTATTTTTCTGTTTGTGTTTTGATAAGATTATTGATATATTCTTTGATTTTTTCATAATTGTCAATTCCTGCCTGGGGTTCCAGTATATATGCGGGTTCACCGTTAAGCATAATTTCTTTGCTAATTAAAAGTTGGTTTTTCCCCGTATCAATGGTATTAAACTCTACCATATCGGGATTGGTCTTGCCAATCAGATTCCAAATATATTTAATATCAACAATATCTACGTTGGTATAAATTGATTCGCTAAAAGCCTTCCACAGTCTCAGGACCTTGGGAAAATCCCAAAAGAGATTAAGCGAGAGAATTTTGTTTTTTAAAATATTGATTACCTCTTGTTGTCTCTTGATGCGAGAAAAGTCTCCGTCCGGAGCATAGCGGCTGCGCAAATATTTAAGCGTTGTCTCTCCGTCTAAATGGTGAATTCCCTTCGGAAGAAAAAAGGTTTCATAACCGTCATTGGCAGCGGGAAACTTTGGGTCATAAAGATCTTTCTCCAGCACGACATCTATTCCTCCCAATTCATCAATAATTTTTTTAACGCTGTTAAGATCGAAGACAATAAAATAATCAACATTAATTCCGGTAACTTCTTTTATGGTGGATTTAATTAATTCTATGCCCCGTTTTTTATCCGGGCTTGAATTAAAGATTGCATTAATTTTGGTATGATAATTTTTTTCCGGAAATTTTACCAACAAATCGCGGGGAAGAGAGAAGCCGATGGGATTTTTTCCATTTAATGTGCTGTTAATCAGAATAATGGTATCGGTCATGTTTTCGCCATAATATCCTTTTCCGGGAATGCCCAAAATGAGCAGGTTAACTCTTTGTTTTTGTTCCAAAGAAGAAAAAACCAATCCCATGGTTTGTCCCTGGGCAGAGATAATGATTTCTCTTTTTAAAAATTGATCGGCAAAAGGCGCGAGCGAAATAAAAAGCACAATAATTAATGTTGAAGCAAAAATAAAAATAAAATTTTTGAAAACACCTTTAAAATTTTTGGATTTCCGCGAACCGATTAAATCTTTTTTTAGCAGTTTATTTAATTCTTTTAATTGCTCTTGCATTGTCTTATATTTTCATTATAACATTTGCCTTATAATTGAGAAGTTTGTATAATAAATTTAAGGTTTGAAATTCAGCTATAAAATATATTATGGTCAAAGAACAGAAAAAACAAGTTTCTGGTTTTGGTTATTGGGTTAATTTTGTTTGGGAGATTTTAAAAATCATTTTTATCTCCCTGGCAATCATTGTTCCCATCCGTTATTTTTTGATTCAGCCATTTTTTGTTCAGGGCGCTTCAATGGAGCCGAATTTTTTTGACGGCGATTATTTGATTGTTGATGAAATTAGTTATCGTTTCGAGGAGCCGCAGAGAGGCGATGTGGTAATTTTTAAATATCCGTTAGATCCCTCGCAATTTTTTATTAAAAGAATTATTGGTTTGCCCGGAGAAACCGTAAGAATAGAGGAGGGACGCGTTTTTATTTTTGGCGGACAAACCAAAGAAAAGATTATCCTTAATGAATCCGATTATCTTAAGGAGAGTTATACCGCAGGAAATTTTGAAGTTGCATTAAAAGATGGCGAATATTTTGTTTTGGGCGATAACCGGGGCGCAAGTTCCGATTCGCGCAAATGGGGACCGTTACCCAGGAAATTTATTATTGGCAAAGCATGGATTAGGGCTTGGCCATTTCCGCGCTTTAAAGTTTTAAATTAAGTTTAAAATTATGACAACAATAAAAAAACCGAAAAAGAAAAAAGGAAAAAGAGGAAGACCGAGTAAACCCAAAAAGCCAAAAATTCAAAAAATAAAAGTTCAGGCGCCAAAGGGAACGCATGATATTTTGCCTCAGGAGCAGAAATACTGGGATAGGGTACGGGCAGTGGTAAGTAGCGTCGCAAATAATTTTGGGTTCGGAAGAATTGACACTCCTATTTTTGAAGACGCAAAGTTATATATTAAAGGCACGGGGCAAACAACGGACATTGTCCAGAAAGAAATTTATACCTTCAGAAGTAGGGGCGGTGAATTTTTGGCTTTGCGGCCAGAATTTACGCCCGGCATCGTTAGGGCATACATTGAACACGGAATGAGAAATTTGCCTCAACCCGTAAAGCTTTATAGCATCGGACCTTTATTTAGGCACGATCGTCCGCAAGCGGGAAGATATCGTCAGTTTCATCAAATTAATTTTGAAATTATCGGCGACTCCAGCGCAGTAAGCGATGTACAGGTAATTCAGGTTTTTGTTTCCATATTAAAAAAGCTGAATTTGAAAAAGTTTTATCTTTATATCAACAGCATTGGTTGTTTAATTTGCGCGCCTAAATATAAAAAGACGCTTTTGAGTTATTATCGTCAACATTTAGACGAGGTATGTCCGGATTGCCGCAGGCGCTTTAAGGAAAATCCGTTGAGACTTTTAGATTGTAAAAAGGAAAAGTGTCAAAAAATTGCCAAGCGCGCGCCGCAGATGATTGATTTTCTTTGCGAAGAATGTCACAATCATTTTAAGGAAACACTGGAACTTTTAGATGAATTAGAAATTCCCTACATTCTTGATCCCTATTTGGTGAGGGGTTTGGATTATTATACCAAAACGGTTTTTGAGATTTGGGAAGACAAAGAAACATCGGGGCAGGGAGCTTTGGTTGGCGGCGGGCATTATGATAATTTGGTAGAGATGTTTAGAGGCAGATCCACGCCCGGGGTTGGCGGTGCTGCGGGGATTGAAAGGATTGTCAATTCTTTAAAAAATCAGGATGTTCGTATTTCCGAGGGGGAAAAACCCAAGGTGTTTTTGGTACAATTGGGCGATTTGGGGAAAAAGAAAAGCCTAAAATTATTTGAAGAATTTCAACAGCACGGTATTCGCGTTGGCGAGGCATTCAGCAAACCCAGCATTAAATCGCAGTTAAAAATTGCCGATAAAGAAGGCGCGCAAATCGCTTTAATTTTGGGACAAAAAGAAGCATTGGAAGGAAGCATTATCATCAGAGACATGATTTCGGGGTCCCAGGAAACCGTGCCATTAGAGAAAGTAATCGGCGAAGTTAAAAGAAGATTAAAAAATAATTAAAAATTTTTATGGAGGATTGTATTTTTTGCGACATCATTAAGGGGAAAATTCCCTCGGAAATTGTTTACGACGACAAAGATTTTGTTGCCTTTAAAGATATTCATCCTCTGGCGCCGGTGCATATTTTAATTGTGCCCAAAGAACACATTGCCTCAATTAATGAATTAGAAGAAAAACATATAAAGATGGCGGGCAATCTTTTATTTTTGGCAAAAAAAATTGCCCAAAAAGAAGGAATTAGCGAAGGGTATAAATTGGCTTTTAACACCGGTCGCAAAGGAGGGCAATTGGTCGATCATCTGCATCTACACTTAATGGGCGGATGGAGAGATGAAGAAGTAAAATAAAAGTAAAACATAAAATAAAACTATGGAAATAAAAAGGAAGCCCAAAGAAACAACCTCTCTTCTTTTGAGGCGCTTTACGCAAAGGGTGCGTGAAAGCGGAATTTTGATTGAGGCGAAAAAACATCAATTTCGCGACAAAAAACCCAGCAGGTCGCAGCGCAGAAAAAGCGCTTTAGAAAGAGAGGCAAAAAGAAGAGAAATAATTCGGTTAAAAAAAATGGGAAAAATATAACCAATTTTAATTAACCCTTAAAATATGGAACTTCAACAAAGAATTAACCAAGAGATTAAAAAAGCAATGCAGGAGAAGAGTGAATTGCTGCTTTTGGTATTGAGGGGAATAAATGCGGCAATTAAAAACAAAGAAATAGAGAAGAGAACCAAATTAAGCAAAACCGAAAAAGATATTCATAAGTTGGAACAGTTGTCCAAATTAAACGATGAAGAGACCATTGAAGTAATTGCCGCAGAAGCAAAAAAAAGAAAAGATGCTATTGTTGAATTTCAAAAAGGAAACCGGAATGATTTGGTGGAAAAAGAGCATAGAGAACTTGAAATCATA
>Ga0207433_10006624_pt1 | contig 19896 bp, 20 predicted proteins | sample YelNatPaOPGAMG01_FD_187559 | JGI IMG/M metagenome (GOLD analysis project Ga0207433, IMG submission 187559) | Hot spring thermophilic microbial communities from Obsidian Pool, Yellowstone National Park, USA - OP-RAMG-01 (SPAdes) (version 3) | ecosystem: Environmental > Aquatic > Thermal springs... | reverse complement strand
CTAATACCAAAACAAAGTCATATTTATTCTAAAAACCCGCAAAGTTGTTTAGTATGAAAAAATACAGAAAATTAATTTTAATTGTGGTTTTTGTTTTATTTTCTATTAGCCTTGTATCCAGCACGAAGTGTTGTACCAATGAAGCTTGTGAAGTATGTCAATTTTGTAGTGGTGCAAGTGATTATTGCGATCCATCTAACCCGGACGGTACTTGCCGAGATATTGATTGCCCTAGTGGATGCGGAACAACCTGTTTTGACCATCTACAATGTAATTGTTGTCGAGAATGTGCAAGCCACACTTGTAGTTATTACGATTGTGGAAATTGTAAATGCTCAGAAAATTGTAATGCTAAATGTGATGACAATAGTGATTGTACTACTGGTTACTATTGCGACACAGTAGATTGTATTTGCAGATGGGGTGGTGGGGGTGGAGCGACTACAACTACTCTAAGTTGCACACCTGGTACTTGCTGTAGTATGGGGGGTTGTAAAAAAGGAAAATGGAGTACTGGTTGTTCATGTAATCCCGATTGTAATAGTGATTGTTTGGATGGTTGTAGTTGGTGTGAGTGTCAATGCGCTTGGTATCCTACTTCAAATGAGTGTAAAGAATGTAGTGGTGGAACAACAGTCACGACAAAGAAAACAACTAAAACAACAACTACAACAACTACAATTCCACAAAGAAACGCACAATTTATTTCTCAAAGTCCGATGTGGTGCAATCCTATGTGTTTGAATCAACAAGAAAATGTGCAAATAACAATGAAAAACACAGGTATTTTAACATGGACACCAGATGATGGAAACTCTCCTGATAATGGATACAAGTTGGGTTCGCAAAATCCACAAGATAATTTAAATTGGGGTATTAGTAGAGTAAATGTAGAAACAGACGTTCCTCCTGGAGAAACTTACACTTTCTCGTTCACTATAACAGCGTCCACTTTAGGACAAGTTAATTTTCAATGGAGAATGGTTCAAGAAAATATAGAATGGTTTGGTCAGTACACTCCAAACACAGTCATCGAAGTCATCGACAGTTACAAAATTAATAGTGTTGTAGCATCAAAAACCAATCTGAATCCGAAAGAAAACTTTCAGTGCTATGTTAACGTTGACAAGCAAACTTGCTGTACTAAATGCAAAATAAGAAATCAAAGCGGTCAGGATGTTTTTGAGTGTGATTGGTCAAATTGGGATGGATTTACTGCAATATTTGACTGCACAGCACCTACTACGCCAGGAATGTATGAATTGGTTGGGTATAACTTTTGTCCGGGATGTGGAAATATTGAAAAAGAAACAACAATAACTGTTTCGGGCAAAACAACTACAAAAACATCAACAATTGCGCCAACAACAACTACATTTTGCGAATGCACTACTAACGATGATTGCCCAAATTACAAATATTGCGATTCTACTTCTTGCGGAACTTGTGTTGATTTAACTCAATATGCAATAGACTGCAACTACTTCGACTATTGTGAAAATGGCAAAAAACCTGGAACAAACGATAATTGTGAATGGATGGAAAATTGCTACTGGAAAAACGCAGAAGATAAAATTGGAAATGATGATGAAGATATGGAATTTTTTTTGAATCTATGTCATGACGAATCGCGGGCAAATCATGCTTTATTCATTGAATGTGATTTTCCACAACCTGGGTGAGAATTTATGAAAGATATTATTGCAATTGGAACTGTTTTGCTTTTAATGCTTAATTCTGTTTTAGCTAAACCGCTTCTAAAAATCGAACATGTTGGTTATTCTGACAGAGAAGCAGTATTCAGCCTGAAGAACGCAGGTGATACCAATATAGCAAACATTGATCTGTTTTTAGATGGAGAAAAATATAAAACAATAAACGCTCTCTTAGCACCAAACAGAGCAATTCAATTCTATGTTTCAGTTGATCCAGGTCAACATGAACTGAAAGCTTGCTATCAAGATGTTTGCGATTCAGTCAATTTTGTCATGGGAACAAAAACAGAAAGCGTTGAGCAAGAAGAAAAGAGCTTTTTGGAAAGAAATAAAAGTTTGCTAGTAGCTGTTATAGTTGTTTTGTTGATTTTGACTGTAATTTGGATATTGAAAAAACCAAAGTTGTGAAATAGCGAGAGGAGGATTTGAACCTCCGACCTCAGGGTTATGAGCCCTGCGAGCAGTCAAGTAGTAATTCATGATTGCGTAAGTTCTGATATTCGTTTATTTTCTCTGCATTTTATTGGTGTATACTTTCGCTGCCAAATAAACTCAGTGCCATTTTCTTTTCATGAATTACTATCTCCAGGCTGCTCTATCTCGCTTTATCAAATAATCAATTAATTATTTACTTAAATATCTTTCTTTTAACTAAACTTATAAAATACTTCCTTCCTCTATTTCCTTCTCTAGTTATTTTCACTCTAACTAATCCAATGCTTTCTAAATGCTTAACATGTTTTCTCAAAGCATTGGAGCTTATTTTTCCAAAGTTTTTAACATATTCATCATACAGTTGATTTGATGTCAACTCCTTGCCTTCCAACAAACCAACTATGTTCTTTTCAACACCTTCTAATTTTTCTTTCATTAAATTCAATTTAACAGATTTAACCTCTGACAATATTTGTCTAACATGTTTTACAGTTATTTTATCTGAATTTTCATCTTCAGCTATCCTGCTTGCTTTTCTCAAACATTCTAAACCAACTCTTACATCACCGCCTCTAGATATTGCATGATTAGCACATAGCAACACAACACCCTCTTCAACAGGCTGTCTGAAAGCTTCTTCGCACCTCTTTTGTAGTATATCTTTCATTTCTTGCAGCGTATAAGGCTTGAATTCCAATTCTTCTATATCCAAGCTGCTTTTTATTCTAGGTTCTAAATTAAGAAAAATGTCTTTGTAATTAGATATCATTATTAAGCACAACGGTAAATCAACATACTGGTTTATTCTAAGCAAGTCATACAGAGCATTTTCATCTTTCTTTATCAATTGATCAACTTCATCTAAGCAAACAACCAAACCTTTATTTAACTTCTTTAAAAGCTCGATTAATTTTTCTATAACTTCACTTTTAGATATTCCACGAGTTGGCACTGGATAATTCAAACTTAAAACAATCTTTGTAAGCACAGAAAGAGATGTGTTGTAATCCCAAGTGTTTATGTAAATTGTATGAATCCCAGAATATTCTTCAAATTGCCTAAAAACAAATTTTACTGAAGCTGTTTTTCCCAGTCCTGGTGGGCCAACAACAAATGTGTTTTGTGGCTTTCTTTTTCTAGCAAGACTTTCGATGTTTCTAGCCAAAACTTGTATCTGACTTTCACGATGAGGCAACATTTCTGGCAAATATTCTGGATTCAGCACATCCTCATTTTTGAACAGCTTTGACTCTTCCATCATATTTCTATATTTTGTTTTCAAATAAAATTAATCTAAACAGAAGTAAATTCGTCTATTGGATTTGCCTTTGTTCTCAAAAGATGTTATTTTTATTTTTCCCACTTCTTTTAAATTTTTGACATGAACGCCGCCATCAGGTTGTCTGTCAAAACCAATGTCAACAATCCTCCACTCATCAACATCTGGTGGCATTGCACCAGCCAATTTTATCATCAGCGGGTCTTTCAATGCTTCTTCTCTGCTCATAAAATATATTTTAACTTCACCGCCTTTAGCTATGAGTTCGTTTGCTTTTTCAACATATTCTAATATTTTACTTCTATCCAAAACTTCCATGTTGAAATCCATTCTTGATTCTTCATATCCAAGCTGACCACCTGTCGCCAAAAGACCTCCATCTCTTGAAAAAACACCTATAAGAACATGAGCCGCTGTGTGCATTCGCATTATCTTATATCTCTTATCCCAATCTAATTTTCCATGAACTCTATCGCCAACTTTGAATTTACTAGCGTCCTCAACAATGTGAAAAATATCATCGCCTTGCTTTATGGAATCGATAACCTTAATGTCATTTAAAAATCCTGTATCTCCAGGCAATCCTCCACCCCTGCCATTAAAAGCTGTCTGATCAAGAATTATTTTGCTTCCTTCTATTCTCTCAATCTTTGCATCAAATTCTTTGATGTATGCGTCGTCCCAAAAAAGTTTTTTTGTCATTTGACATCATTCGAATTTTATTTCTTTTTCTTTTTTTTAACATTTTTCTCTTTTTTGTCGCTAATTTCATCTCCAAATATTTCTATTGTTTCTTCTGGCCTTAGTGTCGGAAATAAAATAACATCTCTTATAGAAGGAGAGTCTGTTAAAAGCATAACAAATCTGTCTATTCCTAACCCATGCCCAGTAGCAGGCGGCATTCCATACTCCAAAGCTCTTATGTAATCTTTATCAAAGGGGTGTGCTTCCTCATCGCCCTTAGCTCTCTTTAATGATTGCTCTTCAAATCTTTTTTTCTGGTCAAAAGGGTCATTTATCTCTGAGTAAGCGTTTACTATTTCATTTCCTGCAACAAAAACTTCAAATCTCTCAATTATTTTTGGATTGTTTTTTTTCTTTTTTGCCAAAGGGCACAATTCAACTGGATGATCAATTACAAATGTTGGATTTATTAGTTTATCTTGAACCAATTCTTCAAAAAGAACACCTATGATTTCTCCTCTGGTAATATTTTCTTTTAATTCTATTTTGTTGTTTTTTGCAATTTTTCTTAGCTGCTCTTCATTTTTTTCAGAAACATCTATATTTGCATATTCTTTCAATGCTTGTTCCATTGTTATTTTCTTCCAAGGCATACTAAAATCTATTTCTTTGCCTTGATAGACAAATTTATAGCTGCCTTTTATTTCTTTGACTATGCTTGAATACAATTCTTCTGTTAGTTTCATGTTATCTTCATAATCAGCATAAGCCCAATAAAATTCCATCATTGTAAACTCTGGGTTATGTTTTGTATCTATTCCCTCGTTTCTGAAATCTGGACCTATCTCAAACACTTTTTCAAATCCTCCAACCAATAACCTTTTCAAAAAAAGTTCTGTTGCTATTCTCAAATAGAGATTGATACCTAGAGAATTGTGATATGTTACAAACGGTTTGGCATTAGCGCCTCCTGCAATTGACTGCAAAACAGGTGTCTCGACCTCAATAAAACCATGTTTTGTTAGTTTATGTCTCAACAATTCTATAAATTTGCTTCTTATTAGAAATGTTTCTCTTACTTTAGGGTTCATTAGCAAATCAACATATCTCTGTCTGTATCTTATCTCAACATCCTTTAAACCAAACCATTCAGACGGCAATGGACGAAGCGCTTTAGCCAGAATGTCGAAATTTTTTACCCAAACGCTTAATTCTCCTTTGTGTGTTTTGAATATAAAACCTTGAACACCTATGAAATCTCCTTCGTCTAATAAATTCACAACTTTGTAATTTTTCTCGCCTAAAACATCTTGTGTGAAATAGAGCTGTATCCTTCCGCTAAAATCTTCCAGATCAACAAAAGTAGCTTTGCCGTGGCTTCTTATGCTTCTTATTCTTCCTGCTATTTTAACTATTTCATATTCTAACTTTTCAGCTGGTTGAATTTTAGAAAATCTTAAAACAATTTGAGAAATTTGATGCGTTCTTTCATATTTAGTATATTTAAATGGGTGTATGCCCATACTCTCCAATTTCTCAAGAGTTGCTTTTCTCTTGTTCATTATATTTTTCAACGAAGCTTCGTGTTTTGTCAAATATCCACCTGAAATAATTTTGTATTTAAAAAATAAAATTATGCTGTATTTTTTGTATTACTACTATTAGATAGTATTATTCCCAGAAGTATTTGACTCTTTTTTTACCAAAACCAAAGAATTTCAGCATAATGAAAGCAGCTATCATACCACCTATGTGACCATAATTCGATACTCCTGGTTGAGCTCCTGAAATAGCATAAATGATTTGTAATATACCCATCAATATAACATAAACAATTGCTGGTACAGGCAAAAGCAGATTTACATAAATTATGTCTTTGGGAAACATGAAACCAAACGCTGTCAATATTGCAAATATAGCTCCTGACGCTCCTATTAAAGGTATGGAATTGATTCCTGTAAGCAATATATGAAAGATGCCTGAAAATATGCCTGAAATTGAATAGAAAATAAAGAATTTTGTTTTGCCCATTTCACTTTCTATTCTAGGACCAAACACTACTAGTGCGAACATGTTAAGAAAAAGGTGCTCGAAGCTACCATGAACATACATAAACGTAAAGAATTGCCAAAACTTTCCATTAATAGCTTCTGTTGGTGTTAGCGCTAGAAAATAAAATATAGGTGGAATTATTGTTAAAAAGAAAATGATTATATTGGCTGCTAATATTATGTATGTTATTTTTGATTTTCTTCTCATAATTTCACTCAAGTTGTCAATATTATTTTATTGTTTTTAATTAAATCTAATTTTTGAAAATATAAACAGAATATGGGCCGGGCGCGATTTGAACACGCGACCTATGGTTTTTACGCTCAGTGGCCTTATAAGACCATTGCTTTAGTTGCAAATTGCACTAACCAGGCTGAGCTACCGGCCCGTTAATTTAATAGTTTTTGAAACAACATTTAAATTAATTATTTAAGTTTGTTTAACTACAATCAGTTATTGAGTTCTAATTTGTTAACGGAGGTGCTTATAAATGGCAAATGTTGCAACTGTTGGACAATTGGGAGGTCAGCCTGTTCTTATTTTGCCAGAAGGTACTTTAAGAACTAGAGGTAGATCTGCGCAAGAAAATAACATAGCTGCTGCTAAAGCAGTTGCAGATGCTGTCAGAACAACATTGGGACCAAAAGGAATGGACAAAATGCTGGTCGACAGCATAGGAGACATTGTTATAACAAATGATGGTGTGACTATTCTTCAAGAAATGGAAATTGAACACCCAGCTGCTAAAATGCTTGTCGAAGTAGCTAAGACACAAAATGAAGAAGTTGGTGATGGGACAACAACTGCTGCTGTAATTGCTGGTGAATTGCTAAAAAAGGCTGGTGAATTGCTAGATCAAGACATTCATCCAACAGTTATCATTCGAGGATATAATCTAGCTCTGAAAAAAGCAATAGAAGTTTTAGAAAAACTTGGTAAAACAGTTACGATAGACGATAAGGAAATGCTAAGAAAGATTGCATTAACAAGTATGAGCGGCAAATCTGGTTACGGAAACATATTAAAATCAGCAGATCTCGTAGTTGATGCTGTAATGATGGTTGCAGAAAAGAAAGGAAACAAATACATGGTTGATTCAGAAAACATTAAAAGAGAGAAAAAACAAGGGGGCTCTTCAGAAGATACAGAATTGATAAAAGGAATAATAATAGACAAAGAAGTTGTTCATCCAGGAATGCCTAAAAGCGTGAAAGACGCAAAAATTGCTTTGGTAGATGCTGCTTTAGAAGTAAAAGAAACAGAAACAGATGCGCAGATACAGATAACAGATCCTCTAAAACTACAAGCATTCATCGAGCAAGAAGAAAAGATACTAAAAGATATGGTAGAAAAAATTGCCAAATCAGGCGCAAATGTTTTGTTCTGCCAAAAAGGAATTGACGATGTAGCTCAACATTATTTGTCAAAGAAAGGAATACTAGCTGCGAGACGCGTCAAAAAGTCTGACATGGATGCTTTGTCAAAAGCAACTGGTGGTAGAATTGTTACAAACTTGGATGACTTGACGCCTCAAGATTTGGGTTATGCAAAACTAGTGGAAGAACAGAAAGTCGGCGATGAACAAATGATTTTTGTCAGAGATTGCAAAAACCCCAAAGCTGTTAGCATTCTAGTAAGAGGAGGAACAGAACATGTAGTTGACGAAGTAGATAGAGCAATAGAAGATGCAATTGGTGCTGTTTCTTCTGCAATCGAAGTTGGTAAAATTGTTCCAGGCGGCGGAGCTCCAGAAGCAGAAGTAGCAAGAGAATTGAAAAAATATGCAGAAACATTGAAAGGAAGAGAACAGTTAGCAGTAAACGCATTCGCTGATGCGCTAGAAATAATACCAAGAAGTTTGGCAGAGAATGCAGGTTTGGATCCAATAGATACTTTAGTTGCACTAAGAGCTGAGCATGAAAACGGAAGATCACAAATGGGTGTCAATGTTTTTGATGGCGGAGTAGCAGATATGTGGAAAGAAGGTGTAGTAGAACCGCTAAAAGTCAAAACACAAGCTTTGAAATCTTCTGCAGAAGCAGCAGAGATGATATTGAGAATAGACGATGTCATTTCAGCATCTAAATTAGAGAAGAGTGGTATGCCACCAACACCTTCTGGCGGAGCAGGTGATGAAGGAGAATACTAGAACCTCCTTTTTTATTTTTTATAAATACTGAATGTTAAATAATTTAAAGTAGGAAATTCATCTATATTTAGTGATTGATAGATGGTCGAAGAAGAATTTGAAATAATACCTGTTAGTCCTTTGAGAAGATTGGAAAAAAGAATAGAAAGATTGGAGAACTTCTCTGGCGAAGATCCAAAAACAATTTTCAGAGATATAATGGAAATTGTCAAAATGAATCAGCAAATAGTAGATCAATTAGCAAAGTCGAACGACGCTTTAAGAATAGAGTTGTCAAAAATACCAGGAAAATTGGAGGTGTTGATTTCAGATTTAAAAGAACTTATATCATTTATCAAAGCATCTGGAGACTCTGAATCTACCATAACTTCTGATGTGATGAAACCTGTTGTTGAAAGGTTGGATGCTCTTGTCAAAGAAAATAAATCTTTTGTTGAAAGAAATGAAGCTATGTTGGAGCTGCTGGATGAGATAAATAAAAAAATTAAAAGATCGTCGATAACCCAACAACCTATCCAGCCACCTGTAAGACCGATTATTCCTGTCGGTCAACATAGTCCGATACCAAACCAACCGCAAATGTATAAAAAAAATTGAGGTGAAAAAATGAAAGGAATATCTGCAATAATTGCAACGTTACTTTTGTTGGTGATAACAATGGGTTTAGCAGTAACTGCATACTTTTATATAAACAATCTTATTGCAGGGAAAACATCAAAAGTGATAAGTTTGTTGGATGCCTCATGTAGTGGCGGAAAGATAGTTGCAATAGTATCTAATGACGGAAATACGAATATTAGCACTAGTGAATTTAAAGTTCTTTTAGATGGTAACCCATCTGGAACGGTGGATTATGATCCCGATGGACCTATAGCACCACACACAACTGTTGTAATAACAATAGACTCAGTACCTACAGGACAAACACATGAATTGTACATTATTTCGCCTAGCTCATCAACAAAACAAACTATTATATGTTAAGTGTAAATCATGAGAAAAGCTCAAACACAAATTGTCTCTGCTATATTAGTAGTTGTTATAGCATTATTTGGATTATCTGCAATATTACCTTGGTCAATAAACATGATTCAAAAGAGAAAGGACACCAAATCTGTGGATGATGTTTACAATTTCTTTGTGTTGTTGGACTCAAAAATAAGAAATGTTGCAGAAAACGGTGGTGAGGAAAGATTAACGCTTAATGTTCCTGGAACACTTACAATAAATCCATATAGTGATATTGAGTCGTCAAGTGATAGTAATTCTATTATTTTTACTTTTACCAGTAAAGTTTCAAACATAGCTACTGGAGATTGGATACCTTTAAATACGCCGGACACGAACTCCCCTGGTATATTGGGTATAAGTCCTGCAGGTGTAATATTCGGTAAAGCAAATAAGGAAGGTAACGATTTAAAAATTCAATACAAACTTTGGTATAGAAGTTTAAAAGATTCTTCTACTAATAAGCAATTCAGAATATCAATTAAAACACCTGGTGGTCAAACCATAACAACAAATAATGGCATGCTGAAAATTCAAAGATTGAGATCTTATTTACATGGTGAAAGTTTAACTATAACTGAAATCAATATAATTGTTTGAAGAGTGATGAAAGCTCAAAGCTATATAATAGAGTTTATACTAATGTTTTTAGTATCATTTTCAATATTTTCAACAATAAGCTTTATTTTCTATAATCAAAATCAAAGTTTAAGTAATCGTGTTGGTAATTCTACGTCCAAACTCGTAAATGATGTTGTAGCAATTGAATGTATGAAAGTTATATCATGCAAAGCTTGCTATGACATAAATATAAAGAGTTCTATTCCACAAAGAATAGGTGGTTTTTTTTATAAAATATCTTTAACTCAAGAAGGTGTTTTAAGCCAATTGACTTCAGGTTCTTCGACACTAACGCCTGTGTTTAATCTCAACGAAACATTTACATTTTCTGGAAGCGTAAATAGTAATAATAAAAAAATAGAAATTCAAATTAATAACAACAAAATAGAAGTGAAATAGATGAATAGAAAAGTTATATTCTCAAAACTTGTTAAAGGTTATAAAAATTTGAATCGTCAAGAAACAAAAACTTCTATATTTAATCTTAACATGCCTATTGAGATTAAAGGAACTGTTGATGTAAAGAAAGCTGAAGAAACAAAACCTTTTGTTCTTGAGGGAATAGAGATACCCGAATTTACTTCGAAGAAAGTTTCAGTTAGAGGTGTTGCAGAAGAAACATCAAAATTATTAATAAGCTACCCTCTTATACCAGAAAAACCTGCTAAGGACGAGCCTGTTTTAGCATATTCAAAGATAATGTGGAATGAAACAAACAATAGATACGAATACACTGTAGTTGAACCAGAAATGTCTGAAAAATTAAAACAAGTCTTCAACAAGCTGAAAGATTTAATTGAAGAAAAATTGGATATAGATTTTACAAAAATAAAAGTTGCTGAAGCAAGAGATTATCTTCACAATCAAGCTTCAGAACTATTAAAATATTTTGGGCTTAATTTGACTGAATCAGAAAAAAAGATAATCGAATATTATATTGACAGAGACTTTCTTGGCTTGGGTGTCATAGAGCCGCTAATGCATGACTCTGAAATAGAAGATATTAGTTGTGATGGGATCAATATACCTGTTTTTGTTTTTCATCGAAATCCTCAAATAGGATCTGTTGCAACTAACATTGTATTCAAAGATGCTGACGAGTTAGATGCGCAATTGATAAGGTTTGCACAGCTTTGTGGTCAATCTATATCTGTTTTAGATCCAATTTTAGATGGAACTTTACCTGACGGATCTAGAATTCAAGGAACGCTAGGGACAGACATAGCAAAAAGAGGTTCTAATTTTACCATAAGAAAATTCTCCAGATCGCCTTTAACGCCTGTTAATGTTTTGAATTCAGAAATGATGGACATAAAAACGCTTGCATTTTTGTGGATGGCTGTTGACTATGGAAGCAGTGTTTTGTTAGCTGGTGGAACTGCTACAGGCAAAACTACATTGCTTAACTTACTTTCTTTGTTCATAAGACCTGAAATGAAAATTGTCAGCATAGAGGATACAGGAGAAATTTTGCTGCCACATCCACATTGGGTATCCCATGTCGCTAGAGTTCCTATAGCTTCAGAAGCTGGGAGATTAAAAGGAGAAGTGGATTTGTTTGATTTGCTCAAAGAGAGTTTGAGACAGAGACCTGATTATATAATAGTTGGTGAAGTGAGGGGAAAAGAAGCTTATGTTCTATTTCAGCAAATGGCAACTGGTCATTATTCTCTGGCTACTATACATGCTGAATCCATGGATAAACTTATTGACAGATTGATAACACCACCTATACAGTTGCCACCAAGTTTGATTGAAAGTTTAGATTTAGTAATTTTCTTAACTAGCAGCAAATACAGAGGAAAATTTGTAAGGAAAATAAAGTCTATTAACGAAATCGTAGGTTTCAACTACTCTGAAAACAGACCTATTTTTAAAGAAATTATAAAGTGGAATTCTGAAGATGATAAATTTGAAGTTGTCAACAAAAGCAGTGTTTTAGAAAAAATAAGAAAAAGGTTTGGTATGAAAGAAAGCCAAATAATTGAAGAGTTAAAGAGAAGGATGGTTATACTTTATTGGATGAAAGAGAAAGGAATAACTGACTATAGAGATGTTGCTAAAGTTTTTAATCTCTATTATAGTTACCCGGAAAAAGTGATTGAAATTGTTAGCGGTGAAATTTAATGACTTCTTATTCGAAGTTTTCTATGAAACTTCTAGCCGGGTTTGTTGAACCTTATTTGCATTTTTTTCCAGAATTGAAGCAAGATCTTAAAAGAAGTGGAATGAAGAAAACATTGCTAGAATATTTGTGTTCTTCTTTGCTAACTTGTATAATAATTTTTGTCGTTGAATTGCCTTTGTTAGCTTTGATATTTTCACTTTGTAAATTAGGCTCTTTATTTAGTTTGATTATGGCTACAACCACTTCACTCGGTATTTGTATCATTTTTTTTGTTTTGTTTCTTAATTATCCAAAAATAGTTATTAGAGATAAAAGCAAATCTATAGAAAAAAATCTGCCTTTTGCTTCCATTTATCTTTCAACTATCTCTAGCTCTGGTTTACCTCCGCATAAAGTTTTTGAAATATTTTCTCAATTCACAGAGCATGAAGAAGTTTCAATAGAAATTAAAAAAATAGTCACTGATATGAAAGCTTTTGGATTAAATATAAACGAAGCTTTAAGTAGAGCAATTGAAAGAACACCTTCAGTTGAATTAAAAGACTTGTTTTGGGGTATACTATCGCTTTTAAAATCTGGTGGCGATATGACTGTTTATTTAAGAGAAAAATCTGTCACCTTTCTGAACAATTATAGAAGGAAATTAAACGAGTTTTCCAAAACTCTTGCAGTTTATCTTGAAGTTTATTTAACATTACTTGTACTGGGTTCTTTGTTCTTTACTATATTAACATCTATAATGACAGGCTTGGGTGGCGTGACATCATCTGGTATTGTTGCTATTCAATCTTTGCTTATATTCATTTTTATTCCTTTGATTACAGCGGGATTCATAATGTTAATTAAGTCAGCTGCACCTGGTGGAGGATGATGGAAAAAATACTAGAAAGTTTTTTGCCTAAAAGAAAAAAAACATTCATAATCACAATAGTAATATCTCTTCTGCTAATTTTATTGGGTATTATTTCTGGCGATATTGGAATAGTTGGAAATGCTATAATACTTTCTATTTTTTTAATAGCAATACCGCAAGCTATATTGACTTATTTTGAGTATAGGGATATCAAGGAAATGGAAATAAAATTTCCTGTCTTCTTGAGAGATTTAACTGAAGCAACTAGATCTGGATTGCCTTTGCACAAAGCAATAATTCATGTTAGCAGAATTGATTACGGAGCTTTAAGTAAAGAAGTTAAAAAAATGGCCAATCAGCTTTCTTGGGGTGTTAACATAATAAAAGTTTTAGAGCAATTCGAGAGAAGAATGAAAGCGAGTGAGATGTTGAGCAAGAATGTAAGAATAATCATAGAAACTTATAAATCTGGCGGGTCGATAGACACAACTTTAGATTCTTTAGCAAGCACGCTTATGACATTACAAGAGACTAACAATGAAAGAAAGAGTAGCTTAAATCAATATGTTGTTGCAATGTATGCTATAACCTACATATTTATTGGAATAATAATTGGAATAGACAAATTGATGATACCTATATTCACCTCAACTTCTGTTGGTTCAACTGGACCAATAGGAACAATAGTTGTTAATCCTTGCGACCAATGTTTATATGTCAGAAATCCTTCTTGTATACCTTGCTATGTTTACTTTAATATTTGCTCTTTCTTTCACACAGACAGAACCACTATGGGGTGTTATTATCTTGCTTTGTTCTTTTCAATGACTGTAGTTCAATCTATTTGTGGTGGTTTAGTTGCGGGGCAAATAAGCGAAGGTTCTGTTAAAGCTGGGTTAAAACATAGTTTAATATTGCTGTTATCCAGCTTTGGTATTTTCTTTATACTAGTTAGAATCGGTCTATTGGGTGGTTAATTGAAAGCACAGTTGACAATAGAATATTTAATAGCATTTGGTTTATTTGTTTCAATAATATCATACATTTACATTCAATATATGAGAAATGTGCCTAACTATATAGAAGAAGTAAACAAAGAGGATATGAGAGCACAAGCTTATATGCTTTCTGAACTGCTCGTTAACGATGCTGGTGAACCAGCTAATTGGGATTCGGTTAGCGAAATTAAAAGAATTGGTTTGTCGAATCAAACTGAAAATAGAACCAATTTTTTGTCGCTTAATAAAATCAACAAATTAAATAGTATTTGTCAGCTGCCTGGGGGTTCAGAGAAAGTACAAAAACTGACAGGTATGAATAGACCATTCTCGTTGATGATTTTTAAAGTTGATCAAAATACTGGTAATAGAGAGAATATAGCTCAATGTGAACCAAGCCAAGCAGCAATGTTAACGAACACAACAGTGAAAAGATATGCTGTTTATGGAAATGAAATAGCAGAAATAATAATTCAGGTGTAATAAATGAAAGGAATAATAAGTATATTAGAAGTTGCTTTGACAGGAATGATATTGATTTTAGCTTTTTTGTATTTCTTTCCAAAATATTCAATAAAAACTGGTTGGGATGATGTTGATTTACAAACAAAAGTACAAGATACACTAATTGTTATCGACAGACTTGGAAAAACACATGATTTTGCGTCAGGTAAAAGCGATTTAAATTCATTTATGTTAAAAATCTTTTCAATACAGCACACACATTCTCCTATGGTTTGGTGGAAAACCACAGATCTCTCACAAGAACAAAGTATACCTTATTTCTCAAAAGCAAAAAAAGCAACTATAGTTGATGTTGTCATAGATGATGGTGAATTCAAAGTTTATAGTTTCACTTTAGGTATAGGATATGTTTATTGAATCATTTTAATCTTATTGCCTCTAAATTCTTTGGCGCCATGGTTTCTACTCTAAACATTTTGTGGAATACGCTAGCAAGAGAAGTCGGCTTGTTTTCTTCACCGTGATTAACAATTATTCTTTCTGGTTTAGATCTAAGTCTTTGAACATAAGCAATTAGCTCTCTCACATCAGCGTGACCAGACAGTCCTTCTATTGTTTTGACTTCCAACCCAAGCTTCAATGTTATGTTTTTGCCATTGCTGCTAATTGGTATTTCTGTCCAACCTTTCTGTATTCTCCTACCTAATGTGCCTTCGCCTTGATAACCAACAAAAACTAGAGAATTTTTTGAATCTTCACCCAAAGCTGCTAGATGTGTCATTATAGGTCCTCCTTCAAGCATTCCTGAAGTTGATATTATGACACACGGTCTTTCTTGCCACGCTTTTTCTCTCTCTTGTTGAGACGATATTCTCTTGAAAATAGGATTGGTAAATGGATTATCGCCTTGTAATATTTTAGATTCCATCATTTTAGATAAATATTCTGGATAAGCTGTGTGAATAGCGGTAGAATCCCATATCATTCCGTCAACAAAAACAGGATGTTCAAATTTGTAATAGTCAAGTATAGCCATTATCTCTTGCGCTCTGCCAACAGCAAAACTTGGTATTAAACATATTCCATTTCTTTCAACTGTTTTATTGACAATATTCATTAAAGACTCTTCAGCTTCCTGTCTTGTCGGCATTACATCAGCACTTCCACCATAGGTTGATTCTATTATCAAAGTTTCTATTCTCTGAAAGTCTGTGAAGGCTGAATCGAACAATCTCGAACGGGCAAACTTCAAATCTGCAGTATAGACTATATTATGCAACCCTTGACCAACATGTAAATGCACCAAACCGCCGCCAAGCATGTGACCAGAAGGTTGAAAAGTGAGTCTTATGTCAGGCCCCACATCAGAAACTTCATTGTAATCAAGCGTGATTGAATGTTTGATTGCTTCTTTAACACCTTTAGCTGTGAAAAGTGGTTGCGTTCCTTGTTTTTGCATGACATCGATGTAATCCATATTTAACAAAGTGAACAAATCCAACACAGGTGATGTGCAATACAGCGGTCCGTCATATCCGTACTCATAAAGGTAAGGGATAAAACCGCAATGATCTAAGTGCGCGTGGCTCAATATTATAGCGTCTATTTCTGAAAGATCAAACTCTTTTGCTGTGATATATGGATATTTGTTTGAATCGTTGCCACCTGTGTTTATTCCACAATCAACGAGAACTTTGGACTTGGGTGTTTCGAAAAGGATGCAAGATCTACCAACCTCTCTAAATGAACCCAAACAAAACATCCTTATCCAATCTCTGTTTGTGCTTCTGTCAGAAAATATGTTTTTGCCGACAGTTTTCAAAAATTTAATTCTCCATTTTGTCTCTTCGTGAATTAGGTTTCTTATGGATTTGACTATGTTAGATGTTATTTCTGGTTGCCTTTCAATTCTTGGAACCCACAGTGTCTCTTCTCTTATTTTTTTGAAAGTCTCTCCTCCTCTACCTATAACTAGACCTGGTTTTTCAGCAACTATTATTGCAATACTTCTTTCTGGTTCAAAGTAAACTTCTTTAACACCTGCCTCCTGTGGTGCTATTTCTAGAATTTTTTTCTTTGCTGCTTCAGGATCCATGCAAAGGCTGTTGTCTAGTCTGACTTCTATTCTTTTTTTCAATTCTCCAACTAGTTCTCTGACTTGCTCAGGCGCATCTAAAAAGAAGACTTTGTCTTTTGTATATACCACTATTTCGCATCCTTCTAACTCTACACGATCCACTACATCCTTCGGAAAACTAGACTTCACTTTTTCCAAAATTTCCATTTTCATCAACTTTGAGAATCCGTTTACTGCTTTTCGATTGATGCAACAATTTTTTGAACTTCAGACTGATCCAATAGTCTGAATCCCTTTTTGTCTACTATTCCAACATCAATTCCCTTGCCGCCAGATGCTATATCTCTTTCCATCGCTGCTTTTACTGCTTTTATTGCAACCGTTTTCGCCTCTTCCACAGTCATTCCTTCTTTATATAGCAATTCCAATACACCAAAAGCCATAGGCGAACCTGATCCTGTGGAAAAATATTTCTTTTCTTCCAACTTTGATCCATCTGGATGCAAAATGAACAACTGAGGTCCTTTGTCATCAAATCCGGCTAATATTATTTGAACCATATATGGAAAGTATCTCCCACCATATAGAATGTTAGACAGCAAAGTGGCAGCAGCATTGACGCTTATCTTTTTGTTCTCTCTCAGTTCATACAAAGTTGCCTCTGCTTTCAGGTATCTGAGCAAAGCCTGCACATCACCAACAGATCCTGCCTGAGTCATTGCTATGTGTGGCATTACTTCGACTATTTTTACATCATCTTTCGAAGCTACCAAATATCCCAAAGTTGCCTTTTTCTCAGCTGCTAATACAATTCCATCCTTACAGACGATACCAACTGTTGTGGTACCTGTTTTCAATTTTTGCATTTGTTGTTCCAAAAAAATAACCTCCTAGAATTCAATAATATTTTACTTGTAATTGAATTTAAATATTTATCTAATGTGACTTGGCAAAGTACGCTATCACTTTTGCTTCCTTCCCGCAATGCACGCATTTGCCTTTTGCTTCACTGTTGAATGGTATTACTCTCACTGTTGCAGTTGTTTCCTCCTTTATTTTATCTTCGCATTCTACAGTATAGCACCACTTCATCTTCACAAAACCACCTTTCTTTTCTATTATCTGCTTAAAAGCATCGAATGTGTTTACTTCTGTTATGTTGTCTTCCAAAAATTTTTTAGCTCTTTTGAACAGATTTTTTTGAATGTCTTCAAGCATTTTCTCCACTTCTCTCTCTAGCATCTCTTCTTTTATCGTTTTCTTTTCCATATTATCTCTTCTAACCAGAACTACATGTTTTTCTTTCAAATCCTTTGGTCCAATTTCAATTCTTAATGGTATTCCTTTCAATTCCCAGTGATTAAATTTCCAGCCGGGTGTATACTCGCTTCTATCATCTAACTCAACAGAATATCCTAAAATTTCTAATTTTTCTTTAATTTCTTTAGCTTTATTCAAAACTCCCTTCTCTTTTTCAAAATTTATAGGTATTATGACAGCATGTATAGGTGAAATTTTAGGTGGCAGTATCAAACCCTTATCGTCTCCATGAATCATAACCAAAGCTCCTATAGTTCTTGTACTAAGACCCCAAGATGTGTTCCACGCATATTTTTCTTTTCCATCTTTATCCAAAAATTTGACATCAAAAACCTTTGAAAAGTGTTGACCTAAGTTGTGAGAAGTTCCCATCTGTAACGCTTTACCATCAGGCATCAGCGCTTCTAAAGTTGTGGTTGTAAGAGCACCGGCAAATTTCTCTCTTTCACTTTTTTTGCCCTCTAAAACAGGAATCGCCAAATATTCTTCTACAAGCTTCTTATATTGGTTAAGTCTTAACATCATTTCTTTATCTGCATCTTCCTTATCTGCATGAGCTGTGTGGCCTTCTTGCCATAAAAATTCTCTTGTTCTTAAAAACAACTTGGTTGCTTTTGTTTCCCACCTTATAACATTGCACCATTGATTTATGCGCAATGGCAAATCTCTATGGCTTCTTATCCAGTTAGAAAAGGTATTGTATATTATAGTTTCTGATGTCGGCCTTACAGCAAGTTTTTCTTCTAATTCTCTATCACCACCGTGAGTTACCCATGCAACTTCAGGATTAAAACCTTCGAAATGTTCAGCTTCTTTCTTTAAAAAACTCTCTGGAATAAACAAAGGAAAATAGACATTTTTCACACCTGTTTTTTTAATGAATGAATTGAAAATGTTTTGAATGTTTTCCCAAATTGCATATCCTAGAGGTCTAATAACCATGCACCCTTTAACAGGAGCGTAGTCAGCTAATTCAGATTTCTGTATCACTTGAGTGTACCACTCAGAAAAATCCTCAGATTTTTTTACTGTTAATCCCAATTGTTCGCTCATTTATTCACCTCAATACATTTTAGCTCCCAATTTGGCTTTTTTGTCTGGAACAAGTAACACGACATTTCCGTCGTCATCATCAACCCCCAATGTAAGCACTTCTGATAGTGTATTACCTATCTGCTTCGGAGGGAAGTTAACAACAGCTATTACTTGCTTGCCCAACAATTCTTCTTTTTTATACAATTTAGTAATTTGTGCAAGAGATTTTTTAATGCCTATTTCCTTGCCAAAGTCGATTGCCAGCTTGAAATATTCTTTTTTCGCTCCATGAAACTCTTCGACTTGGGTTATTCTGCCTACTCTTATATCAATCTTCTCAAAATCTTCGTAGCTAATCATGTTGCTCTACCTTTAATGAGGCAGCCGAGATTTGAACTCGGGTCGCCAGCTCCCAAGGCTGGAATCTTAGACCAAACTGGACCACTGCCCCCTTTGAAACATTTTTAGAATTAGAAATAGATGAATTTAACAATTTATGCAAGTGGAAAGCGTTCACCCATTTTATTCACTTTATTAAATTGAATGTAAAATTTTAAAAAAGTATGTTAAACTAATTTTGGGTGTGTTAACTTAAGCTAAATCTAATCCTAAATTCAATTGTGTCGAATTCGCTTAGCAAAATATAACTTGTTTTGGCAAAGAGAAAATAAAAATGATATAATTTTAGAATTTTTGTAAATGTGGCCATTTCTATGTTAAGTTAACAGACCCCTAATTTTTGATATTACCAATATTTCATACAAGAATTAAAATATTTTGACAAACAATTTAAGATGCTGAAATTTTCATTAATGTTGTTATATTAGAGGATATCTTACTCTATTTTGACACGTTCAATGGTGTTTTTCAATTGTTGAAGGTAATAATTAAGAGTAAAAATTCCTCCATAGGCTTTTCTTAATAATGCTAGCACTGGTAAAGTTATTTCATGAAGCCGTAGATTATAGCCACCTGGAAAACGGACTTCAAAAGAACCATAAAGGTAGATTTCTGCTGCTAAATAACCTCGACGAATAGAATCTGGCTCATTAGGTAAGCGACGGGGATCAACAATGT
>Ga0207433_10006619_pt1 | contig 19911 bp, 20 predicted proteins | sample YelNatPaOPGAMG01_FD_187559 | JGI IMG/M metagenome (GOLD analysis project Ga0207433, IMG submission 187559) | Hot spring thermophilic microbial communities from Obsidian Pool, Yellowstone National Park, USA - OP-RAMG-01 (SPAdes) (version 3) | ecosystem: Environmental > Aquatic > Thermal springs... | reverse complement strand
TGGAAAAGCTCCTGCCGCAGTGCGTACAGCGAAACCGCCTCACCTTCCCAAAGGCCTTGGTCGCATACCAGCCAATCGCGTAGGCCCAGGGCGTACTCGGTGCCTCCTGATGGTAGGCACACTGCGGGTTGGGACAAAAGGCAAACCAGTGCATGAATGACCTCCTTGACCGTAGAGCCGGTCATAGAGGTAGTCGCACAAATTCACCCTCTTTGCTTCAATCCTTTACACAAGGTTGAGAGCACTATTCAAGGATTGCTCCCTTCGCCCCTGATGTCACCGCCCGCCGATATCGATTCAAAAATTCACTCTCCACTGGCTGCACATAAGGCTTCCATTCCGCTCTGCGCCGCGCCAGCTCAGCCTCGCCAACAAGAATATCGAGCTTTTTGCCAGGAATATCGACGCGAATCAGATCTCCTTCCTGAACCAACGCAATTGGTCCGCCTTCAGCTGCCTCTGGCGATACATGGCCAACCGCCGACCCTCTAGTCGCACCAGAAAATCGCCCATCCGTGATGAGCGCCACTGTTTTGTCTTTTCCCATTCCGGCAAGCGCCGCAGTAGGCGAAAGCATTTCGCGCATGCCTGGCCCACCTTTTGGACCTTCATAGCGAATCACAACAACATCTCCATCATTGATTTTCTGCGCCATAATAGCTGCGTACGCTTCTTCTTCACTATTGAACACTCGGGCAGGCCCTGTATGGACCATCATTTCGGGCGCTACTGCAGCTTGCTTGACCACCGAGCCGAGCGGAGCAAGCGAACCATGGAGCACCGCCAGTCCTCCCTTTTCATGATACGGCTTATCGAGAGGCCGGATGACGTTATCATCCCGCACGCGCGCACGCTTCAAATTGGAGGACACCGTCTGCCCGGTCACTGTCAGCGCGTTTGTCTTAATAAGCCCTTTTTCCGAAAGCCTGGCCATCACTGCCTGCACACCGCCAGCGGCATACAAATCCTGAATATGATGCGGGCCGCCCGGTGACATACTGCAGAGATGAGGCACCCGTTCTCCGATTTCGTTGAAAAGATCGATCGGCAGATCGATGCCCGCCGAATGCGCAATCGCTGGCAAGTGCAACGCCGTATTCGTCGATCCGCCCAGAGCCAGGTCTACTGCAATGGCATTCTCAAAAGCAGCACGGGTAAGAATATCGCGCGGTTTGATATCCCGCTCGACAAGCGTCATGATAGCTCTCCCTGCATCTTTAGCTAGTCTGTCCCGCTCCGCATATACCGCAGGAATTGTCCCATTCCCAGGGAGAGCGAGCCCCAAAGCTTCCATCATGCAGTTCATCGTATTTGCAGTAAACATGCCTGCGCAGGAACCACAGCCAGGGCATGCTACATTTTCGATCTCAGCAAGTTCTTCATCGCTGACCATTCCTGCAGCGTTTTTCCCAACCATTTCGAACATGGTGGAAAGATCGACATCGCGATTCTGATAACGTCCTGCGAGCATTGGCCCGCCCGATATGACAAGAGCTGGAATGTTGAGTTTAGCTGCAGCCATTGCCATGCCGGGAATGATCTTGTCGCAGTTTGTCACAAGAACAACTGCATCGAAGGCATGCCCCCTCACCATCACCTCGATCGAATCCATTATGAGCTCTCGTGATGGCAGAGAGAATTTCATCCCGATGTGGTTCATCGCGATACCATCACATACCCCAATTGTCGGGAATTCGATTGGCAGCCCCCCTGCTGCGTACACACCCGCCTTGACAGCCTCGGTAATCCGTCGCAAATGGACATGACCCGGAATGATCTGGTTATACGGATTCGCGATTCCTATCCATGGACGCTCGATTTCCCAATCGGCAAAGCCATTGGCTTTCATGAGTGAACGATGCGGCGCACGGCTCGCACCTTTTTTTGCCTGATCACTTATCATATTCTATCCTTTCCCCATCATAAGGTGTGGGAGCACCATCACAATATCTGGAACATACATCGACACAAAGAAAACAAGCGTCAGAATCAGAACCATGGGCAGAATCGGCTTTGCAATCTTGCCCATCGGCAGACCCGTTATTGCTGATGCAACATAGATATCGATTGCCACGGGCGGCGTCGCCATGCCTATTGCGAATCCGATCGTGAGCACCACGCCGAAATGCACGAGGTTTCCGCCAATCCCAACAACCGCAGGGATAAATATCGGTGTCAGTATGATCAATGCAGAGGCTGTTTCCATGAACATTCCAGCGAGCAGTACAATGATACCGATCATCAAATACACAAAGAAAGGCACATTGCCCGTAAGCTTGAGCATTGCCGAGGCCACAGCCTGTGGTATCTGATAGAATGCGAGCCCCCAGCCAAACAGCTTCGCGGTCGCAATGATGAACATGATCAGTGCCGATGTCACTCCAGAGCCCACAACCAGCTTGTAGAATTTCTTGAAATCCAGATCTTTATAGACGAATACCGCAATCACGACTGAATATACAACCGCCACGGCCGCCGCTTCCGACGGCGTGAAAATCCCCGTAAAGATGCCACCGAGAATAATTACAGGCGACATGAGACCCCAAAATGACGACAAAAAGCGCTTGCCTACAACTTTCAGTGATAGCCTCTCTCCTCTAGGATATCCGCGCACTTTTGCCTTGTATGCGGCCCATGCAATAAGCCCGAGCCCCATCAAAATGCCCGGAATAAAGCCGCCCACAAACAGCTTGGCAACAGACTCACCCGCAATAACGGCATACAGCACCATCGGCACGCTCGGCGGAATGACGACGCCGATTGTCCCCGCTGCCGCAATGAGCGCCGCGGATTCAGCGACATCATACTTCTTTGTTTTCATGTCCGGCAGAAGCGAAGCCCCCACCGCTGCTGTGGTCGCAGCCCCCGAGCCCGATATCGCCGCAATGAACATCGATGCGAGCACCGAAACGACAGAAAGGCCCCCGCGAATCCGCCCAAGCGCTGCTTCCGCAAACGCCACAATACGCTCCGAAATACCACCTTTTGCGAGAATGTCCCCGGCAAGCACAAAAAACGGCACTGCGACCAGCGCAAAGGAATTATTGCCTTCGAGGAGTGTCTGAGGAACCATCTGCAAAGGAATACCCATACTGACAAACACAATGAGCGCTGACAGCCCAATGGCGAGCCCGATAGGCACCCCAATCAGCATGAGCACAAAAAACGCACCGAACAGCAGGTAGCCCATCATGCCTCCTTCTGCCAGACCTCAACCAGCGAGTCGACCATGTGCAGCACAATGATGCTGCCCACTATCGGGTACATAAGGTAGATCCATCGCATCGAAAGCCCCATGGCCGGCGTCACCTGCGATGCTTCCGATCCCATCATCACCCCGCCATACCAGACCACAATACCGAAAAATCCCAACCCCAAGAGTCCGATAAGCGTCTGTACGAGCCGCCTAGCCAAAGGCCCTAGCCTGTCAAGAACGAACGTCACCGCGATATGGCTGCCATGCTTAAATGCCACAGCAGTGCCCAAAAGACTCACCCATACCAGCAGAAAACTCGACAGCTCTTCTGACCATGTGAGGGCGGTAAAGAAAAATCGAAACACTACCTGCAGGAATGTTACTCCAACCAAGACAAGAAGGGACACAAAGAGCGCCCCTTCTGTCACCTTATTTACCGCATCACTCAGCAGATGCAGCGGAGAAGCATTCCGGCCGGCCTTGTTGGACTCAGCCATTCTAGCCTCCTCCTACTTTGTCTCCAAAATAGCATTGATAAGGTCTTTGCCGAATTTATCCGAATATGTATCGTAAACTGGTTTGACAGCCTTGAGAAAGGCTGAAAGATCCGGCTTTGTAATAACCATCCCCTTGTCGGCAAGCTCCTTGAGCCATCCAGCTTCATTCTGGTTATCGTAGTCGCGCTCGTACTGCGCAGCTTCGCGGGCAGCCTTGAGTACTGCCGTCTGCTGGGCAGGTGTGAGCTTCTTCCATGTCATCATACTCATGATGATTGGCGCAGGCGCATAGGCATGACGAGTTATTGCAAGGTATTTCTGGCTCTCATACAGCTTGAAGGAAACAATCACATTGAGAGGATTTTCCTGGCCATCGATCGTGTGCTGCTGGAGCGCGGTAAGCGCTTCGGTCCAGGCCATGGGCACTGCATTCGCTCCAAGCGCCTTGAATGAATCGACATAGATCGGATTCTGCATGAGCCTTATTTTGAGCCCCGCGACATCTTCGGGCTTATTGATCGGGCGCTTGTTGTTGGTAAGGTTGCGGAAACCACGTTCCGCCCAGGCGAGCCCCTTCCACCCCTGCGGCTCGAGGTCTGCGAAAAGCTTATCCCCTATCGGACCATCGAGTACTTTATACGCATGCTCAGAATCCCTGAAAAGGAAGGGCATATCCACAACTCCAAATTGCGGCACAAAATTGACAAAAGGACCCGATGTAATGATGCCTGCATCGACGATACCCATCTTCATGCGCTCGAGAAGGGTTCGCTCATCGCCCAGCACAGCGTTGGGGAAAATAGTTACCTTGACTTCGCCGTTCGTATACTTTTCGGTCAGTTCCTTGAATTTTGTCGCTGCCAAATGGAAAGCATCCTGTTCGTTGACAACATGAGCGAGCTTGATATCGATCGCAAAGAGCGGGACACCAATCATCGCCATGAGCATTACGATTGCCATCACACGTTTCATACAAAACCTCCTTCACAAAGCCGCGCCTGGCATCGCTACACATGAATGCAGCCATGCCAGTTATGTGTGGTAATACCTTGGTACTACCAGAATTGCAAGGATTTTAAAATAAGTATATACTATCGTCAAGAGCTTGAACGCTAAAATTGATTAAATATGCAATAATGAGGAATATTATATGGAAAAAAAGCGAGGAGAACTCGTACGGCAACTGCGCAAAATGATAGCCGAGCCAGGTCGCTTCCCCGATAGCAAACTCCCTTCGGAACGCGAACTTGCACAATCGCTGGGAGTGAGCCGCAGCCTCCTCCGTGAAGCAGTTATCACGCTGGAGGCATTGGGATATCTCGAAGTACGCGAACGGCAAGGTACATTCATTACCGCACCGGCAGCCGATGATTTTGTGGCAAGCTTGCGGTTCGCCTCGCTCTGGCCCGAAGAAATGCTCTGCCAGCTCATGGAAATGCGCCTTGTCATAGAAGTGCCTATTGCTGGTTTGGCCGCACTTCGACGCAGCGATGAAGAAATCAAAGCCATGCGCCGATGCATAGCCGATCTTGAACAAGCTAGCCAGATGCCCGACGGCGGCGCCTCAGAAGGGGCTCAATGGGATTCGCGCCTCCACATGCTCATCGTGAACGCCGCACGCAATCCTTTACTCTCCCGCCTGTACGAAGGCCTTGCTGCAACCATGGAACGCTACATCTCCATGAGCCGCGTCATCCTGCTCGCTCTCGACGGATGGCCCGCCAAAATCGTCGCTGAGCACGAAGCCCTCGTCGAAGCTATTGCACGCCAGGACCCCCAGGGAGCAGAAGAAGCACAGCGACACCACCTCGGCTCCGCGCTGGAAGCGCTCAAAGCGCTCACTGAAAGAAATTGAGGCCTTTTACACAGAAGACCTTCCGCACGAGCGTGCGCAGTCGGCCCGTTCAACACATAAAAATCTTTACACAAGGTTGAGAACACTACCGAGCCAATCAAGAACCTCGTCTGCATGGCCCGCTGGCGTCACCTTCGGAAAAACCTTTCGCACTACCCCTTCCCCATCGATGACAAAGGTGCATCGGATTGTGCCAAAAAACACTCTGCCATATAGCTTCTTTTCACCGGCGGCACCATAGGCGTTGATTGTGGTTTTGTCTGGATCTGACAGCAGAATGAAGGGCAGGTTTTTCTTGGCTGCAAACGATTGATGCGACTTTTCCGAATCAGCGCTTACACCGACCACTTCGATACCACGCTTTTTGAATTCATCATAGCGATCGCGGAAATTGCAGGCTTCGGTTGTACAGCCAGGCGTATTGTCCTTTGGATAAAAGTAGAGCACAAATGGCTTGCCGCGGAAATCAGCCAATGTCCATGTTTTTCCGGATGCATCCTTGAGCGCGAAATCTGGCGCCCGCTCACCTTCTTTAATCATACTCGCTCCTTCTCGCACACTTTATTTATTCTAAAATATACACAAATATGCCTGCGCTGCCAAAAATCGCCCGCCGCGCCAACGTGCGTCCTTGCTGATTTTCTTTTCTCCCTATAGAATAGGCATATTATGTTATTTGAACAGCGCACAAACACATGTGGCGAGCTCCGCGCCGCCGACATCGGCAAATCAGTGGTTCTCAATGGCTGGGTTCATCGCAAACGCGATCATGGTGGAATCACCTTCATCAATATTCGCGACCGGTATGGCGTCACGCAGGTCGTCGTCGATGCAGATTCTCCACCCGAGCTTCTGGATATCGCTGCTGACCTCAAGATGGAATATTGCCTTTCCATCCGCGGTACTGTACGCCCTCGCCCTGACACAATGGTCAATCCCTCGATGCCCACGGGAGAAATCGAAGTCAAGGCGGAGCGCATCCAAATTCTCTCGCGCTGCGCTCCTCTGCCCTTCATGATCGACGAGAGTACGGACGCCAAAGAGGATATGCGCCTCACATACCGCTACCTCGACCTGCGTTCCTTTTCCATGCAGAAAAAAATCCGCCTTCGGCACGAGGCAGCCTTTGCGGTGCGCGAATACCTTATCGGCAAGGGCTTTTACGAAATCGAGACACCGACGTTTATCCGCTCGACTCCCGAAGGCGCGCGCGACTACCTTGTGCCCTCAAGGCTTTACCCTGGCAAATTCTACGCGCTTCCCCAGTCACCGCAGCTGTATAAGCAACTCCTTATGATATCTGGATTTGACAAATATTTCCAGCTTGCGCGCTGTTATCGCGACGAGGACTCGCGCGGCGACCGGCAGCCCGAATTCACCCAGATCGATATCGAAATGAGCTTCGTGACCCGTGAGGATGTGCTCACGCTCATCGAAGGGCTCATGGGCCATGTCTTCAAGAAAACGCTGGGCGTCCAGCTGCCTGCGCAGTTCGTTCGGATTCCCTATGACGAAGCCTTGGACCGCTATGGCACAGACAAGCCTGATTTGCGCTTCGGAATGGAACTACAGGATTTTGTGCCCTTCGTGGATGAACATTGCAGCTTCCAAGCCTTCCATGAGGTTGTCTCCAAGAAAGGTACAGTCAAAGCTCTCGTAGTTCCTGGCAAAGCCGATTACTCTCGCAAACAGATCGAAGAGCTCGAAGCAAAGGCCAAAGTCTACAAAGCCCATGGCCTCGCATGGATGAAAGTCTCGCAAGCTGGCATGCTCGAAGGCGGCGCCTCCAAGTTCTTCTCGGATCACGCGCACATTATTCAGGCCCTTGGGGCGAAGCCGGGTGACCTCATTCTCCTCGTTGCGGACGAAAAAAAGAAAATTGCCTGCACTGCCCTCGGCGCAGTCCGCACTCAGCTCGGAAAAGACCTCGGCCTTTGTGACCCCGCCGTGTTCGCCTTCGCCTGGATCGTCGACTTCCCTCTTTTCGAATACAACGAAGAAGAACAGCGCTGGGAAGCTGCGCACCATATGTTCACGATGCCCCAAGCCCAGTATCACGACAGCCTCGAAGCCGACCCCGGCGCGGTCAAAGGCGACCTTTACGACCTAGTGCTCAATGGCTATGAAATCGCCTCAGGTTCCATTCGTATCCACGACCCCGAGCTGCAAAAGCGCATCTTCCGTATTGTCGGCATGACCGACGAAGAAGCCCAGCGCAAATTCGGCTTCCTTCTCGAGGCATTCAAGTACGGCCCGCCCCCGCACGGCGGCATCGCACCCGGCTTCGACCGCCTCGTCATGCTCATGGCTGGCGAAACCTCAATAAAAGAAGTCATTGCCTTCCCAAAGAACTCCTTTGCGGTAAGCCCCATGGACCAGTGCCCGAACGAGGTGGACGAACGCCAGCTCAAGGAATTGCACATCAAGATAGAAAAAGAAGAGTAGCAAATGTAGTGTTCTCAACCTTGTGTAAAATAGTTGTTTCACCTTAAGCGATTCAGAATTTTAAAATCCCGAAGCTGGTCAACTCTGGTTTCGGGATTTTTGTCTTAGGCTGATTCCATTGTCAATGCTCAACCTTCAGGGCACAAAAACATAGCGCCTTTATGCTTTTTCAAGTCCTATGGCTAAAAATTTCTACTATATATAATATGTATAATATTATATAAATAATAATATAAATATAAAAATTGAATGATATATTGCAAAATATTGAAATGATGCTATAATTTAAACTGAAATGAAATCTTGTCCTGGAGGAGGGGAAAATTATGGCAGAAGTCCAGAAAATTCTTGAGAAAGATGTTTCGCGCCGGAGTTTCTTGAAGACAACGGGTATTGGTCTGGGTGTCGCTGCAGGCGCTCTGGTATTCGGCACCGGTTTCGCCGGAGCCCAGACACAGACAGGGACAGTTGCAGAAGCACCGCTTCCTTATGTCGAACTCGATCCGGAAGAAGCACGGCTGAGAGGCCATGCGGGTTACTACATGGCTGGTTGCATGTATGGAGCATTTTACGCAATCCTGTCGATGCTTCGTGAAAAAGTCGGTGGACCGTATAACCAGATCCCTTATAGAATGGCTGGATATGGCCGTGGCGGCACGGCAAACTGGGGTACCCTCTGTGGCGCGCTCAATGGTGCTGCTGCAGCGATCAACCTTGTCGCCCCTGATGCCGATACGAACAAGCTGGTATCGGAACTTCTAGGCTGGTATACAATTACCCCCTTCCCTTCTGATAAGTCGAATGCAATTGCTTCAGCAAATGGCTTTAAATACGATGCCAAGCCTTATCCTACACTCGTGCACGTAACCAGCGTTTCCAATTCGCCGCTTTGCCATGCATCGGTCGCCAACTGGATCAAAAAATCCGGCTACGAGCTTGGCACTGCAGAGCGCAAAGAGCGCTGCGCACGACTGACCGGCGATACTGCTGCTCATGCGGTTGAGCTTCTCAATGCATGGAAGGCCGGGACCTTTGTGCCGACATTCAAAGTAGATGATCAGACAGCGGCCTGCATCCAGTGCCATGAAGGTGATATGGAAGGCAAGATGGCCTGTACCAGCTGTCACGAGCCGCATTAATTTACACAAGGTTCAGAACACCAATCAGGGAGCGGGGTGGCAGCCCCGCTCATTTTGTAGGTATGATGTGCATAACCTTGATTGAATGAGGCACAATGAAAGCATTCTTCGATAAACTTTACAATGCGCTGCGCTCAGTAAAGTTGGCGGTCGTTCTGCTGGTGCTGCTAGCATTGTTTGCGATAGCAGGCGGCATTATCCCTCAGGGCAAGGCTGCTTCTTATTATATTGAGCATTTTTCGGGGTCGGGTTCGCGAATAATCCTTGCGCTTGCGCTCGACCATGTCTTTTCGAGCTTTTTGTTCCTGCTGGTTTCGGCGATATTCGCGATCAATCTGACTGTCTGCACATTCCATCGGCTCACCAGCGAATTCTTCAAGCCACGGGAGAAACGGCGCCACGGGCCTGATCTTCTCCATATCGGCCTCATTATATTGCTTTTTGGGGGTATTCTGACCTCGCGCTCTCGCACTGAAACATTCATAAATCTGCGCAAGGGCGATTCAGCACGACTCCCTGGTGGTGCAAAGCTTGTGCTCGTCGATCTCAAGTATGAGCAATATCCCGATGGCAGGCCCAAATCCTGGGAATCGACTGTCGCAATCGATAAAAACCCGCCCCCCGAAGTTCCTGCGCCAGTACTCGCTCACGAAGAGGGGGGCGGGGACACCTTGGGGACAACAGGATTTGCTGATCCCACGCTGAATAATTCGCTCACGAACGCGAAGGCATCAAACCGCGCGCCTGCTGTTTCTTCTGCTGCGCCCGCCGCACCTGCAATCCCAACCGATACTAAAGCCGGCGCTGGACTTCCATCATCTCAAACCTCTTCAGTACCCATCGCCGAACTCCCTCAATATCGCATCCGCGTCAACAAGCCCTTGCGCCTCAAAGGTTACTCAATCTATCAGCAAAACTGGCATACCGAAAAGCAGGTCGTGCTCAAAGATGCGATGGGCATGCAATTCTTCCTTGAGCCAGGCATGCGCGAGACTACAAAAGATGGTTTTGTGCTCTTTATGGCGCTCGACACGTCGCAGAGCTCAGCTAGCGCAAAAACCGCCAATGCTGGAGCTGCGCCCGTTGCATCTGCGGTCCCAAGCGCCATTTTTCTCCTCGAGCAAAACGGCAAGCGTACCGTCGTCAAGGCCGCTCCAGGCCAGCGCATCGGTCTTTTCACATTCGACGGCTTCGTCGACCAGCCGGTTTCTGGCCTCGCGGTTGTGAGCGACAAAGGATATCCCTTTGTGGCGACAGGCTTTATCCTCGTCATTCTTGGCGTATTCATTACCTATATCCGTAAATTGAAAGGAATACTCGCATGATAGCGACTATTGCGTTCGGGCTCCTTCTTCTGAGCCTTGTTATTCAGATTGTGTTTGTATTCAAAAAAGAAGGCGGGCAGGATAGCATTTCGCCATGGCTGTCGCTTGCAGCAGGCATTCTTTTGCTCATAGAGATTGTGCGGCGCAGTATTGCGATTCGATTCGTAGCCTTGACCGGAATGTTCGAATCGCTCGTATTCCTCGCATGCTTTCTGGCATTTCTTATATTTGCGCTACAATATTTCAAATCGACAAAAGGAAATAGAGTTATTCCATTCGGCGCTACGATTATTGCAGTGATATTCCTTGCGCTTGCAAGCTCCCCTCTCGCTCCATCAGATATTAAGCCGCCTGTGCCTGCGCTTCAGTCGGGCTGGCTCGTGCTGCATGTATCCTTCACGTTTATCGGCGAAGTGTTCTTCACCGTAGGATTTGTGAGCGCGATTCTGCAGCTCGTCGGTAAAGACGAAGAGAAGCGCCGCAGCTACGACCGAATTACCTACACGAGCATTGCCGTGGGCTACCCGATTTTTACCGCAGGTGCGCTGATTTTCGGAGCAATCTGGGCGGAAAAAGCGTGGGGCGTCTGGTGGAGCTGGGATCCGAAAGAGACATGGGCACTCATCACCTGGCTTACGTACACCGCCTACCTGCATTTCAGGCTTGTGCGAAAAAGCACGAGCAAGCTGGTGCCTGCGCTTGTCATCATCGGGTTTGTAATTGCAATGTTCACGTTTTTCGGAGTGAATTTCCTCTTGAAGGGATTGCACAGTTACGCGTAAGGCTGCACGCCGGCGGCTTCAGGCATCGCGCCTGCTTCCTTTACACAAGGTTGAGAACACTACTATGGGTGCCCATCCTCGATAATCGTCCAGCGCCCATCCGCATATTTGAGACGCGCCGCATCCATGTCGAGCAGCCTGCCATCTTCACCCGCGATCCGTATTCTGTTCGACAGCACATTGACCTCGATCACCTTGAACAGGGTGCCGTCGTAGGTAAAGCGGTTGCCCTCGCTCGGCAGTTCTCTGCGCGCATCTCGATAGAATTGATGTTCGTAGCTGAGACAGCACAGGAGCCTTCCGCATGGGCCCGAAATCTTGAGGGAATTGAGCGAAAGGTTTTGGTCTTTGGCCATTTTGATCGAGACAGGATTGAGCTTGTCAGAAAGCCCATGGCAGCAGAGAATGCGCCCACAGACACCACAGCCGCCGGTTACACGCGCTTCATCCCGAACGCCGATCTGTCGCAGCTCGATACGTGCATGAAACAGGCTTACGAGGTCTCTCACGAGGTCGCGGAAGTCGACTCGGCTCTCAGCAGTAAAGAAAAACAGAATCTTGCCATCTTCGAGCAGACAGTGAGCGGAGACAAGCTTCATAGGGAGCTTGTGCGCTTCGATGCGATCTCGGCATTTTGCCATTGCCTCTTTTTCGCGCTCGAGATTTTCAAGGTAGCGGCGATAGTCATCGACGGTCGCCGGGCGTTCAATGAGCACGAGTTCATCCGCATTCACCACGCTGAGGTCGTGGACCACACCCAGCACTTCAACAAGGTCGCGGCCATATTTGGTCGGCGCAACGACGAGAGAGCGGTTCGGAATAATGAAAGCTGTTGCAGCCGCAGCCTCCGGGGCCGAAGATTCGCCAGCATTGATTGCCAGGCTCACCCGGCATTGTTCCAGCGATGGGCTCTCCACCCTTTCTTGCAGCCTTGGGCCTTCAAGCGCCGCTTCGAGATCGCACTGCTTCATGAAATGCATTTCAGCGCCGGTCGGTACATAGTAGGCATGAAATGTTTCGCTTGAATGCAATGTTTTCAGCCGGTAAATCGGCTGTGGAAGCTCCTCGACATTTGCAGGCGGCGTCTTGCTTTGCGTTTGATTTTCGTATTCTTCCTCATGGAGGATATCGAACATTTCCTCCGGAAGATCACGATCGGTATATTCATCGGACATTGTTCTCTCCTGAACTACTGCACATCGCTAATTCGGGCAAACTTGCCCTGAACGCGAGCACCGGGTTCCACAATCAACATCTTGCCGGTACAATCAGCGCGCACCTGGGCTGTTTCGACATAGCGGACTTCATTCTGAACGATCGCTGTTCCACTGAAAAATCCAGCAACCAAAAGATTCCGTGCACGGATATGTGCATGCATTATCGCATCTTTCGAGATTATCACAGAAGCGCCGCTTATTATATCACCCGAAAATTCACCGTCGATGCGCACCATGCCTGGCGCTTCGATGCTCCCTTCGGCTTTTACTCCCTGCCCTATCACACAATCGGAAAAAACCTGCTTACTCATGATATTCCTTGCGAATATTCAAAAAGCGCAATGGATCAATAAGGCTCGTCCCGAGATACACTTCATAATGAAGGTGCGGACCGGTTGTCTTGCCTGTATTGCCCAAGTACCCAATGACATCGCCTTGAGATACCCGCTGGCCTTTTTTGACCGCAAAGCCACGCAAGTGCCCATAGCGAGTAGTAAAACCATGGCTGTGCTGTATCGTGATCGAATTTCCGAGGCTCGCATTGTAACTGATGTCGATGACCTTGCCATCGGCAGTTGCCAGAACCGGATCGCCAATGCGGTTCGTCGAAATATCGATACCGGTGTGCAAGTACCATTGCCCTTTCGAAAAAGGATTCTCGTTCTGGCCAAAATACATAGTGATGTGACCAAGGTTTCCTTTTATCGGCCAGATATTCGGCACTTCGGTCATGATATCCTTTTGACTCGCAAGCACATTGGCTATTTGATCGAGCGCCGCAACGCTGTTGTCGAGCGTCCCTGCGATGCCCTCGAGCCTGAATACATCGCGGCTCACCGGATCATCGGAAAACCGGCCTGGAATAAGATCCGCAAGCCCTGCGGTTTTCAGTATGCTGTCCGTATTCTGTGTAGAATCTGGCTTGCCTTTGCTCTCCACAATGGTGACGACCTGCCCGAGCTTTTCCTGAAATTGCGCTGTCTTGGAGAGCAAATGCTCGGTGGTCTCGCGCATCTTGTCGATGCTTTCGTTGGCCTTCGCAAGCTGACTATCCAGCGCCGATGCTTTCAATGCCGCGCTGCCATAGGCTGCAATCGATGCAATCGCACTGCCTGCAAAAACGAGAGCGGCCACTCCAATTGCTATGAGAGAAAAACGGCTCAGCTCGAGCTTGCGAGCAGGTTGTTCACTCTGAGGAATGACCGCAAAGATGAAGCGCGTCCGTCCCCACGAGAAAAAGCGGCGCACTGCCACGCGCACGACATCGAAACCGCTCGAAATGCCCTGCACCATGCGCAAATACCAGCGTTTTTCTTTTTCTTTCCAATTGCGCAAGCCCTCAGGCACTGTAGTCTCTCCCCCTACGCAAGCAATTTCTACCTCGCGCGCTCAAAAGGCGCCTCGGCATGTACATACCTGCCGCGCTGCATCTTTCTTGCTTGTAAATCCAGGCAGTAAATGTAGCATCGTATGGCTTTGACTGTCAAACCAAGCAGCCTCCTGGAGGCGCATGCATCCCTCAGCACGCTTGCCGCCAGCCGCGAGTTCACTTTCAGCCTGAATTTCGATATATTGAAAACGAACGACCGATCAATCGGTATCCAGCACATCTTCAGTTTTTCAGGAGAATTATTCATGGCCAATTACGCTTTCAAAACCGAAGTGAACCAACTTCTCAACCTTATCACGCATTCTCTCTATTCGCACAAGGAAGTGTTTCTGCGTGAGCTCATTTCGAACGCTTCGGACGCGATCGACAAGCTCAAGTACCTCACGGTTTCCGACGACGCGTTCAAAACTCTCAGCTTCGAGCCGCGCATCACGGTAACTCTCGATGAGGACGCAAAGACCATTACCGTGTCCGACAATGGTATCGGAATGGATGAAGAAGAGCTTGCCGACAACCTCGGCACCATCGCGCGCTCTGGTACACGTGCCTTCCTCGAACGCCTCGGGGAGAACGAACGCAAGGCGTCGAACCTCATCGGCCAGTTCGGTGTGGGCTTCTATTCCGCCTTCATGGTTGCCGACCACATCGAAGTAGTGAGCCTCAAGGCCGGTACCGACAAGGCTTTTGTCTGGAAAAGCGACGGCAAGAGCGGTTTCGAAATCGAGCCCGCAGTGCGTGCAGGCTTCGGTACCGACGTTATTCTCCATATCAACGACGAAGGCACGGAATATCTTTCGCGCTGGTCGCTCGAAGAGCTTTTAAAGCGCTATTCGAATCACATCGCCTGGCCCATCCACCTTGTCAGCAAGGAAAAAACCTACGCAAAAGACCCCGCCAAAGCCGAATCCAAAACCATCGATGAGCAGGTCAACAGCGCGAGCGCCCTATGGCGCCGCCCCAAGTCAGAGCTCACAGACAAGGACTATATCGACTTCTATAAATCTCTCACCGCCGACGAGAAGGACCCTCTGCTCTGGATCCACACAAAGGCCGAAGGCACCATCGAATACAGCTCGCTCTTGTACATTCCCTCGCACGTGCCTGCAGACCTCTACATCCCCACGCGCGAACAGGGCATAAAACTCTATGTCAAACGCGTATTCATCACCGACAAGGAGCTTCAGATTCTGCCGCCGTATTTTCGCTTCGTGCGCGGCGTCATCGATTCCGACGACCTTCCGCTCAACGTGAGCCGCGAAATGCTCCAGCACAACCGCGTAATGATGACCATCCAGCAGGCCACGCTCAAAAAGCTCTTTTCGGAGCTCGAGCAGCTCGCCGCGACAAATCCGGAAAAATTCAAGACCTTCATTTCGCTCTTCGGTGTCCAGCTCAAAGAAGGAATCCTCTCCGATTGGACGAACAGAGAACCCCTGCTCAAACTCGTGCGCTTCAAAAGTACGCTCGCGGAGGACTGGACAAGCCTTGCTGACTACAAGAGCCGGGCTGGCGAAGGGCGAAAGACCATCTACTACCTCACCGGCGAGAACGAAGCCCGCTTGCGCGCTTCCCCCCTGCTCGAAACATTCAAGGATAAAGGCATCGAAGTCCTCCTCGGCACAGACGAAATCGATGAGCTTGCCTTCAGCGGCATCGGTGAATACGAAGGCATGCAGTTCAAGAGCGTCCAGCAGGTAGACGCCGAGGATGAGCTCGGCAAAGACCAGAGCGAACACAAGGACCGCGGCGAGAAAGCCGTGAAAATCCTCAAGCGCGTGCTCGGAGACCGCGTCAAAGATGTGCGTCTTTCAAAGCGGCTTGGCAAGAGCCCCTCATGCGTCGTTGTGGACAAAGACGAGCTCACACCGCAGTACCGCAAGCTCATGGAACGGCTCACAAACGAGCCTGCTCCCGAGGTAAAACCTATCCTCGAAATCAATGCGGGGCATCCGCTCATCGAGCGGCTTGTGGCGCTCGATACGCGCAAGGAATTGAGCCAGGGCGACCTCGCTACGGTACAGGAAATCGAAGACCTTTCGTATGTGCTCTTCTACGAAGCCATGCTCGCCGAGGGCGAGCACTTCGAAGTTCCGCAGGATTTTGCGGAGCGCCTCAACCGCTTGCTGGCGAAGGCGAGCTGAGGTACTGCTCTGAAGCTTGTGTAATCGTGCAGGGCATGGTGGCGCGGCAAGTATACTTGTCATTATACTTGCCGCGTTTTAAAATTGTAGGTACTATTCATTACAAGGAGGTGCACCATGCCTCAAATCTCACTCTATATCGACGAAGCATCACTCAAAAAGATCGAGAGCGCGGCAGAGAGACAGCATATGTCTATTTCGAAATGGGTCGCCAACCTAATCCGATCGCATATCGAGCCAATCTACCCGCCGCAATTTGAAGATCTCTTCGGCTCAATTCAGGACGAGACCTTTGCCGTGCCGGAAGATACACCCTTTACCGCTGATGCCAAAAGAGAAGAAGTATAATGTATTTTCTCGACACGAACACCTGCATCTATTTCCTTAAAGGGATGTATCCCTCGATAAAAGCAAGACTTCTTTCCGTGGCGCCTTCCGAAATCGCCATTCCTTCCATAGTAAAAGCCGAGCTATTCTATAGAGCGTACAAAAGCAGAAAAAAGGACGAGAATCTCGAGAGAATCGAGCGCTTTCTCGAGCCGTTTGAGATTGTCGCGTTCGACGGAATCATGAGCCATGTGTACGCCGAAATCCGTCAGGAAACTGAACTGAAAGGCGAGACTATCGGCCCGAACGACCTTTTCATCGCCGCAATCGTGAAATTTCATGAAGGCATACTTGTCACGAACAATGAGTCAGAATTCGGGCAGATACCCGGAATGAAGATTGAAAACTGGATAGAATACGATCGAGGAGTATAGATGGCCGGCTACGAACGCCCCGATTACTGGACACTCAAGGCGAAAAAAGAGGGCTACCCCGCCCGCTCGGTTTACAAACTCGAAGAAATTGCAAGGAAGTTCGCACTGCTGAAGGGCTTTGGAGTGAGGACGAGCGCTGGGAAAGAAGAGAGCGTTCGCAACACTCCTTCGCCAGGCGCATGCGTCGGGGGCACTCCCAATATATTCGCAGCTGGCCCCGCCATCCTCGATGTCGGCGCGGCCCCGGGCTCCTGGAGCCTGTGGCTCCTACGGCAGATGAAGGGTACAGGCAGACTTGTTGCGGTCGATATCCAAGACTTGGGGATTGCACCGGCCGATGCGAATTTTACCTTTATTAAAGGCAGTATCCTCGATGATAGCGTGCGGGCGCGCCTGCGCGAAGCGGGGCTATTCAACCTCGTGGTCTCCGATGCTGCACCAGCCACTACCGGCAATCGCCTCGTCGACCAGGCGCGCTCGGAAGAGCTCGTGGAAGCGGTAATGGGCCTCGCGCTGGAGGTGCTGGCGCCGGGCGGAGCCCTTGTCATGAAGATTTTTCAGGGTGGTGAAGAAAAGCGCCTCATCGCAGAGCTTAAAAAGCACTTCGCGCAGGCGCGCGCTTTCAAGCCTGAAGCTTGCCGCTCCGAATCATTCGAAATCTATCTAATAGCTACAGGATTTCTGGCAGGCAGCCCCTAGCTCTTGGCTGCACTGCTTTCCTCGAACGCATGTATTCGCTCGACAAGCGCATCGCGCTCCGGCATGGTCTTCAAAAATTCCACAAATCGTTCATCTGATGCCACATGGGCAATTTCAGCCAAGAGCTCCAAATGGCTCGCTTCGTCCTTTGCGAGCACCAAAAAGAGCGTATGCACCGGCAAGCCGTCCGGAGCCTTCCAGTCCACCGGCGCAAACAGGTAGGCCACCACAACAATATCCTGCTGCAGACTCTCGCTGCCGAAGCGCCGCACATGGGGAATCGCGATGCCATTGCCGATCGCCGTGCTCATCACCTCTTCGCGGTCGAGGAGAGCATTAAGCAGAGCCTGCCTATCGAGCTCCGCAGGCAAAGGCAGAGCACGCACGAGCTGACCTAACGTTTCGTCGATATCATATGGATCGACGATATAGAAGAGGTTTTGTGCTGCAATGAGCTCTGCAATAGGCATGGATCCTGATCCTTTAAAAATCTCCTACCAAGAGTTATTTCGAAGGCAATTCTTCATCGATAGAAGCGAATTCTTCTCCGTCAATAAAGACTCTACCAACGACCCTTGAGCCAGATGGATACAAATGTGGACATATAATTACAATGTAAAAAAGATGATCTCCTCTGTTTGCGTCATACACTTCAGAGGGAAGACAGTATCTATTCAGAATGCTGGCCCTGACTTTTGCATTTGCTGAGGCAAAGCCAGTATCGGTACCAAGGCTATAGCCAGCCAAGTACTCTTTAAGCGCAGCCGCGTTCAGAATTCTCGCAGTCTTTGGCCCTATGCCGGTGATTGTTGCATCGACTTCCACTCTAGCTGGCTTAGGAATATAATAGCGAAGCTCTAAAACGAGAAAATCATTCGGCTGACCAGTCAACAAAGTGCTCGGCGCAATGAATGGATTTTCTTCATAGTTGGCACCAAATTTATTTTCCAGCTCCTTGGGAGAGACATATCTCAACTGTGCCGTAGGCTGAGCGTTAGATACTGTCTTCTGAACTGAAGCACAACCCAAAATACTTATTATCGTTATTGCAACCAGCATATATCTTGTAATCCTCATCAAATCATCTCCTTTTTAATAACCGAGCTTCAAACTCTAATCTTTGAAAAAGTATGCACTATGATAATAAAAAAGGCTAGCCTTTCGACTAGCCTTTTATCCAACATGGATGGGATAGGTTAGAAAACAACCTTGAACGCAAACGGGATGGAAGCTTTACCAACCTGATCGTACCACACGCCTGTCATCGCATAGCCCTTGCCCACTGCATAATAGAGCTCACCACCGAAGAAATAGGTGCTTCCCGAGCCAAGATTGCCACTTGCACCATCCTGGTCATACGCTCCAATCACCTTGAGGGTAGCAGCGGAGGTCACTTTGTAGTTCACATAGCCCTCGGTGTAAATCTTTCCATCAGTAATGTCATATACCGGTGCGACCTGGACGCTGAACGGGCCCTGGCTATACGTAACATTTCCTAGAACGGTCGCCTGTTTCGCGACATAGCCATGCCAGAAGCCATTGCCACCGTACTGGAAACCGACCGTAAGATCTAGCCCATCCATACCAGTGAACTCGAATGCGCCAGCAGCAAAAAGATCAGTTGTAGGAGTAGGGGTATCATCAGCAGGCCTGAAAGCGACAAAGACATTACCAATCTTGTCAATACTGTACTTAGCGTTAAAGTTGAAATCAGAACCAGTGACAGCGCCGCTCGGAATGAAGGTCAGGCCGACGTTAAGGTTGCTGACTGGAAAAACCTGAACGAGAACGCCTTGGGTTGCATCACCAATGTACAGATCAGTGGCAAGGTTGCCAAGCTTGAAATCACTGGTGCCGGAACCAACATTGTAATCATAGTTAGCAAGCTGTCCGGCAGAAACTTTCACCATCGATCCAAATTTCATCCAGGCATAGCCATACTTAAAATTCGGGAGACCGAAACTATCGGACTGGAAGCGAGCCCACGCGCCGAATTTGCCATCGGGATCGTTGTAGCTCATATTCATCCTGAAGCGATAGAGCATCGATGATGTCACGGGGGAAGCCGACGCATTGAGAATCACTGTTCCACGAGAATACCCATTAATCGTGAGCTGAGCAAATGCGCTAGTAGCCACGACAACGGCGAGAAGCAAAACGATTAGCTTCTTCATGTCTAATCCTCCTTGAAAAGTAGATTGGGGCCTCGCCAACGGCTCGGTTGTCCCCTCTCTAAGTTCGTTCAGAATTATATATCGGCACTTTTTGTACTGTCAAGCACATTTCATTCAACTTTTTTCATAAAAAATTCAGATTTTTGCGCATTGAAACAGGGCATTGTGCCTGCTGTGCGCAAGAAACCATTGAGTGCACTGCACAAAATCTGGTTCATCACCTCCTTTATGTCAGCTCAGCGTAGTATACCACGATTATCGGCACAGGCGCAGCAATAATTGAGCGCGAA
>Ga0207433_10006617_pt1 | contig 19916 bp, 20 predicted proteins | sample YelNatPaOPGAMG01_FD_187559 | JGI IMG/M metagenome (GOLD analysis project Ga0207433, IMG submission 187559) | Hot spring thermophilic microbial communities from Obsidian Pool, Yellowstone National Park, USA - OP-RAMG-01 (SPAdes) (version 3) | ecosystem: Environmental > Aquatic > Thermal springs... | reverse complement strand
GCCGGCACCGCGGCTGGGACCGGTCGCCGACGGCGCCTTCGTGGCGGGCGTCGTGGCCACCGCGGCCGTGCTGCCGGCAGCCTTCCGCAACGCCGCGTTCGGCATCTGTCTGGGCTGCCGGGTCTACCCGCTCGTGGCGCGTTTCCGGTCCGGTTCCCGCCGTCCGGTGGATGCCCCGGCTCGACCGAGGAGTTGACGTGACACTTGCCCACAAGCGTTCCGGAGCCGACCCCGCGACGGAGACCGTGATCACCGGCCCCGTCGTGGACCGAGACGGCCGGGCCGTGGCCGGCGCGTTCGTCCGCTTGCGGGACTCGTCGGACGATTTCACCGCCGAGGTCATCGCCTCGGCCGGCGGGGACTTGCGGATCTTCGCCGCACCGGAGTCTGGAGGCTGCGCGCACTGTCCGCTTCGGGCAACGGCGACGCCGTGATCGCGCCATCGGGCGCCGGCGTGCACGCGGTGGACGTCAAGATCGCCTGACGACTTCGGGGGCCGACTGTGAACTCACGGCTTTCGGCGTGAACACAGGGCGCGGCTTTTCGGCGTGTCGCCGCCCAGGACTCACGCCCGATGCAGGAGGGACGGCGGCAGGCTCCGCGGCACGTGCCGTCGGCGAATAGACTCGTCCCCGTGGTGTTGTTCTTCGAGATCGTGCTGGTGCTGGCGGTCGTGATCATCTCCTGGTTCGCGCTGTACACGCTGTACCGACTGATCACTGACGAGTCGTGACCTCCTCTGACGCCAACGTTGACGGACCGGAAGGTGCCGCCTTCGGCGACCGCGCCATGGCTGCCGCTGCCGAACGCGCCAAGGTGACGGCGGCGCGCAACATCCCGGCGTTCGACGATCTGCCGCTTCCGGCCGACACCGCAAACCTGCGCGAAGGCGCGAACCTCCACGACGCACTGCTGGCGCTGCTGCCGCTGGTGGGTGTGTGGCGCGGGGAAGGCGAAGGCCGCGGACACGACGGGGACTACCGGTTCGGCCAGCAGATCGTGGTCTCGCACGACGGCGGCGACTACCTGAATTGGGAGGCCCGGTCCTGGCGGCTCAGCGAGACGGGCGGCTACCAGGGACCCGGGTTGCGCGAGACGGGCTTCTGGCGTTTCGTCAACGACCCCGACGATCCGAGCGAGTCGCAGGCCATCGAGTTGCTGCTGGCTCATTCCGCCGGATACGTCGAGTTGTTCTACGGGCGGCCGCGCAACCAGTCGTCGTGGGAGTTGGTGACCGACGCCCTGGCACGCAGTAGGTCGGGGGTGCTCGTCGGCGGCGCCAAGCGCCTCTACGGCATCGTCGAAGGCGGCGACCTGGCCTACGTCGAGGAACGGGTGGATGCCGACGGCGGGCTGGTGCCGCATCTGTCGGCGCGCCTGTCGCGGTTTGCCGGATAGCGCCTCGCCCTGGCGCTTTCGGGGATCACATCGGGTCCGGACGTGGAGCGGCCCCCGAGCAAAGCTCCTGGTCGGACACGACCGGATGCTCGGGGGCCGGGTGACTGCGGTGGATTCGCCAGCGCGCCCCAGCGGTGGGGCCGGGACTGGTAACCCTGGCCCAAACTAGCGCGGCGGGCTCCTTGTCTCCCGCCTGCGCCGGAACACCCCTAGTAACCAGTCGTCCTCCTTTCGCGGCTGGGGGTGTTCTGCGTTGTGCCAGTTGTGCCAAGTATCCGGCGTTCATGCTTGGGCGTCCTTGGTTGACCTAGATCCATCTAGGCACCGGGCACCCTAAATACATTGTGGTTCAACGTGTTTCGGTATAATAGGGTTACGCACCTTGAACCCTTATGTAGCATGATCGTGAATTTGTCGCCCTGACGGCGGAGCGAAACGACCTACGACGTAGGCGTGAGCGCGGCGAGGGCGGCCTGGACGATCACATCGACAACCTGGCGGCCTGAATTGACTACGCTGATCGTACGTACAGGCGCTACCGCTGGCCGCGCTATTACCGCCTTCACGGTGGCGCGATCCACTCCCGCCCGCGATGCAGTGGGATGAAGGTGGATGGCGTCCTGATACCCGAGTTGTCCAGTGTGTGCGATCTGGCGAGGGTGGCGCGCTACGGCGCCACTGCATCGCGTTCGTGCCAGGCATCGAGTTCGTGCCAGCACAGCAAGGCGCTATGCGCGGCCCCGGTCTCGCGTGAAAGGCGCGTGACGATGACTTGATGTTGCGCCTGAGTTGTGCCAACGCGCCAACGCGCCCCTGCCTACCACGATGAGGCAGGGGCGCTTTTTACGGTGCTGGCGAGACGCCCTGGCACTGATAGGTGAACGGGTCGCACAGCAGCCGGTTGCCGCCCGTGTTGCCGCCGTAGTAGCCCGGCACATCCCAGGTGTCACGCAGCGGGCCACTCCAACTGTGGCCACCACACTCGGGGGCGCCCGGATCGGTGAAGCAGTCCGCATAGGCGTGTGCTGCTGGCGCGGACAGCAGTGCGCCCACCATCAAGGCGGTCGCGGCTACAGTGACGGTCGCGGTTCTCATGGCGCGATTATGCCAGTGGTGCCCGACAGCAGAACCCCCCGCGCTCAACCGGGAAGGGGGGGCGCGGGGGGTTCCGGTGAGACCGGGGGGTTAGCCCAGTCCAAGATAATCAGGACGACAGCGCGTCCACCTGACCTTGTAGTCCCTGATAAGGGGACAGCGCATGTCCCACTCTAACTATCAATTTCGCGGAACACCTCCTTTCTTATGTACGGCCGACCGTACCTGCAAATCGCCGATCCGACAACACAATTCACTTCTCAGCGATCGCTGACGACAGCCGCGTCGATCAGGCCCGCGAATTCTGCGGCCCTCGCAGACCGCGGCAGCCGACGGCCATCGAGGGTGTGCACACGGGCGGCCAGCGTCATGCTCGACACCAACCAAACCCCTTGAGCTGCATAAAGGTCCGCGATGCGCAAGGCGCGGTAATCGCAGTCGTAACCCTTGGACCGGGCCACCTCGAAGAGCGCTTGTTGAGTGGTGCCGCGCAGGATCGGATACCACGGCGGCGGTGTGAGCAGGCATGGGTTTTCCGCGCCGGACTGCGTGGCGATGACCACAGTTGAACGCGGGCCTTCCAGGACGTAGCCCTCGGAGCTGACGAACACCACGTCACCGGCACCCTGCCGGGCCGCTTGGCGCAATGCGGCCATGTTAACCGCGTAGGACAGCGTCTTGGCCCCGGCCAGCAGCCAGGGCATCGCGTCGATACCGAGGGCGGGCAATCCGCGATCCAGCGTGATCGCCGTCAGGCCGTCGCGCCGAACGGCCGCGACTCGTTCCGGGACGCTGTTGACCATCACGTAGGCGGTGGGCGCCGAGCCGCTCTCGCGGCCGCGGCTGTAGATCAAGCGCAATGCACCCTCGTCGTCGGTGTGCGCCACCCACCGGCGCGTGGCCACGTCGATCGCGCTGCGCCAGCTCGCGAGTTCCGGCGGCGGCAGGTCCAGCATCTTGGCCGACTGGGTCAGGCGCTGCAGATGCGACTCGATCAGACAGGCTCTGCCGTCGCGGATCAACAGCGTCTCGAAGGCGCCGTCGCCGCGGACCGCCGCGAGATCGTCGGCGTACAGCAGCGGCGTTCCGGGCGGATGGATGTTGCCGTCCAGTGTGACGATGACACCCGCCTGGCCTGTCATGGAAGAGCAGCCTAGTGGCGATCGCAAGCGCGGCGAAGCCGGGCGCAGCGGGTCGACACGGCGATCACGCCGATCGCAAGCGTGGCGAAGCCGAGCGCAGCGGGTCGACACGGCGATCACGCCGATCGCAAGCGCGGCGAAGCCGGGCGCAGCGGGTCGACACGGCGATCAGTGACTCGTACATGCTCGACACGCGCGCCCGCAGCTGCGCGGCGAGATCCGGGGAGGTCGAGGCCGTGGTGGTCCGCGCCCCGCCGGGGATCGGCGTCGACGGTACGAGTTATGTGGTTGTGCCGGTGGCACATCTGGGCGTAACGCCGCATGTCCGCAGGACCGGCCAGGCACGACACCGCCCGTTTCCCACCCAGGGTGGGGTGGGATAGTAAAGGGTTACCATGGATTTCGAGGATTTCCGAAAGCCTGCGCTCGGCGGTGGCGTCGCCGAGCGTCCCGACCCGTCCAAAGGGGATCAGCGACGTTGATGGGAGCGACGGACGACGAGTTGACGTCGAAGAAGCGCGCCGCGCTGAACCGCCTCAAGACCGTGCGGGGACACCTGGACGGGATCATCAGGATGCTGGAGTCGGATGCCTACTGCGTGGACGTGATGAAGCAGATCTCGGCCGTCCAGTCGTCGCTGGAGCGCGCAAACCGCGTGATGCTGCACAACCACCTGGAGACCTGCTTCTCGGCCGCGGTGCGCAATGGCCGAGGGGATGCTGCCATCGAGGAACTGATCGACGCGGTCAAGTTCACGCCGGCGCTCACGGGTCCGCAGGCACAGCTGAACGGCTCCGCGGCCGGTGAACCGACCGCTTCACCGCCGGCGGCGTCCGTAGAGTTGGGGCGATGAGAAGGGAGCGGCGCACATGAGGGCAGTCCCCGCACCCGAGACCGGGCCCGACGCGGGCGCCATCTGGCATTACGGCGATCCGCTGGGCGAGCAGCGCGCGGCGGCAAACGACGCGGTCCTGGTGGACCGCTCGCACCGCGCCGTGCTCGTCCTGACCGGCGGCGACCGGGAGAGCTGGCTGCACAGCATCTCCAGCCAGCACGTCAGCGACCTGCCCGAGGGTGCCAGCACGCAGAATCTCAGCCTGGACGGTCAGGGCCGGGTCGAAGACCACTGGATTCAGACGGAATTGGGCGGCGCCACCTACCTCGACACCGAGCCGTGGCGGGGCGAGCCCCTGCTGGCGTACCTGCGCAAGATGGTCTTCTGGTCCGACGTCACGCCGGACTGCGCGGACATGGCGGTGCTGTCGCTGCTCGGGCCGCGACTCGCCGACGCGGCCGTGCTCGACGCCCTGGGGTGCGATGCGCTGCCCGCCGCGATGACGTCGGCGCCGCTCCCCGGCGGAGGATTCGTGCGGCGGATGCCCGGCGGTCCGGCCGGCACACTCGAACTGGACCTGTTGGTGCCGCGCGGTGAGTCTCCCGCCTGGCGCGACCGCCTGGCCCGGGCGGGCGTGCGCGCGGCCGGGGTGTGGGCCTATGAAGCCCACCGGGTCGAGGCGCTGCGGCCCCGCCTCGGGGTCGACACCGACGAGCGCACCATCCCCCACGAGGTGGGCTGGATCGGCGGGCCCGGCGAGGGCGCCGTCCATCTGGACAAGGGCTGCTACCGCGGGCAGGAAACCGTTGCTCGGGTGCACAACCTCGGTAAACCGCCCCGGATGCTGGTGTTATTGCACCTCGACGGCTCGGTGGACCGGCCCGCGACGGCCGATACGGTGCTGGCCGGCGGTCGCGCCGTCGGCCGCCTCGGCACCGTGGTCGAGCACGTGGATCTTGGGCCGATCGCGTTGGCACTGCTCAAGCGCGGGCTGCCGGCGGACGTCGAATTGGCGACCGGACCGGAGGCCGGGGTTGCTGCGTCCATCGATGCCGATTCCCTGCCGGCCGCCGACCGGATCGGTGCGGGACGGCTGGCCGTTGAACGATTGCGGGGCGGTGCGCGATGATGGGCGATGACGTCCGCCACAGCGGGCGGGGGCGCCGACGACCGGCCAGTGGGCACGGTAAACTGTCGGCAGGACAATAAAGAGACCAGAGATCGGAGCCGCCTACTTGTTAGGCCGCTCCGTTATTGCGCGAGGGGGTTCCCCCATGGGCCGCGGCCGGGCTAAGGCAAAGCAGACCAAGGTTGCTCGAGAACTGAAGTACAGCTCCCCGCAGACCGACTTCCAGCGGCTTCAGCGCGAGTTGTCGGGAACGGGTGCTGCCGAGATCGGCGACTCCGGCGAACTGGACGACGGCCCCGACAATTCGTGGGACGCCGACGACTGGCGCCCCTAGAACGCGCATCTTTCCGTGTCGATGCGGTCCGCATCGACACGGTTTCTCTTCGTTGAGGCCTTTTCAGAATCTCGGGTGTTGTCCGACCAGCTTTGCCCGCGGGCCGTCCTTGCCCTTGCCCACCGTGCCCAATACCCAGCAGTCCAGGTGCCTCGCGGTCAATATGGCCAGGGCCCGGTCGGTGTCTTCCGGGGCCACGATGGCGATCATGCCGACGCCCATGTTGAACGTCTTCTCCATCTCCTCACGGCCGACACGGCCGCGCTGGGCGATCATCGCGAACACCGGCGCGGGCGTCCAGGTGCCCCGGTCGACCTCGGCGACCAACCCATTTGGAATTACCCGCTGCAGGTTGCCCGCCACCCCGCCGCCGGTGACGTGGCAGAACGTGCGGACCTGGGTTTCGGCGGCCAGGGCCAGGCAGTCCCTGGCATAGATGAAGGTGGGCTCCAACAGTTCTTCGCCCAGGGTGCGGCCGAATTCCTCCACGTGGCCGCCGAGCGGCATCCGATCGATCTCGAGCAGCACCGCGCGCGCCAGCGAGTAGCCGTTGGAGTGCAAGCCGGAAGATCCCAGGGCGATGAGGACGTCCCCGGGTTTGACACGGTCGGGGCCCAGCACGTCGTCGGCCTCGACCACGCCGACGCCGGTGGCCGAGATGTCGTAGTGGTCGGGCTCCATGAGGCCGGGATGCTCCGCCGTCTCCCCTCCCAGCAGCGCGCAACCGGCGCGCACGCACCCCTCGGCGATACCGCTGACGATGGCGGCCAGTCGTTCCGGCACGGTCCGGCCGACAGCGATGTAGTCCTGCAGGAACAGCGGCTCGGCGCCGCACACCACCAGGTCGTCAACCACCATCGCCACCAGGTCGAGGCCGACCGTGTCGTGCTTGTCCATCGCCTGCGCGACCGCCAGCTTGGTGCCGACACCGTCGGTGGACGCCGCCAGGACGGGTTCGCGGTAGTCGCCCCGCAGGGCGAACAACCCGGCGAAACCGCCCAGCCCGCCGCGCACCTCCGGCCTTGTCGCCTTGGTCGCCAGCGGCTTGAACAAGTCGACGGCGCGATCACCGGCTTCTATGTCCACGCCGGCCGACGCGTAGGTGATGCCCTGACTGCCCGGTTCTAGTCCGGGGCTTTTTCCGGGATCCGTCATCGCGATAAAGGCTACCGGGCGGCAGCGGCCGCCGGTGTCAAACGTCCTCGCAGCGCCGACGGGCCACCTCGTCAGCGGCCGATCGGCACTTCCCCGGTGGCGGCCCCGGTCGCGGCGTGGTCCAATTCGGCCCCGCGCGCCGCATTGGCCAGCATGTGCTCGACGACGTTCTTGCCCAGCGCCGTCTCACCCGGCAGCGCGATCGGATACGTGCCGTCGAAGCAGGCGGTGCACAACCGCGAGGCGGGCTGCTCGGAGGCGGCAACCAGGCCGCGCAGGGAGATGTAACCCAACGAGTCGGCGCCGATGGCGTGCCGCACCGCCTCGAGCATCTCCTCTTTGTCCGCGACGGCGTTGGCGATCAACTCCGCCGGCGACGGGAAATCGATGCCGTAGAAGCAGGGCCACTTCACCGGCGGCGAGGCGATACGGACGTGCACCTCGACGGCACCGGCCTCGCGCAGCATCCGCAGCAGCGCGCGCTGGGTGTTTCCCCGCACGATCGAGTCGTCGACGACGATGAGCCGCTTGCCGCGGATCACCTCTTTGAGCGGGTTGAGCTTGAGCCGGATGCCGAGCTGGCGGATGGTCTGCGACGGCTGGATGAAGGTGCGCCCGACGTAGGCGTTCTTCATCAGGCCCTGACCGTAGGGGATGCCGGACTCCTGCGCGTACCCGACCGCGGCCGGGGTGCCCGATTCCGGCACCCCGATCACCAGGTCGGCCTCGACGGGGCATTCCCGCGCCAGGCGGCGGCCGATCTCCACCCGGGTCGCGTGCACCGATCGGCCGGCCAGCATGCTGTCCGGACGGGCCAGGTAGACGTACTCGAAGACGCAGCCGTTGGGCGTGGGGTTGGCGAATCGCGTCGAGCGAACCCCGTCGGCGTCGATGGCCAGCAGTTCGCCCGGTTCGATGTCACGGACGAACGAGGCGCCGACGATGTCGAGCGCGGCCGTCTCGGAGGCCACCACCCAGCCGCGGTCCAGCCGTCCGAGCGAAAGAGGCCGCACCCCGTGCGGGTCGCGGCATGCATAGAGGGTGTTCTCGTCCATGAACGTCAGGCAGAACGCGCCGCGCACCGTCGGCAGCAGCTCGAGGGCCGCCTGTTCCAGGGTGGAATCGGCCGCGCCGTGCGCCAGCAGCGCGCCCAGGATGTCGGAGTCGGTCGTCGCCGGGGCGGGGGCGCGACGGGAGATCAGGCCGGCGTCGCGAGCCCGTGCGGCAAGTTCGGCGGTGTTGACCAGATTCCCGTTGTGCCCCAACGCGACTCCCGTGCCGGCCGCGGTGTTGCGGAAGACCGGCTGAGCGTTTTCCCAGGTGGTGTCCCCGGTGGTGGAGTAGCGGCAGTGCCCGATGGCGACGTGGCCGTGCATCGCCGCCAGCGTCTGCTCGTCGAACACCTGGCTGACCAGGCCGAGGTCTTTGAAGACCAGTACCTGGGATCCGTCGGCGACCGCGATGCCCGCGGCTTCCTGGCCGCGATGCTGCAAGGCGTAGAGGCCGTAGTAGGTGAGCTTGGCGACCTCTTCGCCCGGGGCCCACACTCCGAACACACCACACTCTTCACGGGGCGCGTTGAAGTCCGGCTCGGGTGCATCTGTTCCAGCGACGGTCACGTTCGGCGGCTCCCGGGGAACGGTGGGTGACGAAACGGAGTCTACGGGCACAACGCCCGCAGCGCCGAATCGGACAGCGCGTGTTGAGCTCGGAAAAATCCCCACCAGGACCCTAAATCTGCAGTTCAGGGTTATATTCGGCTGACGCCGAACAGCGGTAACCAGTGCTCGATCTCACCCGAGCGCGACCCCGACAGGGTGAGTGTCCCCGCGGCCTTCGCCTGTTCGAGCCGCAGCAACCCGGTGACGAGCAGAAGCCACGTCCGCGGGTCGGTTTCGACGACGTTGGGCGGCGTACCGCGGGTGTGCCTGGGACCGGCCACGCACTGCACGGCGGCGAACGGTGGGATCCGGACCTCGACGCTGGCGCCGGGCGCCACGGTGGCCAGGGTGCGTGCGCTGAGGCGCACCGCCGTCGCCAGCGCATCCCGGTCGGGCGCCGGATGCGATTCGTCGCGCAACCAGTCCGCGACGGCCAGCACCGCGGCCCGGGTGGCGGCCGGATCGGCTTTGTCACGGGCGGGCACACCTTAGGTTCTCAAAGCGGCGTGGGGCGCCGCGCGGCACCCGACGGGGAACCCAACGCCGTGTGACGCGGCCACCACGTCCACATTGCCGGCAAGTGTCCGAACGCTCACTAAACCGCCTGCCTTGCAGGGGTTTCGGCTTAACGGCACCATGGACGATACCGGCACGGGTCGGGCATGCTCGCCACCCGCGCCGGCCTCGGCGCGCGAGGTCTCCAGCTTCCGCGGTGGCTGACTGAATGGGGTGTCCGATGGCCAAATCCGGTCCGAGCGAGGGCGGTCGCGCCGCCCGCCGAACCCCGGCCCCCCTCGTGGTGACCCGGCGAGGAAAAATCGCCCGGCTGGAATCCAGCCTGACCCCCCACGAGGCACAAATCGAGGACCTGGTCTTCATCCGCAAGGTCTTGAGCAGGGCCGGCATTGGTTTCCTGCTGATCCGTGACCACAAGGGCCGGCCGATCCTCGCGGTCGACATCGAACAGCGCCCGGCGGTCGAGCGCGCGTTGGTGACGTCGTGCGCGGCCGAGCCCATGTACGCCAAGACGGTCGACGAAAAGGGGCTATCCCCTGTCCTCGTCGCCGAAGGCCGGCTCTCCCCACTGCCTGATCCACGTCTTGTTCGGCTGTATCGGCGACGGATCGCCCCCGGGGGTCTGCGGTACGGGCCGGCGTTCGGCGTGGAGATTCAGTTCTGGGTATACGAGGACGCCGTGATCCGCTGCCCGGTGGAGAACTCCTTGACGCGAACCGTGTTGCCACGGAGCGAGGTCCAGCCGACGACCGTCAAACTCTATGGCTACAAGTGGCCGACCATCGCGCGGATGTTCGCCGCGCACGCAAGCGACGTCACCTTCGACATCGACATGGTGTTCTCCTGGGTCGAGGGCAGCGATCCCGAGTTCCGCGCGCGACGCGCCGCGCAGATGTCGCAGTACGTGGTGGGCGAAGGTGACGGAGCCGAAGCGCGCATTCGCCAGATCGACGAGTTGAAATACGCGCTGCGGTCGGTCAACATGTTCGCACCGTGGGTGCGTCGGATCTTCATCGCGACGGATTCCCGCCCGCCGGCATGGCTGGCCGACCACCCGAAGATCACCATCGTCCGCGCCGAGGAACATTTCTCCGACCCCGCCGCGTTGCCGACCTACAGCTCGCATGCGGTGGAAAGCCAGCTGCACAACATCACGGAGCTCAGCGAGCACTTCTTGTACTCCAACGACGACATGTTCTTCGGCCGACCGGTCAAAGCGACCATGTTCTTTTCCCCGGGCGGCGTCACGCGCTTCATCGAGGCCACGACGCGCATCGGGCTCGGTGACAACGACCCCGCACGCAGTGGGTTCGAGAACGCCGCCCGGGTGAACCGGCAGTTGATCTTCGAGCGGTTCGGGCAGGTCATGACCCGCCATCTGGAGCACACCGCGGTCCCACTGCGCAAAAGCGTGCTGAGGGAGATGGAACGCGAATTCCCCGAGGACTTCGCCCGCACCCAGGCCAGCCAGTTCCGGTCCAGCACCGATATCTCGGTGACCAACTCCTTCTACCACTACTACGCGCTGATGACCGGGCACGCCGTCCAGCAGGAAAAGGCCAAAGTGCTCTACGTCGACACCACCAGCCGGGCGGGCCTCGACCTGCTTCCCGTGCTGCGCAGGAAGCGCAACCAGGACTTCTTCTGCCTCAACGACGGCAGTTTCCCCGAGGTCGCCGCGGAGGAGCGGGCCGAGCGGGTCGTCGACTTCCTCGAGCGCTACTTCCCCATCCCCGCACCCTGGGAGAAGGTGTCGGCCGACGTCAATCAACCGGGGTTCGCCGAGCCGATGACGTTAACACCCTCGAAGGGTGCCTGAGCAGCGAATCCCGTCGGGACGATTCGATGAACATGCCGCTGTCGGTAATTTTGCGTCGCGCCTCCGCGGGAGAGACGAAGGTGCCCACCGTTTCTCCGCCGCCGAGCGGGATCACCGAGTGCACGACGGTGTCGTGGTAGATGTGCACCACGTTGCAGGCCTGGGCGCCGTCTCTGCCGCGGGTTCCGCCGGCGGCAACCGTCAGGTCCTGCGTGTAGCAGGTGGCCGAGGCCACGGACACCGGGATGCCCACAAAGGTCGCGTTCGTCGAATAGTGCAGGTGCCCGGCCAGAATCGCTCGGACATCGCTTCCGCGCAGCACCCGTCCGAGGGCGGCCTGGTCGCGCAGTTCCACCGTGACCGCCAGGTCCAGGACGCTGGGAATCGGCGGGTGGTGCAGGGCGAGGATGCTGCCGTGCGGGGCCGGTGCGTCCAACTGTGCGGCAAGCCAGGCCAATTGGGAAGCACTGATCTGCCCGTAGTGCTGGCCGGGAACCGAGGTGTCCAGCGTGATGACGCGCAGCCCGTCGAGCATGCACACGCGGTCCAGCGGTGCCATCGACGGTGCTTCGTCGAGCAGCGCGCTACGCAGGGCCGGCCGGTCGTCGTGGTTGCCCATCACCCAGACGAGTTCGGCGCCCAACCCGGCCGCGAAGGGCTCCACCACGGCGCGCAGCTTGCGGTAGGCCGCGGGCTCGCCCTTGTCGGCCAGATCTCCGGTGAACACGATCGCGTCGGGCCGCAGCCGTGCATGTGTCAACTGCTCGAGCAGCTCCCCCAGCCGGCCGTCCGCATCGACCGCTCCGTAAAGGGACCCCTGCGCAATGAGATGGGTGTCACTGACGTGCAAGAGAATGAAATCCGGCCGCGGGTGCTCCGCGGCCCTAAGTCTGTGCACCGGGGGTGCCAACCCTCTCGTGTATCGGTTTTGTCGGCAAGACCTGATCCGAGTATACGGCCGTGGAACGCGCGCTAACGGGACCGTTTCCGGCGATCGCGCTGGACGATCAGGGCGGCGATGGCGCCCGCCTCGTTGACGGCGAGGTGTGCCAGCATGGGCGCCGCCAGGCTTCCGGACCGAGCGGCGAGCCAGCCGAAGACCCAGCCCCCGACTCCGGTGGCCAGCACGGTGGCCGCCAACGGTTCGCCCGTCGCGCGCGCGTCCGCGATGTGGAAGAGCCCGAATGCGCCGGCCTGCAGCAGGCGTCCTCCGAAGGTGTCGCCGGCGGCGCGCGCCCCGAGGTGAGCCAGCGCCGCGCGGAAGGCCGCCTCCTCGGCCCACACCGTGCCGATGGGGATGCGCAACAACAGCCAGGCCGGCGTCGATGCCGGCAGCCGACGGGCCGACATGGAAAGCCGCACCGGCGCAATCGCGGTCGCCCCGGCGATCGCGGCCGCCGCCACCCCGCCCGCCGCCAACCCCCACCGCAACCCCGTCCACAGCCGCGGTGGGCGCAGGCCCAACGGCGCACGGGTCAGCCGGACCAGCAGCACGCCCACACCGGCCTGCACGACAACCCGCAGCGCAGGCGGCAACCGCGGAGTGACGAAGCCCCAGCCGACCAGGGCGGCGCCTAGAGACAACGCGTGTTGACGGCGAAAATGCCTGTCACGCATCGCTTTTCGCCGGTGACGCTCCTCCGAAGAATCGCGGCAACACCGAGGCGGACGTTTCGCGCAGTTCGGCCAGCGAAACCGTGAACAGGCCCTGAAACTCCAGCGCGTCCGACTCCTGGTCCACGACCCCGATGCGAACGGCGGGCAGGCCCCGCGCCTCGCACATCGCCCGGAACCGGCTCTCCTCGGTGCGCGGAACCGCCACCAGGGCCCGGCCCGCCGACTCGGAGAACAGCGTCACGAACGGATCGGCACCTTCGGGAAAGATTATGCGACAACCGGTTTCACCTGCCAACGCCGCCTCCACGACGGCCTGGGCCAGCCCGCCTTCGGACAGGTCGTGCGCGGCCGACACCAGCCCGTCGCGTGACCCCGCCCGCAGCACCTCGGCCAGCAGCTTCTCCCGCGCCAGGTCCACCGCCGGTGGCAGCCCACCGAGATGGTCGGCGCTCACCTGCGCCCAGACGGATCCGTCGAACTCGTCGCGCGTGTCGCCCAGCAGCATCAGGGTCTCCCCCGGCTCGCCGCCCAGTCCGGTGGGGATGCGCCGGCCGACGTCGTCGATCACACCGAGCACCCCGACGACCGGCGTCGGGAGAATCGCCACGGACCCGGTCTGGTTGTAGAAGCTGACGTTGCCGCCGGTCACCGGAATGCCAAGGGCGGCACAGCCGTCGGCCAGGCCGCGCACCGCCTGGGCGAACTGCCACATCACTCCGGGGTCCTCGGGGGACCCGAAGTTGAGGCAGTTGGTCACCGCGACCGGCGTGGCGCCGGTCACCGCGACGTTGCGGTAGGCCTCGGCCAGCGCCAGTTGGGCTCCGGTGTAGGGATCCAGCAGCGTGTAACGCCCCGACGCATCGGTCGAGACCGCAATGCCGCGGCCGGTGGCCTCGTCGACGCGCAGCATGCCGCCGTCGGCGTGCTCGGCCAGCACGGTGTTGCCGCGCACGTAGCGGTCGTACTGCTCGGTGATGAACGCGCGGCTGCACAGGTGCGGGCTGCCCAGCAGCGCAAGCAAAGTCGCACGCAGCTCCGCGCCGGTGGCGGGCCGTGGCAGCCGGTCCGAGCGGTCGGAGTTCAGGGCGTCCTGCGATTCGGGGCGTGCGACCGGCCGCTGGTACACCGGGCCTTCGTGGGCGACGGTGCGCGGCGGCACGTCAACGACGGTCTCGCCGCGCCAAGTGATCCGCAACCGATCGCCCTCGGTCACCTCGCCGATCACGGTGGCCGTCACGTCCCATTTTCGGCACACCGCCATGAAGGCGTCGACGTTCTCCGGCGCGACGACCGCACACATCCGCTCCTGGGACTCGCTGCACAGCACCTCGGCGGGTGTCATCTCCTTGGCGCGCAGCGGGACGGTGTCGAGCTCGATGGACATGCCGCCGTCCCCAGCGGCGGCCAATTCAGATGTCGCACATGACAATCCGGCTCCGCCTAGGTCCTGGATGCCGATCACCAGCTTGCCCGCGTAGAGCTCGAGGCAGCACTCGATGAGCACCTTCTCCATGAACGGGTCGCCGACCTGCACCGAGGGCAGTTTCTTGCGCGATCCGGTGGCATCGAAGGTGTCCGACGCCAGCACCGACACCCCGCCGATGCCGTCCAGCCCCGTCCGCGCGCCGAACAGGATGATCTTGTTGCCGGCACCCGAGGCGAACGCCAGATGCAGGTCCTCCTGACGCAGGACGCCGACACACAACGCGTTGACCAACGGGTTGCCCGCATAGCACGCGTCGAAGACGGTTTCGCCCCCGATGTTGGGCAGGCCCAGCGAGTTGCCGTAGCCGCCGATGCCGCGCACCACGCCGTCGAGCACGCGGCGCGTGTCGGGGGCGTCGGCGGCGCCGAAGCGAAGCTGGTCCAGCACCGCGACCGGTCGCGCGCCCATCGCCATGATGTCGCGCACGATGCCGCCGACCCCGGTGGCCGCGCCCTGGTAGGGCTCGACGTAGGACGGGTGGTTGTGCGATTCCACCTTGAACGTGACGGCCCAGCCGTCGCCGATGTCGACCACGCCCGCGTTCTCGCCGATGCCGGCCAGCATGCCGGCGCGCATCTCGTCGGTCGTGGTTTCGCCGAAGTAGCGCAGGTGCACCTTCGAGGACTTGTACGAGCAGTGCTCGCTCCACATCACCGAGTACATCGCCAGCTCGGTGTCTGTGGGCCTGCGGCCCAGGATCTCGCGGATCCGCTGGTACTCGTCGTCTTTGAGACCCAGCTCACCGAACGGTTGCGGTTGGTCGGGCGTACTCGCGGCGTGTGCGACGGTGTCGATCGACCCGGGGACGGTCACGCCGAACAGTCTAAGGTGACGCCGCCCCGGCCGCCCCACCCGCGCGGGGTGGGCACCAACACCGGGCAGTGCCTGGACACCGCACTGCGGATGAAGAAGTACGTCGAGGGCGCCGAGCGCAAGGGCGCCCGCCGAGCATCAGCCCGGGCACGTCGCGCAGGTCGGTGGGATTGAGCAGGTTGGAGCTGGTTTTGCGCGTCAGGTCTCAATACCGAAAACCTGGAGCGTTCGTCTGACCCGGGACCAGCGAAACGCCGGTCGGGCGGCCTTCTTTCGCATCTTCGGGACCAAGGCGGGTCTACTGCGCGAGTTCAACCGCCGCCTCGCCCAGGATGCCGCCGCGCGGATCGCCGATGCCGCAGCCCATGAGGTCGCCGGCACGCTCGGCCACATCCGCGCCGCGACCTACGACGCCCGGCACGAGGCGGCCCCGGGCACGTGTGGATGGCCCAGGAGTTCGTCAAAGCGGTGCCGGTCGATCTCGCCGGCTCGCTGGCCCTAATCCAATTGATCGCGACCATGACCTACGTCCTGGCCGGCGAGGACGTCGACGTCGATCGGCTCTCGCGGCTGCTGCTCGACCAATGGCTGCGCGGGATGGGACTGCCGGCCGCGCGTCACGCCGGCGACAGGAACGCGCGCATCGCGGCCGAATAGGCGGCCACGTCGTGGGCGCCCATCAGCTCGCGCGCGGAATGCATCGCGAGCTGGGCGGCGCCGACGTCGACGGTCGGGATGCCCGTCCGGGCCGCGGCCAGCGGGCCGATCGTCGAACCGCACGGCAGGTCCGCCCGGTGCTCGTAGCGCTGCAGGTTCACCCCGGCCTGCCGGCAGGCCAGCGCGAAGGCCGCCGCCGTGCGCCCGTCGGTGGCGTAGCGCAGGTTCGGGTGCACCTTGAGCACCGGCCCGGCGTTGACCTCGATGAGGTGGCCCGGTTCGTGCCGCTCGGGATAGTTGGGGTGGGTGGCGTGTGCCATGTCCGCCGAGGCCAGCAGCGACGCCGGGAGCCGGCGCAGAAAGTCTTCGCGGGTGCCGCCGGCCGCGAGCACGATCCGCTCCAGGACGGTGCTCAGCAGGTTGGACTGCGCGCCGTGGTCCGAGGACGAACCGACCTCCTCGTGGTCGAAGAGAACCAGCACCGGCAGGGCACCCTCCGGTGCCGTCCGCGGCTCGACGGCCAGCAGTGCTTCGGTGCCCGCATAGCAGCTGGCCAGGTTGTCCAGCCGCGGAGCGCTCAACAGGTCGGCCTCGGCGCCGACCACCGTCGAGGGCGTCAAGTCGTGCGTCATCAGGTCGGCGGCCAGCACGTCGGACGGTGCCACGCCGGCGCGCTCGGCGACGTAGCCGACGAACGACCCCGGCTGCCCGCCGGTCCCCCACACCGCGTTGAGGTGGCGCTGCGGGTCCAAAGTCAGCGACTTGCGGTCCTCGGCCAGATGGATGGCCAGTTGCGGCACCCGCAGGATCGGGTCGTCGATCCGGACGAGCCGATGGCCGAGTCCGGTGCCCTCCCGCAGCGTCAGGCGCCCGCTGATGCCGAGATCGCGATCCAGCCAGGAGTTGAGCCACGCTCCCCCGTAGGGCTCCAGCGCGACCACCCGCCAGCCGGCGACCAGCCGGTCGGGATGCTGCTTGACCCGCAGGTTGGGGCTGTCGGTGTGGGCGCCGACGATGCGGAACGGGCCGCCGGGACCCTCGGAGTTCCAGGCGACCAGTGACCCGGCCCGCACGGTGAAGTACCGGCCGGGCCGGTCCGGCCAACGCTCGGTCTCGCCGAGTTCGGTGTACCCGGCGCCGCGCAGCCGCCCGGCCACCGTCGCGCAGGCGTGAAACGGCGACGGCGAGGCGTCGATGAAGTCACAGAGGCCTCGTGCACTGGCCGCGGTCGTCCCGTCGTTTCGCTCACCGGACACGTTCACCATCATGGCTTGCCGGGCATTGCGGGCTGCACGCCGGGCCTGACCGCCCGGCTCCTTGCTCGCGCCGCTATGCAGCGCTCGCCGTCGCCGCGCTAGGGTCAACAGAGTGCCTCCGGTCCAGCCGCAACCCATTCTCGCGCCGTTGACTCCCGCCGCCATATTCCTGGTGGTCACCATCGACGACGGCGGGGAAGTGACCGTGCACGACGCGCTGCCCGAGTTCTCCGGGCTGGTGCGCGCCCTGGGTTTCCGCGACCCGGCCAAACGGCTGTCGATGATCACCTCCATCGGCTCCGACGCCTGGGACCGGTTGTTCGCCGGCCCGCGGCCCGCCGAACTGCACCCGTTCGTCGAACTGACCGGGCCGCGGCACACGGCCCCGGCGACCCCCGGCGACGTGCTGTTTCACATCCGGGCCGAGAGTATGGACGTCTGCTTCGAGTTGGCCGGCCGCGTCCTCAAAGCCATGTCCGGCGCGGTCACCGTCGTCGACGAGGTGCACGGGTTCCGGTTCTTCGACAACCGCGACCTGCTCGGGTTCGTCGACGGCACCGAAAACCCGGACGGCCCAATCGCGCTGAGCGCCACCACGATCGGCGACGAGGACCCGGACTTCGCCGGGGCGTGCTACGTGCACGTGCAGAAGTACGTGCACGACATGGCGGAGTGGGAGTCGCTGCCGGTACCCGAGCAGGAACGCGTGGTCGGGCGCACCAAGCTCGACGACATCGAACTCGACGCGGACATGAAGCCCGCCAACTCGCACATCGCGCTCAACGTCATCACCGACGACGACGGCACCGAGCTGAAGATCGTGCGGCACAACATGCCGTTCGGTGAGGTCGGCAAGGGCGAGTACGGCACCTACTTCATCGGCTATTCACGCCGGCCCGCGGTGACCGAGCAGATGCTGCGCAACATGTTCCTCGGCGATCCGCCGGGGAACACCGACCGCATACTCGACTTCTCCACCGCGGTCACCGGGGGGATGTTCTTCGCCCCCACCGTTGACTTCCTCGACGACCCACCGCCGCTGCCCGGCACGCCGGGGACCGGGCGGCGGGTCGGTTCCGCGTCCGAACCCACCTCTGAAAACGGCTCACTTTCGATCGGCAGTCTGAAAGGAACGTCCCGATGAACAACCTCTACCGCGAGCTGGCACCGGTCACCGAAGCGGCGTGGACCGAAATCGAACTGGAGGCCACCCGGACGTTCAAGCGCCACATCGCCGGCCGGCGGGTGGTCGACGTCACCGGCCCCGGCGGGCCGACGACCGCGGCGGTCAGCACGGGACGGCTGCTGGACGTGGAGGCGCCCACCGACGGCGTGCTCGCTCACCTGCGCGCCAGCAAACCGCTTGTCCGGCTGCGGGTTCCGCTCACCCTGTCCCGTTACGAGATCGACAACGTCGAGCGCGGTGCGCAGGACGCCGACTGGGAGACGGTCAAGGCCGCCGCCAAGAAGCTCGCGTTCGTCGAGGACCGCGCCATCTTCGAGGGCTACCCCGCCGCGTCCATCGACGGCATCCGCAGCTGCACCTCCAACCCCCCGGTGACGCTGCCGGAGGATCCGCGCGACATGCCCGATGCGATTTCGCAGGCGTTGACCGCGCTGCGGCTGGCCGGTGTCGACGGGCCGTACTCGGTGCTGCTGTCCGCCGACGTCTACACCAAGGTCAGCGAGACCACCGAGCACGGATATCCGATCCGCGAGCACCTGGGCCGGCTGGTCGGCGGGGACATCATCTGGGCGCCCGCCATCGACGGCGCCATGGTGCTGACCACCCGCGGCGGCGACTTCGACCTGCAGCTGGGCACCGACGTCGCGATCGGCTACACCAGCCATGACACCGACACGGTGCAGCTGTACCTGCAGGAGACGATGACGTTTTTGTGCTACACCGCGGAGGCGTCCGTCTGCCTGGGCTGCTAGCAGCCGTGCGTCACCAGGACCGGGATCAACGAATCTCGTTCTCCATCAACCGCGGTCGTCGGGTGGACTCAACGCAGGCGACCGGAGCCTCGCCGCGGCGTCAACGCGGATAGTTGACCCATGAAACCCTTCGCGATCCGCGCGTGCCGGGACGTCGTCGATCGCTCCGCCCCGGGCGTGGCACCGCGCTGGCCGGTGGCGGTGATGGCGCTGTTTGTCCGTGCCTGCCCGGGTATGCACAGCCCGACATCCCCGCACTGAAGAATGGTGACCACCAGCCATGCCCACCACACCGTCCGTCCTTGTTTTCGATGTCAACGAGACGCTCGTCGACATCGATTCGCTGGCACCGCTTTTCGAACAAATGTTCGGTTCCCGTCGCATGCTGCGTGAATGGTTCGCCCAGCTCGTCATGTATTCGATGACCGCCACCCTGGCGGAGAGCTACGTGGACTTCGTCACCCTCGCCCGGGGCGTGCTGCGCATGCTGGGCGAGGCCTACGGGGTCGGCGTCACTGACGACGACCTGGACCGGCTGAGGACGGGGCTGCTCACGATGCCGGCGCACGCGGATGCGGCCGACGGGCTCGCCGCACTGCGCGACAGCGGCTTCCGGCTGGCCACCCTGACCAACTCACCGCCCAACCCGGACGGGCGCACGGCGCTGGAAAACTCGGGGCTGGCGGTCTTTTTCGAGCAGCGCCTCAGCGTCGATGACCGGCGTGCGTTCAAACCCGCCCCGACGGTATACCGGTATGCGTGCGAGACGCTCGGGGTGCCGCCCGGCGAGTGCATGATGGTGGCCGCACATCCGTGGGACCTGCTCGGCGCGCAAAACGTCGGCTTCCGCGCCGCCCTCATCACGCGGCCGGGCAATCCCCCGCTACCCGTCGACGGGTTGCCGCAGCCCGACCTCGTCGTCGGTGACCTGCGCCGGCTCGCGCAGCGCCTAACCGGCTCGCGCTGAAATGCACGGCGCCGAACGTGTTCTCAGCGCGAGAAATCGGCCGAAATCTCGCCGCCAGTACACGCTCGGCGCTCAGTGAATAATTGAACGATGGCAAC
>Ga0207433_10006612_pt1 | contig 19933 bp, 39 predicted proteins | sample YelNatPaOPGAMG01_FD_187559 | JGI IMG/M metagenome (GOLD analysis project Ga0207433, IMG submission 187559) | Hot spring thermophilic microbial communities from Obsidian Pool, Yellowstone National Park, USA - OP-RAMG-01 (SPAdes) (version 3) | ecosystem: Environmental > Aquatic > Thermal springs... | reverse complement strand
TGTTAAAATAGTGGAGCATAAAGAAACATATCAGTATAGTAGACAGAAACAGTTTAAAGTAATTAAAGGTAAAGAAGATAGTGATGAGTATGAGGTGGTTAGTTAATGAGTAAAGAACCTGAACAGGGTGTATATAAATCTAATTATGCTATAAGAAAAGAAAGAGACCCGAATTTTCTAGAGAAACATAGAAAATTGAATAGAGACTATTATTATAGAAATCGCCAAAGGGTATTAGAAAGAGAGAAATGTTTTAGAATGAAATATCGTGATAAGTTAGTAGAAGAATTGAGAGAAAAGCGTAGAAAGTTAAAAGAGGAAATATTTAATTTATTAGGTAACAAATGTGCTAGATGTGGATTTAATGATACTAGAATTTTACAAATAGACCATGTTAATGGAGGAGGAATGAAAGAATTTAGAAGTTTCCATAATAGATGGCAATCTGATTATTTAAAACATGTTTTAGAAGAAGTTAAAAAAGGAACGGGGAAATATCAATTATTATGTCCAAATTGTAACTGGATAAAAAGAATAGAAAATAAGGAGGATAGATTTCATGTCAAAAGAGCCTGAAAGTGGGTTGCTTGGTAAAGATGGAGCTTTAGTTTGTAAGAGTGTTGGTGGAACAAGTAATGGATGTATAGGTGAACTAATACAGTTAGCGAGTACTCCTTTCGAGAAAAAAGCAGTAATAGAGTTTGCTGCTATAGAACGAAAGAGTGCTGAAGAATTAGCGAAAATAAAGATGGAACTTAAATATATAAAATGGCTTACAATTACAATTTTTGCTACAACAATATTGTTAAAGTTAATAGGAGGATAAATATGGTTTATTTAGACCATAAAATATATTATATAGAGGTGAATAAAGAATGAAAGTAAATAAAATGGTAGTGGTTGATAGTGTTGAAACAGTAGTTAGAGACAAGTATGGAAACATTAAAAGTAGACATGTATATCCAGATGATTATGGACTATTACATAAATTGCTAGTGAAACTTGGATTAAAACATAACAGTATAGTTAGTGCTGGAATGGCAGCAGTTGCTGGGTTAATACTTACTGATGTTGGAGGTACAGCGTTTGATTATGTAGCTTTTGGAAGTAACAATACTGCAGTTACAGTTAATGATACTGCTTTAGGTACTGAAATTAAACGTAAAGCAGGTACAGGTACAAGAGTAACTACAACTTATGCTAATGATACTGCACAATTAACAGCGTCATTTAGTAGTGCTGATGGTTTAACTGGTACAAGTACAGTTTGGGAATGTGGAATGTTTAATGCTTCTACTGGAGGAACAATGTTGTTTAGGCAAGTGTATAGTGCTGCTGACACGTTAAATTGGGATGCTGGAGACACTTATCAACTAACACTTAAAGTACAGGTTAAGCAAGGTTAAAGTGACTAATAATGGTAGATGAAATTAGAACTATTCCACCTAAACTTACAAAGACCGAATGGAACGCATTGTTGGACCACTCTTTAGTTAAATCTGCTAATTACATTATTTTCTACAATTCTACTGCTGGACTTTATGAGGCTATTAATGGAACTACAGGTAAAGTGGATTATAGTGGAACAGACGCTACTACAGTTATACAAAATGCTATAAATAATACGACAAAAGGTAAAATATTATTAAAGAGCGGTGTGTACGTGTTAAGTAGTCCACTTTTAATAAATAAAAATAACATACACATTACTGGTGAAAGTATTGGAGGAGATATATTCTTTACTAATGATGCTACATATCATGGATTCAGTAATAAAATTGGTACTGTATTAATTGCTAATGGAATAGATGCTATACATATAGGTGAAAATGCTTTTGTGTTTGGTGTAACAATAGAAAACTTAGGTATTAACGGTATTAATTCAGATGGAACATTAAATGATACTGATTACAGTGCTGGTGCTGGTATACGTGTATATAGAGCGGACACTATTCAATTTAGAAACGTAGAAGTGCAACGTAAAGAAAAAGCATTCTGGTTAGAGCCTCCTACTCCATTTGCTTATGATAAGGTTATAGATGTGGTTACTATAGAAAACATTTACTTATGTTATAACGTGTATGGACTTTATACAAGAGGATGGGTAACAGAAGTTAGGATAAAAAATATATTTGGATATGTTAACCAGAAAAGTTTAATTAATGCAACACCACAATATGATTGGGAATGTTTAAATATATTCTCTAATGCTGACAGTTGGAATACAACGTCTAATGATACAACCAATGCATGTATTTTTATTTCAACTTATAGAAACGTAACATTTGAACATGCTAGTATAACTGGAAGAAAAGGTGCAACAAACTGTCCAGTTCCATTAATATATATTGGATTAAACGATGATGGAACATCTGGTACTCATGGTTATGTTGTTCTTAGAGACCTTTATTTAGTTGAGACACAAACAGATGCTATTCAAGTAACAGGAAGTGGAGGAGAATTAAGAATATATGAAATTGAGGCAGGTATAAGAAGTTATTATGCTGGAGCTCCAACACCTAACGTTACAGGGTGTATAGTGAAGATTTTAGACGGTTCAACAAATATAAGCGTTTACGTTGATGGTGGATGGGTTTCTTCAGGGCAAGTTAAATGTGACTGGTTTTATGGGTCTGGAGCGTTAGGCAAAAATATTATTGTTAAAAATGTTAAGAATTATAATCCTTTCGGTAAACAAGCTAGTACAGTTCCAGGTTTTAGTGCAAATGCTGCTGGTGTAGTTGCATATGACGCTGGAGATTTGACTTCTACCCCTAGTGCATCAACAAACTACACAATTTACAATTTAGATATGATAATTACTTCTACAGGAGGAACAGGTGTAAGTATAACAATATACGACCCTAACGGAAATGCTGTTGCTTCTGGATTAGCTTCACTTACAGCTATGTATTTACCAATAGGTTATAAAATAAACTTTGGAGCATTTAGTGTTGCTCCTACAGTTACGGTATGTGGTGTTTAAAAAGTAAAGTACAGGGATAAAAATATGGACGTTGCAAAGGCAATATACAACTGTTTAATTAATAATTGGTCTATTTCTATGGGTTACTTTGATTTTAACGATTACGAATCTACAGACTTTGTTGTTGATAGTAATGTAGACACGATAACATGGAGAGAACATGAATTTGACCCTAAAGGACCATTATACCAAATTGTAGTGGAGAATTATCCTGCTAGAAAAGTTTGGGTTGTAGATAACACTTACAGAGTTGAGCATAACGTTAAAATAAGTATTTATTGTAAACTTAAAAGGTATGATTTGGATACTGTTAATGATACTAGGTTAAAATGGTTTGATATAAAGAGTGAAGTGGATAGAATATTAAGGGAAAATAAGTATACAGTTGAAAATGTAGATGTTGTACAGATGAGGGATGGATGGAATGACAGGGACACTATTGCTGTAGGTAGGGGAATAAAGAAAGCATTTTTAGGAAAGAAAAATCCTATAATATGGTATTCAGAACAGATAGTAACTTGTATATATTATGAGAGTGTGTAACATTGATAGTTTTAAGACCTAAATTAATTAAAATAGGAAAAGACAGTGGTAGTGCAATTAATTGGACAAGTGTTCGCAGTGTAAAATATAAAGAAGTTAGTCCTTGGGTCCACATTGATATTCCAGCAGGGTTAATGATTCATCAGCATATTAAAAGTCCACATGTAACTGGAGAAATAAGATGTAAAGATTTTAATCAGTTATATACTGCATTATTTAATACGCCTATAGATGCTAGTAACCATACAGCTATAGATACAAGTGTATTTTACACTAAATGGCAAGTAGACTATTTAAGAATAGTTGTTGTAGCTGAAAATAAAACAGAGTTAACGTTAAGGGTAGATGGATTTAAAGTTACAAGTTTATATCCTCATAATATAGAGTTAGGAGTAGAAACAGAGTGGATAGTTGAGTTTAGTGCTGACCGCATTATAAAAGAGGCATAATATATTGAGTACTTTTTATCCTATTAGAGGACTTGAAGATATACTTGCTAAGTTTAGGGAAGAACTGAATAATGCATTAGCTCCTATTTATGATAGACTTGATAGGTTAGAAAGTGTAGTGTTTAGAGAGGGTGTTCCAGTAACAGGTGAAGGTGTTGAAGGTGTTACAAGTGAGGAAGGTGGAGAGGAGACTGAAAGGTTAGATAGTGCTAGTTTAAGAGATTACATTATGCAGGTACGTTATTTAAACATGGCTTTACGTGGTTATGGCATGTTGTTAAATGAGTTGGGATTACCTAAAGATATGAGACAAGCGTTAGTTAAAATAGAAGATATGGTTATGGCGGTGTTACGTTTGATGCAGTTAATTAGAATGTTGTCATGGATGATGGAGGGAGCTTATATTGCTGGACCATTTGGATGGTTAGTTGCTGGAGGATTCTTTGCTGGCATGATAGGTTATGAAGGAAAAGTTTTAGGAGGATTCTAAATTATGGCATGGTTGACTGGGTTTTCCTATAGGAAATCACATATAATAAATGCTGCAAACAATGCTGGAACAAATTATCAGGTTAAGATAGTAGCTCATTATGGTACTGGGACAGATAATGGTAGTGATGTATATTTAAATAGTCATGCTAGAAATGATTTTGGAGATGTAAGATTTACAGCTAGTGACCAAACTACATTATTAGATTATTGGATGGAAAGTAAAACAGATAATGATAATGCTGTATTTTGGGTTGAAGTAAGTGATAATTTAAGTGCAGCTAACGTTACAATTTACATTTACTATGGGAATGCAACTGCTACGACAACAAGTAACGCGGTTAACACATTTATTGTTGGAGAACTTTTTCCTGATGCAACTCATTGGACTCCATTAGCAGGAACATGGAGTTTAGTGGCTGGTGAAGGGAATTTTCCTCCAGCTTACAAAGGAGTTCATGATGGAACAGCAGGTGCAAGAAAATCAAGCTTGAGCAACTACTCTCCTCCTGCAGATTTTAGATTGCTATCAAGAGTTAAAAGTAGCGTAGATAATTCTTTAGCTAACATTGTATTCAGAGCTTACGACAATACAAATGACGGGAACGACAGGATTTGGGTGAGGCTTGACCAACGAGCAACCAGTACATCACATTATGGTGGTTTTCACTGCTTTGAAGATGTTGCTGGAACTGAGTATAACAGAGGCTACTACGATTTTGACCCTGTTCTGAATCAGTGGTATCATTGGGAAATTTTAGTTGTAGGAAGCACAGTTAAAGGATATTTGGATGACACTTTGCGTTGGACAGCAACTGTTTCTAGAACAGCAGCAGGATATTTGCTTGTGCAAGTTGAATACCAAAGTGGTCATGATGCCTTCTTCGATTATATTTGTATAGCGAAATTCGTTGACCCTGAGCCTGCTCATGGAAGTTGGGGAAGCGAAGAAACAAGTGGCCAACAAGTTAGTAAGACTGTTGTTGAATATGTTGGACTTTCTTCAGAAGGAGATTTTACCATAGATAATTTTGAGATAGCAGATTTTAATTGTTTTGAGACGTATAAAACGTTAGGTAAGATAAGAAAAGAATATGCAGGATTATTGGACATAAGAAGTAGGGTAGCGTCGTTACATAGAATATTTTATGAATATGTCGGGTTAATTGAAACTAGAATGATACAAAAATCTTTACATAAAATTTTTGTTGAGTATTTAGGTTTAAAAGATGATACTTATAAAAGAATAATTGCTTTATTGAAACGTATAAGTTGGAGATATTTCCAGCATCCTAAACAACATGTTGAGGTGGAAAATTAATAATGAGTTATCCTCGTACACAAATAAATAGTGATGATGCAACAATAGAAGAAGATGCAATAAGTACTGTTGTAACTCTTTTAGAGAATGGTTTACCTAGTTGTCATTTAGTAGCTAATAATTATAAAGGTAAACTTTATTTGCAAAATCTTAAATTGTATAGTAAAGTTACAGTTAAGTTTGCTTATGAAGATAATGGAACTATTAATTGGACTAGTGTAGAACCTGTATTTACTGGTAGAATAGTTGACATTGGTCCTGAAATGACTAGTAGAGGAGAAACACTTGTTGCTACAGCATTAGATGGGGAATGTTGGAAACAAGTTAGAATTAACAGAGAATATGAAAATTGGACTCTGTATAACATGATTGCAGATGTAAAAGATAATTTTATAAGTAAACTATTAAATGATGTTACTGTTACTTTACCAGATGATTTTGTACCTAACATTGATTATGTTTACACTTGGATTAAAATGTATCCTTACATGAATTTTCCATTTGTGGATGGAATGTATTTTCTAAATGAATTAATAAAGATGGGTTCTAGTTTAAAATATGTTACTGATGGAGCAAACTTTACTGGTTTACATTGGACTATTTTACCGAATAACAAATTAGCTATTGCTCCAGTTGGTAATCATAGTGTATATTCAGGAGCAAACTTCAGTTATTATGTAGAAGATGTTTGGAAAACTAGATGCCCATTAGACCCTATAATTGTTAAAGAAGATATGATACATAGTAACTTTAAAACTGAAATACCTTTAGCTAATGTAGTGTTGGTTGCAGGTAAATTTGTGTATCCTTATAATGATGCTTGGACTGAAAGTTTAGATGGATGGAATGATACATACGAATCGCAAGGAGGTGCTGGTGCTACAGTTACATTATCATTGAATAATACTACGTTTATTAGAGATAACAATAGTTTACAGTTAAAAATAGACCTTACTGCTGGTGCTCAAGCATGGGTCGAATTGTATAGAAGTTTACAACTAGATTTTACAAAGTTCATTAGTGAAGACGTTAATGGTTACTTTGATATGCAAATATACGGTAATATGAAAGGACAATTTATTAAGTTTCGTCTTTACTGCAACAACGATACTCCAATACTTCATTATTATTCTGATATTGCTGATTACGCAATAAAAGGTAGTTATTTTGAAGTAGATTTAACTTCTTATCTTCCTATTAGTGGTACAGAGAAGTGGCATAAGATAGAGCTTCCAATAACAAGTAATGATTTAGTTGATGTTACTAGAGAGGGAACATGGACTGCCCATAATGATACTGGATACGATGCTCCTTCATGGAATAACATTAAATGGATAGTTATATTTATACACACTGGTCAAGCTGGTGCAACTGGTGCTACAGATAATTGGTTGTTTGATGATATGTGTATAGTAGGTAGCATGGTTAGAGGAGCATACACTAATGATTGTGGACAAACAAGTGTTGATAATTGTACAGTTGGATGTATTAAACATTACGGTATTAGAACTTACACTGTTAGAGATAGTTTAGCCCAAACAGACAGTTTAGATGCTAATAATGATAATAATACTTTAGGTCAGGTAGCATTATACGAGTTGTTACGTAATAGAATACCACGTACTAGTGCAACAATACAGATTCCATTATACCCAAGTATTAAAGCAGGACAAATAGTGCATATTAAATATAACCAGTTAGAGAATGGTACTTATGTTATTGATAAAGATTTCAGAATAACTAAAGTGCAACATCAGTATAGTGTTGAAGGTGCTAAAACAACATTAGACATTATTGATGATTTAAGGAACAGTGTACCAATTAAAACTACTGACCCATACACAGTGTTGGTTAGAGCAGTTAATCCTGATACTCAAACTAAAACGTTTGCTAGTTTAAAGAGTGAAGGTAAATTTATAACTGGAATGAAAGTACTCTGGAAACAATACAACACTTAAACGTTACAAAGTTTTCTTTACATCTTAACAGTTACAAACAACTTTACTAAGAAACAAACCAACAATTATAGAGTAATAGAGTAAAAACAATATATATAGAGTATGCTTTATATAGTATGCTTTATTATGATATTATTATAGAGTGGTATTGTGGGTGGTATGTTTGTTTGGTTTGGTGGTTGAATGGTTTGTACGGATATTTTTGATACGGGTCTATTGCATGTGTGGTTTAACTGGTTAGTTGTATAGTTGGTTTAACTTATAGTGTAATTAGTACTAATTTAGTGTAACTGTCCAGTTAATATATTGTTGTCGTTAAAGTGTAAGTTAAAGTGTAAGTTACGTTTAAAGTGTATTATTTAATAGGGCAGTTAAAGTTTACGTGAACAGGTAAAGTGGCACAACTAGTTTACCAGAACAGTTAAATCGTGTTATTTAAGAAGCAAGTTAAACTAAACCTATATAAATACAAGTTAAACTTTTAATGTTGCTTATCTATATAACTATTAATATACCACTACTTTATTATGTTTTGTTATGTTTAGAGTATTGTTTGCGGAGCCTTAAAAAGTCTCTAAAGCGTAGTGATATTGGATATAATGTTGTGGTATTACGTGATGTGTTGGTGATGTTAACCAGTATATCACCAGACTTAACCAGAAAACGAAAGGTTTAAATACTTTTAGTACTAAAGGGTATTACAGAAAAAAACAGGAGGATGATAAAAAAATGTTGAGTAAAAAGCATTATAAGGAAATAGCTAAAATATTAAGAGATACCAGAGCAGAAATAACCAATATACCAAATTGTACACCAGAATTAGCATTAAAAATATTAGAAGGAAAACTTAGCGATTATTTCATAGAAGACAATTACAGATTTGACAGAGAAAAATTCTATAAAGCATCAAGAGAATAAGCACCCTGAAGAGCCTGTGAAATTCAGGCGAAACATACCATTTATTTTTGGTGTGTCGGTGCGTAAAAATGAATGAACAAATAAACATTCAAAATAAACAATTTCTACAAGTAATTTGGACTAAAAAACCATGTAGAGTTATGGCAAAAGAGTTTAGTTTAAACGAAATCAAAAAGGCTTATGCATTATTTGAAAAAGTAAATGATGCACAAATAGTTTTAAGAGGAGCAAAATATGAACCTAGCTTTAGATATAAAGACTTAGAGAGAGGATTTGATTTGTGGATATATGGAACAAAAGAAGATAGATTTAAAAAGTTTACAGAATGGTTAAATGAAATGTTAGAAATAACTAAGGAGGTTTAGAGTTATGAAAATTAAACTGATAAAATGGCATAATAAAGATGAAGTTATAAAAAAACCTAAAAATCAAGTATTAGAAGATTATAAGCAAACATTAGAAAACTTAGATAAAACAATTAAAGACTTAACTGAATGGATATGTGGAGGAAAGAAAAATGAATGAACAAAAACAATCAATCATATACCCAATTAGTTTGCAATACAGACAGCACTGGCAACAATGGGAGGCTATAAGAGAATTAGTGCAGAATGCTATGGATAGCGATAAGAATACAGCTAAAATATATAAACAAGATGGAAACTTAATAATTGAAGATAAAGGTAGAGGTTTACAAGTAAAACATTTATTGTTGGGTATAAGTGATAAACAAGATAAAGAGAACGCTAGGGGTCAATTTGGTGAAGGTTTAAAAATAGCGTTAATAGTACTAAAACGTTTAGGTTATAATGTAGAAATTATAAGTAATAATTTACATTGTACAGTTGACACCGTAGATATTGAAGGTGAAAAATGCTTAAAAATAAACTATGAACATAACGGGATAACATTCGACGGTACAAAAGTTATTATACACAATTATAATGGAGAAACATATGATGACAGGTTCGTGCAGAAAGATAATAAAACAACATTGTTTAATGATACATTCTATGGTCAAATTATAGAGAAGCCAAATAATGGTAGTGATGGAGAATTATATGTTAAGGATATTTATGTGTGTAAACTTAAAAATAGCGAATTTAGTTATAACCTAAAAAGAATACAATTAGAAGAAAGCAGAAACATTCCAAACGAATATACTGTTAAAAGAAATATAGCTAATGTATGGTCATCATGTAACAATAAAACATTATGGGTTAGAATGTTTAAAGCTATGGAACAAAACAAATATGAAAGACAAGCAGATTTTACTTTTATGTGTTTCTCAAATAATGTAGAAAAGGTAATAAAAGAAACGTTTAACGAGTTATATCCTAATCATGTAATACAGACAAGTCCAATGTTAGCTAAAGAGTGTGTATGGAGAAACAAACAAATAATAGACTGGTTAGACCCTAACACACATGGAGACTTAATTAAACTGTTACCAACTGATAAACAATTTCTAGAAGAATATTCTAAAGGTCAAGACATAGAAGTTAACGAAGAAACATTGACATTAACAGAAAAGAAAAACTTAGAGACAGCGAGAAAAATAGCTAAAATGGTTAAACCAGAATATGATGTTAAAGTTTACATTATGAGTAATGATGAGGTTTTAGGTAAAGCGTATAATCCAATAAGACTAAATAGAAAAATAATGGATAACAAACAACAAGTAATAAGTACTACCGTACACGAGTTAGCACATTTATATTATAATGTAGATGATATGACTGTGGAACAAATACATAGGATAGCTGATTTAGCAGCAATACCAATAATTAAACTTTTAACACAAACACAAAATGAATGTGATTTCGAAACAACATTATTACAATGTAAAGTTAAAGATTACACGCAGTATAAAATAAGTATTCCGAAGAAACTAATAGAAGAAAAAGGATTAAAGAAAGGTGACGTAATAAAGGTGAAGATACAATGAAATGTTATGATTATAAAAGGATAACAAGCGAAACAGAATTTATGTTAGATAAAATAGACTTTACAGATGATGCTTATGCGGACCATGAACAGAACGTTATAACAATAGGATGTGACTGTTTAACATTGGAAACATTAATACATGAATTAAACGAAATAGAAACAATAGAGATATTAAAAAACTTAGGTTACGAAAATAAAAGAATATCAATAAAGTTACCAATAATTAAACATGAAGTTAAGTTAAAAGGTAAAAAAGTCATAATACATAAAAAACAAGAAATGTCACTTGTTTGTACAAATTGGGTTTCACATTTCATATCTCCACATGGATTATACAGTTTTATATATCCATACAATAAAGAAAATGAGGAGGAGCAATTAGATGAGTAGATATAGTGGAAAGCAATATTGGAATAGAAAAAGAGCAGATGAAATATTATATATATTGAAAGAAGCAAATTACAACATTGACAACGTAGACAACATTATTAAACAAAAAGTTAACGATATTGAAAACTTAGCTAAAGAAATAGAAAATATGACGCATGAAGAATTTGAACAGATGGTTTCTAAAAGTTTGTTTGGTGTGATGTCTAAAGAATATTATTTAGGAAAACTTAGTGTACAAAAAGAATCAATACGAAACATTAGACAAGCGATAACTTATTTAATGGAAAACTATAATAAAGAACATTGGGACTGGATAGTTAAAAATTCATATAGCGGAAGAATAAGAGAAATTAAAGAAGCAATAAGAAAGCTTGTAGAAAGTAGCAAGGTGAAAACATTATGAATACAGAAAAGTTTAAATATGTAAACATTCAAAAATTCGAAACGTTTAAATATTGCCCTGTGAAAGTAGTATTTAGATGAGGTGAAACAAAAATGAATGAATATATAGAAAACTTGGAGAAAATGGTGAATGAAAAACTAAAGAATGTAGACATTCGGGTTCAAAGACGATATGGATATTATGCGTTAGACGTGTACCATAAAGGAACAAAAGACTGTTTGGACACGATACAAACAGGCTTGTCAAGAAAAGAATTAATAGAAACATTAGAAGCTATAAAGAGAACATTGTATTATGAAGGATGAGAACATGAAGAAAACAAATAAAGATGTACATCCAATATTTAACACTTGTATATGGAGATTTGGAACAGTAAACATTAACGAGGATAAACTAGAAAAATGTGCAGAATGTTATGCTACATTAACACAAACGACAGAGTATTGTGAACATATGAAAAACTATTATTGGAATAAAAAGAGGTAAATAAAATGGTGAAATGTAAATACTGTGGACAATGGTATAAAACAAAGGAAGGATTAAAATTTCACACACAATTATTTCATTCCAATATGATAATGAATAAAGAGGTGGAAAAATGACAGGATATTATGACTGGAAAAAGAAAGAATATTATCATTGGGAAGTTAATGATTTCTATGAAGTAAGCAATAAACTAAGAGAATTAGCGCAGCAAATACCAGAAAGATTATCATGTGAAGATTTCGATTATTACCTTATAGAGTCACCAGAATACCAGTATTTAATAGAGAGACAAAACAGAATAAACAGAGCATTCGCAAGAGAAATTAGAAAACTTAAAGAACAACTGGATTTTATAGAGCAGTTGATTAAACAGAGAAAAGATTTGGTACCTAAAGATGCTTTAATGTGGTGAATGAATATGGAAGAAATAAACTTTAGAATTAGTGAGATAGAAGCTAAACTAGAAAAGTTAGAGTTAGAAGTACAATGGTTAAAAGAGCAAGTTAAGAAACTGTCTATGGACATAGACAAGTTAACATTAACATTCTAGAGGAATAACATGATGCAATATAGAAAACATGGATTACTAGAAGAATATTTACTATTAAAAACAGTGGACAATAAACATTTGACACGATACAAGTTACGATTAGAACTTAGAACGAAAGGAATATCTACATCTATATCCCAATTTTACCAGTTAATAAAATATTTAATAATTAAAGATTACGTGAAAATTGATAAAGATTTCACGTGTGTAATAACAGATAAAGGAATGAAAAGAATAATTGAATTAGAAAGGTTTATTAAAGAGAGCATTTTATAAGAATGATTATCAGAGGATTAAAAATGAAAGTTAAAATTTCATGGATTACTACAACTGTAATAGGAAAACATATACGAGAAGAAGACGGGAAAAAGAAATATTTATTTAAACTTGCTAATGAATTAGGTCTTCCAGATGGTGACGAAATAACGGTTTCTTATACAGAACATTGCCGTTATAGGATAGGTGATTGTTATACATATATTATACCAGAGGTTATTAAAAATGGTAATATGGTTTAATGTAGAAAAAGCTAGAGAACAACTATTAAAATACGGATATGTTTGTACGTTAAGACCTAAGAGGAGAAAGGAAGGTATAGAAGTTTTAAGTTATAATGGATTTGGAAATAAAGGTTTAGTGTATGTAATATTTATTAAAGAAATAAAAGATGATAATGAATTAAAAGAATATTTAGAGTTTAGTGGATTTGAAACGGTAGAAGAATGGAGGAAAGAAGCTAAAGATAGTAAGTTTTTATATTATGTGTTTACTTTAGGTGAAAGGTAAAATGGAAGAAAAAAATAAACCTTATATATGGGAAGATAATCGAATAATGTTACCTAAAGAGGAGAAAAGAGAAGGTTTACTTACAAAAATATGGAAGTGGATAAAATGAAATTAAGAAGACGTGAAGATTTTATTGTGCAATATGACATGATAAATGATGAACTTGTTATTTTTGACACAAAAACAAAAAAGAAATATGCTTTTAACATTGATGTGTTATTAGATACATTCTTAAATATTAAACTTAAAAGAATAAAATATGAAGAATAGGGGATAAATAAAATGAGAAGCAATATAGAGAAATTAAAAGAATTAAGCATTAAAATAGAAGCATATTTAAACTTAAGAAAGTTTTGTGAAGAAAATAGTACTAAATGTTTTAATAAAAACAGAAATTGTGGTGAGTGTAACATTCAACAACTTATAGATGAGTTAGAACAACAAATATTTTTAGAGGCATAAAATATGAAACATAAAGTTACATGTGCTATATGTGGAAAGAAAGGTATAGTAGAAATAGACAATTGGAATAAAATGATATATGGTGACTGGGGCTATTTTGGTAAAGTAAAAGTTAGAAATAAAGATGGAACATTCAGCATGGTTGAATATTGGGAATGTCCTGATTGTTTAAAAGAAGTGTTAGAGGCAGATAATGAAAGATGAGTGTTGAAGAATTAGTACTTAACGGACTGGTAACATTCAATTATTACGTTGAAAAGAAAAGAGAAAAGGAAAAAGAAATTGAACGGAAAATACAAGACAATTAAAAAAACATTCATATATAGAACATTAGGAATATTAAGTGGTTTTATTATAGGTTACGCAGTGTTTAAGAATTGGGAAGGAGTAACATTCGTAACAGTAATAACAGAAATAACACATACATTAATCTATTATACATTAGAAAAAATATATGAAGGTAAATAATTTGGAGTTATTATGGTGAATTAAAATGGGTGGTAAACGTTTTAGTCAACAAACACGGAGATGGTATTGCGATAAAGTGTTGAAAACTTTGCAATTAAACGAAAGAATGACTCAGAAGGAACTAATATTTCAATTAAAAAAGTTGAATAATAAAAGATATCCGTTAGACAGATATGTAATAAATTATTTTTTAAAATTACTTAGACAACAAGGAAAACTTAAGTATGTTCCGAATCCTCAAACAAACAAAAGTGGAGCGTGGCAAATAAATTAAAAAATAAACTTTATAAAGTAGTTAAATTAATAATTTACTTGTGGTAGTAATGGAATATATGCAAGATATTGAAATGAAACATCGTCAAATATTATGGACAACAGTTAGAATTAAAGCTGAAAAAGCATGGGGTAGTGGAACAGTAGTTTACTCTGGACAGGATAGTAAAGGAGAATGGCACTCTTATGTACTTACTTGCGAACATGTGTGTCATGATAACATTCATGTAGAAACAAAATTTGACCCTAGAGTAGGTTATGATATTAAGAAGGAAACTAGGATACCATGTGAAGTAGAATTTTTCTATTATGACAAGTATAGTATATGTCAGGGTGTAAGTGGCAGTACTAAAGCAGATATAGTAGCGTATAATAGTGATGAAGATATAGCGTTATTAGAATTAAGACGTAACGCTAAAATAGATTATGTAGCAAAATTATTCCCTAAAGACCATTATAGTGAAATACACGTGTTTGACCCTGTGTATGCATGTGGAGCAGCATTGGGACATGAACCAGTAGTAACGCAGGGAATAATAAACTTTATGAATGAATTATTAGATGAAGGAGTAGAATATTGGTTAAGTAATGCACCGATAATTTTTGGCAACTCTGGTGGGGCAATATTTAGGTATAGTCCAGAAAGACAACAATATGAATTTCTAGGTATGCCAGCACGTATAGCTGTTAGTATAGCTGGATTTATGCCTGACCCAATACCACATTTAGCCTGGTTTGTACCTATAAACAGAATATATAAACTAATAGATGACAATTTCTACCAATTCATATATGATAGTAACTGGACATTTGAAAAGTGTAATGAAGAAAGAGAAAAATGGAAGAAAGAAAGAGAAAAACTGTTACTGGCTAAATATGGAGGAACTCCAGAGAAAGAAGAAAAGAAAAAGTATAGGTGAATATTATGGGATTAGAGAATGGTAAATGTGATAGTTGTGAGAAAGAAGTAAACTTTTTATTTCCTATAGCTGTAACAGTTGAATTACCAACTGGAGGATTAACTATGGCTATACGTTATTACTGTATAGATTGTTATGAAACATTATGTGATGCTGCACATGACGAATTAGAGAAAGAAGAAGAGGAAGAGGAAAATAACGAGGAAGAAGAAGAAAACGAAGAGGATGAAGTGAACCAATAATAATCTGAAATCCAGTTAGTATTTGTGAACCGTTATGAATTTATTACTCTGTATAACAACTTATAAAAGTAAAAAATTTTTGGGAAAGTTATTTTATTATTTAGAACAATTAGACCCGAAACCTGCGTTTACGTTGTTTATCAGTACTGATTATTATCCATTTTACGACCTTTTATATATTCATAGAAACTATAAAGTTACACCATACAAAATAATTAATTTACCATTCTGTAAAGACGCAGTAAAGAAGTTAGAATATGCATACAACACGATAGCAATAGTACGCCAAACAGGACTAGAATACGCAAGAAAACACAACTATGATTACATTTGGTTCAACGATGACGATAATTATCCTCTTACACCTAACATGTTTGAATTATTAACAGAACATCCAGATAACTATTTAGTAGGAGCACCATATTTAAGAGTGTATCCTGATGGTGTATTTTTAGCGTGTAAATGGGGAACATTAGAAAGAGGAAGATACTTATTAAAGAAAATACCTAATTACCCATTAGATTATCCAGTAATGATTAGTGGAGGAGCCATGTTAATACCTAAACGAATAATACAAGATACAAGATTAAACTTTTATCCTATACATATAGAATATTCAAGTAGTGAGGACTACGGTATGTGCTTAGCAGCTAGAAAACTTGGTTATTTATGTTTATTAGATTGTAGAGTTAAAATGCATCATGAATATATAAAGACAATAGCTGATGTGAAACCTTGGACTGTGAACCCTAAAACAGGTAATTACTTTGAGTTCCAATATTAAAATATTACATGATTCAGATGGAGGACATGCAGATAACGTATTTGATGTAGTAACTAAACTGTTACCTGATAAACCACAAAGAATAGTTGATTTAGGATGTGGAGCATTTAGATGGATAAAGAAAGATTATGACATTACAAAAGTAGATATAAAAAACTTTAATGATAACATAGTTTACGATTTAAATAAAGACTTTCCATTTAAAGATAAAGAATTTGATGGAGTAATAGCAATAGAGTTAATAGAACATTTAAAGAATCCATTTAAGTTTCTTAAAGAATGTTTTAGAATAAGTAAAGACTGGGTAATAATAACTACACCAAACATTAATAAAGTGTGGGTTAGAACAACATGGTTTGGAGAGAATGCAAGTAAATATGGACATATAACACCATGCACTATAGATACGTTTAAGTTAGCATGTGAAGAAAACAATTGGAAAATAGAAACAGTAAGATATAGTGAAGTAAGCATAATAGTTAAAATGACACCAATATAATTTTAGTATAATTTAGTACTAAACTATTTATATACGAAAAACACATTATATATTATAGAGCAACTATGAAATCCTATCTATATTTACGGAATAGGTATTATAATTTAATTAAAGGTGATTATGAATGAATAGTAAAAAGAAGCTCCTAGAAGCAAAACTAGAAGATAAAGAAGTTAAAGACTTTCTAAAGACTGCTGAGGGACATCCATTCATACAAGCATGGATAAAGAACTATGAGAAGAAACTTGCTGAAGGCGAAATAGAAATGGGTGCATTGAGAGGTCAAACAGTAGGTGATACTAGTGGAGCTGGAGTACAGACACAAGTTGCTGCTACACTTGAAATCTTTAATGCTGTAGTTAGAGGTTTTACACGATACATGGATGATTCATGGATAAAGAGATACGCTACTGACGCTGTAGTGTTTAAGATACCTAAAGTCGAGTATATGGAAGCTGTAGCAGAAATAAACAGTGGACAGTTGCCACATACAGAGAAGAAGATAGATTACGTGACAATTGACTTGAGTACACCTGAATCAGAAAAAGGTGGAAAAGTCACTTGGACACGTGCTTTAATGGAAGATGTTACATTTGATGTGCAAGCAGAAATGATGGAAGGATTAGGACATGCTATTGCAGTTAAAATGCAAAATGACCTTATAGCTAAACTTAAAGATGTAGCGAACAATTATGCATGGCTTATGCCTTATGGTGCTAAAAGAAGTATTAGTTCACCAATAACATGGACTGAATTTCTAAGTACAGTTGGAGATGTAGATAGTGGATTTGACAGATATGTTGTTACAATAGGTAGCACATCAATAGCTAGTTCATATCTTAAAACTAAAGTTTCAACAAGTAACGATACTAACGCATCAAATGTAGTAGGATACTTATTCCAAGTGAACTCATCTACAGAAATTGTAATATTACATGGAGGTTCACATGCAGCAGTACCAGCAACTGGAACATTATTTATTAATCCAGGAACAAGTGCAATAAGTGTTACGGTTAGTGCTGCAACAAGTACTGGTAAAGTTACTTATGGACCAGCAGATATAGTGTTGGTTAGTCCAGACCTATACTGGGAACTACTTAACATCATACAATTAACTAACGTGTTGTATGAGGGAAGTACAGACCCAGTTAGACAAGGAGTTATACGATTAGCATTAGGAACAACCATTATAAAGCATAGTTTACTTCCATCAAGAACAATGGTAGCATTAAATAGTGAAAAATGTATAGGAATGGTACTACGTAGAGCATTAAAGATAGAGCCAGTACTCTTTCCAGTATTATGGTGGAATTAGAATTACACCATGCTGAAGGAATGAGTATGGCTTTATTGGTACAGTACGATACGGAGCAAGTATACTGTTTGAAGGAGCTATGCAGTGGGCAGGAAACTAAACAACTAATTAGCTTCTATAATACACCTCTTATTTTTTATGTATTAAATTTTTATGTAGGTAATTTTTATGTATGTAATACCAGAAAATAAAACAGTATATTTACGTGTAAGTGGACTAGCAACTTATTTATTCTGTCCAAAAAGAAGTAAAATCCAGTTATTTAATAATCCAGTAATACATAGTAAAGAGAAAGGTTCTGTAGCTAAAGGAATAAAGTTACATCAACAATATGAGTATATGATGTATAATGTAGGATTTGATAGGACATTAGTAAAGTATAAGTTAGGATGGACACCATTAAAAGTATTTGAGAAACAAGTACCAAACACTAACATAATAATTAGAGGTAAACCAGATGATTTAAGAACAATAATAAATAAAAAAGATAATAAGAAATATACTGTATTATTAGAGCTTAAAACTACTGGTCGTAAAATGATTAGAAGAGAAATATACTGTGCTATGAAACAACTACAATTATACATGTGGTTACTTAAAGAAAAACTGGAAGAAATAGGTTTTCCATTATGGAAGTATGGTATAGTGGAAATATACAGTCAAAGAACAGGTGAATTGTTAAAAAGGTATAGTGTAGAATATGATGATAATATTGAAGAATGGATAAAGCATGTAGTGAAAACTTTTACTGGAGAAGAACCTTTAAATATTCCAGAAGATACTAAATATTGTAAGAAGTGTCCTCAAGCTATAAAAAATGTATGTAGTTGGTATGAGATGATGAAGAATGGATAAAGTAGTGTTTATATGTAAATATAGTCCAACATGTAATTGGAAATGTGAAAAGTGTCCATACTTACTTAAAGAATTAAAAATAGTGGAATTGCAGAAAAGTGAAGAATTATATAAAGATTTCAAAAATATGAATATAACATGTGATTGCACATGAGTAGTAGATGGATTAATATAGAAGATTACTTTGAATACTTGACAGGATTAAAACCTACTAAGGACCAAACTGAATTACTGAAAACTTTAACAGATATGAATAATAAGAAAATAATAATTAGTGCTGGTCGTCAATGTTTAAGTGGAGATGTGGTAACTCAAGATTTAAATGGTAAAATAGCGTTTATAAAAGATGTTGGATTTTTTACTGGAATAAAGCCAGTTTATAAAGTAGTGTTTTCTAATGGTGTTGTAATAAAATCTACTTTAGACCATAAATATTTAACTGAAAAAGGATGGAAAACTCTAAAAGATTTAAAGGATGAACTAGACCAAAAAATAGATAGAAATAAACGCACAAAAATATTATTTGGTTATGCTGAACATGGAAAAGTAAAAATGGAAAGAAATGAAATAATTATACTAACAGATTTGATAACAGATGGATATTTTAAAAATAAAAAACAAGCTATTAAGTATGTAAACACTAATATTAAATTATTAAATGAATTTGAGAACGCAATAAAAAGAAGATTTCCAACTATAAACATAAAGAAGTACAAAAAAGGAAATGGTTATGATTATGTATGTACGACAGAGAGACGTGTTGAAGGGTGTAATCCTTTACGTAACTGGATTGAAAGTATAGAATGGTATGGTCATTTACCCAAACAATTTTTAGAGTTAGATAAAGAAGGTTTATGTTTAATGATAAATAGATGGATTGCTAATG
>Ga0207433_10006601_pt1 | contig 19957 bp, 23 predicted proteins | sample YelNatPaOPGAMG01_FD_187559 | JGI IMG/M metagenome (GOLD analysis project Ga0207433, IMG submission 187559) | Hot spring thermophilic microbial communities from Obsidian Pool, Yellowstone National Park, USA - OP-RAMG-01 (SPAdes) (version 3) | ecosystem: Environmental > Aquatic > Thermal springs... | reverse complement strand
TCATAAAAACTTCCTTTAAAGTTTATAACCTCATTATTGGAGGCATCTAAAAAAACAAGAAAAGAGTTTTCTGTTGGTCTTTTTCCTACAATATTAAATTCAAAAGATAGAGTTTTTGACTTATCAAAATAACCATTAACAGCCATAATAAATGGAAGTGATGCAAGAAACCATATCATTACAATACTAAACATTGTAGAAAATTTTTTATAACTATAACCTGATTTTTTTATAAAATTCCAAAAAAGATAAAGATACGAAACAGAAACAGGTAAAAAAAGAATAAATCCTTTTAAAAATAATTCTTGCGGCCTAAATACATTAAAATCTTTTTTGGATATAACCAATAAATAAGTATAAAAAAATAATTCAATAATAATTGAAATTATAGGTATTATAATAAAAAGATAATATTTATATTTTGGTAAGGAAACTAAAGAAGTGTCTTTTGATAATTCATATTTTTTAAGAGACCCCTTTAAATTTACTACTAAATCGCAGATATCTTTAATAAAAGCATAATCCTCTTTTGATTTTATTTTAGGTAGAGAAATACAAAAATTTATCTTTGTGCCATCTACATAAAGATATTTAACATTGTTTTTAAATATTCTATCTAAAATATCTTTATTTCCCGGTTTACCTAAAAATTCATCTAATAAAACTTTATTGTTTGATGAAATTTTAAGTTTAATATCTGAATTGTTTACCTCTCTATCAATACTAAAACAAAAATTTGTAATAAACGGGATATTAATTGTTATATCTTTATTGTTATAATCAAAAATAATATCTAACTTCTCACCTTTATAAGTACCGGATACCTGACAAGATAAAAAAATCCTTCTTTTTTCCCAACCCAAAGCCTCCAAAATATCATTCCAACTCATATTTTAGTTTTAACTTTTTAAATAAAGAATTTATATTTTTCTTAATCCTTCTTCTATTAGGTTTTTTATTATTCTTATTTTTATTTTTGATAGTTCAGGGTAAATTGGAAGGGATAAAACTTCTCTCTGCGCTTCTTCTGCAACTGGAAAATCAGAAGGTTTATATCCTAAAAATTTATATACATCTTGAAGGTGTAAACATAAAGGATAATAAACGCCGCAAGAAACTCCATTTTTTTTAAGATAATCTTTTATAAAATCTCTATGTTTTTTTACTCTTATCGTATAATAATTAAAAGAGTGTTTAACATAACTTGGTATTTTTGGTGTTATTATATTTTCCTTGTTATCCAACAATTTATTGTAATATTTTGCAAGTTCTATTCTTTTCTCTATCCACTTATCTATATATTTTAACTTTACCCTTAAAATGGCTGCCTGAATTGTATCTAACCTGCTATTAACCCCATGCATCTTATAATAATACTTGTCAATTGAACCATGATTTCTAAGAATCCTTATCTTTTCATATACATCTTTATTGTTTGTTATAACTATACCGCCGTCACCAAAACAACCTAAATTTTTTGATGGAAAAAAACTCAAACATCCAGCATCTCCAAAAGTTCCTGTTTTTTTATTTTTATACTCGCTTCCAAAACTCTGCGCACAATCCTCAATAACTTTTAAATTATATTTTCTTGCAATCTCTAAAATTCTGTCCATTTCGCAAGGCATCCCAAATAAGTGCACTAAAAGTATTGCTTTTGTCTTATTGGTAATTTTCTTCTCTATCTCTTTACTAGATATATTAAATGTATCATAATCAATATCTACAAAAACAGGTTTTGCTTTTACCCTTACTATACTCTCACTTGTAGCAATAAAAGTAAAAGGTGTAGTAATTACCTCATCGTTATCTTTTATATCCAAAGCACGAAGAGACAAAAACAAAGCATCTGTTCCTGAAGCAACGCCGACAGCAAAATTTACATTAAAATATTTTGCAATCTCCTCCTCAAAAAGTTTAAGTTCCTTTCCTAAAATAAAATCAGAATTATTTATTGCTTTTTTTATTGCTAAATCAATTTCTTTTTTTATACTTTTATATTGAACTTTTAAATCTACTAAATCTATCTTCATTTCTCAAACCACTGACTAATCTCAATTAAAATAGAATTAAAACCAAAACCAAACCCAAAACACAAACAAAACAAGACAAAAAAACCTTCAAAATTAATGATACTTGTCTTGTCAATTTCTAATTTAGGAAAAAGTAAAATTGTAAATACACTTGAAAGGAATAAACTTGCTATTGTTTTTGTCAAATACTTTAAATTAAATTTAGAAGCCTTGCCTTGATAAAGTTTTCTCCAAAAAGGAATAGTCATCCTGCTAAAAACACCAAGCCAAACCCCTAAAATCTTTATAATAAAAACTAAATCTATTTGCATATATGCTCAAAAACCTCTTTTATATTTGAATACCCTATTATATTTAAATCAAATTTTTTATCTACCTCTTTTAAATTGCTAAAAGGAATAATACAAAAATTAAATTTTGCTCTTACTATCTCCTTTAATCTTAAATTTATATTGCTTATATGCCTTATCTCTCCTGAAAGCCCAATCTCACCAATAAATACAGTATCCATCTTTATCTCTTTTTCCTTTAAACTTAAAAGAATACTAACTAAAGCAGCTAAATCTGCCGCCGGATCATCTATTTTTAGTCCACCTGCTACATTTAAAAAAATATCTTCACTTGCAATAGAAATTTTTAATCTCTTTTCAATTATAGCAACGAGTAAAGAAAATCTATTAAAATCAAAACCCAAAGACCTTCTTCTTACCACGCCAAAACTTGCTCTGCTTACAAGAGCCTGTAATTCTATAAGTACAGGCCTTGTCCCCTCCAAAACACAAGTAATAGCACTTCCTGAAAGAAATTTTTCTCTATGAGGAAGAAATATATCGTCTGTGGTTTTAAGCTCCTTTAACCCGTCTGAAGTCATCTCAAAAACAGCAATATCTCCGCTTGGTCCAAATCTATTTTTTGTTGTCCGTAAAATTCTATAGTTGGAAAGGCTTTCCCCTTCAAAGTATAAAACGCAATCAACAATATGTTCAAGCAATTTAGGTCCTGCAATTATACCTTCTTTGGTTACATGTCCAACTATAAAAATTACAACATTATGTGTCTTTGCTATCTGAACTAAAAAATCAGCACAACCTCTTATCTGATTCGCAGAACCTTTTATGCCATCATATTTTTTAGAATATACAACCTGAATTGAATCGATAATTACAAACTTAAAATTCTCCTCTTTTATGTGTTCATAAACTAAATCAAGATTATCTTCCCCTAAAATATACAAATTAGAATAATCATACTTAATCCTCCGGGAACGCAAGGTAAGTTGTTCTAATGATTCCTCTGCGCTTACATATAAAGTCTTATCTAATAAAGATAATCTCATTGCAATCTCCAAAAGCAAAGTAGACTTTCCGACTCCGGGCTCTCCGCCAACCAAAATAACCTCTCCATTTACTAATCCGCCACCCAAAATATTGTCAAATTCTTCAAAATTAGTTTTAAATCTCTCTATGGGTTGTCCTTTAAATTCCTTTAAAAGTTTTGGCTTTGTTTTTTCTTTAACTACTAAATTAGATTTATCTTCTTCTTTTTCCTCAACAAAAGTCTCCCAACCCTCGCATAAAGGACACTTACCAAGCCATTTAACTGATTTATATCCGCAATTTACACAATAATACATCTTAACTAAAAATATCTTTAACAGCCTTAAAATAATCTCTTGCCTCTATAATTGGTCTTCCTACAACAATATAATCTGCACCCAAACTAAATGCCTCTTTTGCCGTAGTTATTCTTTTTTGGTCATAAGAATTATAATTTAGTGGTCTTATACCCGGAGTTATAACTTTTAAATTTTTAAATTTTTCTTTTATAAATTTCACCTCTTTTGCAGATGCAATAACTCCGTCTAAATTAGAAAAATAAGCAATCTCTGCTAATTTTAAAACATCTTCTACTTTTGCACAATTACTTGTAAGTTCTGTAACACCTAATACCAAAGGCACTTTTATTTTCTTTTCTTTGCAGAACTTAACAAGTTCTTCTTTTAAATTTTTTAAATTTTCTTTTCCGGCTTTTATATGAACAGTAAAAGCCCAACAACCTAACTCTGCGATTACTTTTGAAGTTTCAAGCATTGTATTTGGTATATCATAAAGTTTTAAATCCAAAAATACATCTATATTATTTTTAATCAATTTTTTAACTAAAGAAGGTCCAAATTTAGTAAAAGCAATCAAACCAATTTTAAATTTTACTTTTTTATTTTTAAAAACCCCTACCATATTTTTTATTTTATTTTCGTCTTTTAAATCCAAAGCTATAATTAATCTTTCCCAAAGTATTCTTTGCATTTTAATTTACCAATTAATTTATTAATATCGTCTATATTCTTTTCTTTTAAATACAACTTTATACTATCTAAAATTTTTTTTGCAATATTTGGATAAACTAAATTTATTGTTCCTAAACTTATAGCCTTTGCACCTGCCAAAAAAAACTCTATTGCACTGGATGCGTCTTCTATACCGCCTCCACCTATAATTGGAATTTTTAAATTATTATATATTCTCCAAACTCTATATAATGCAAGTGGTTTAATTGCCCTCGATGAATAACCACCATAAATATTTCCTAAATATGGTTTTTGTGAATTTATATCAATAGCCAAACCAAAAAAAGTATTCACCAAAGAAATAGCATCAATATCTGCTTTTTTGACTGCTTTGGCTATTTCTAAAATATCCGTTACTTCCGGAGTTATTTTTGCTATTAAAACTTTTTTTGAAATTTTTCTTAATCTTTTCAATAAATTATAAGTTAATTCTTTATCCTGAGAAATCATTCTTTTTAATTTTATGTTTGGACAAGATAGATTAATCTCTATAGCCTCTATGTCTTTTATTTTTTCCAATTCTTTTAAAATTTCTAAATATTCGTCAAAAGAAAATCCACCAATACTTACTATAAATTTTGTATTTAAACTTTTTAATTTGGGCAATTTCTCTTTCAAAAAAACTTCAAGTCCCGGGTTTTCTAAACCTATAGAATTTAAAACTCCACAACTTGTCTCATAAATTCTTGGAGGTGGGTTTCCTGTTTTTGGTTTTAATGTAATAGTCTTTGTTGTTATTGCTCCTATATTTTTAAAGTCAACTAAATCTTTTAATTCCTCTCCGTATCCAAATGTTCCAGAGGCGCATATTATAGGAGGAGAAATCTTAAAATCTCTTATACTTACAGAAATATCCATTTTAAAAACTCGGTTCTATACAGATAACCTTATATTTAAAAAATTTCTTTAATCCACCAAATAAAAAGTAAAGATTTGTCAAATATTTCATCTTGCAAAACTCAAACCATTTATCATAAGGTGATATATTAAATGCGCTTCTAAAAAATTTAAATTTAAAATATCCAAAAAATATAAGCAAAACCCAAGCAAGTATTCTGTATAAAAGATTTGGCCAGATCCATTGGAAAACAAAAAATAACAAAAATAAAAAACCAAAAATATGCATAAGATGGAAATTTCCTATATATATAAAACCTTTCAGTGGAAAAGGAATTTTAAGTATGGGGTAATTTGGATGTTTACCCATAAATTGAAATACAATCTCTAAAAAATTTCTTGCATGTGTCCTTATTAAAGGTGCGTGTGCCTCACCGTATGATCTCCAAGTACGCAAGAGATTGCCTAAATCCGCCCTATGCATATGCTCAACAGATGCAGATGGTAAAAAATAAAATTTCCAACCAGCCTTTCTTGCCCTTATACCAAAATCAATATCTTCTCCTGTTGGAAGATCCCAAAAGGCTCTATTATTTTCTTCAACTGTTTTCTTTCTATAAGCTACATTTGCTGTTACAAAAAAATATGCTCTATGGCCACAGATCTGCGTTGGTGCCATATCAGATAAGTCAGGAAAATACCCTTCTGTTAAATTTCCATATCTCCAAGATACCCTATTAAAACCAAACGCCTCACAATAAATCTCAACTAAATTATTTGGATCAACCCTTAATGTAAGAATCTCTCCTCCAACAGCCCCAATCCTTGATTCAGTAGAAAAAACATCCAAAATCTTATATATCCAATCTTTTACAGGAGCACAATCTCCGTCTGTAAAAAATATAAACTCTCCTTTTGCTTCTTTTAATGCTTTTGTCCTTGCAAAACCCGGTGAAGGACAATCCGGTATTTCTATTAATTTAATATATGGGTGATTTTTTTGATACTCTTTTATTATTGAAACTGTTCTGTCTTTGCTTCCACCGTCAGAAAATATAATCTCCATCTTATCTCTTGGATAATCTATATTCATAAGATATTCAAATGTCTTGTTTATTGTCCTTTCCATATTTCTTGTTGGTATTATAATAGAAACAAATGGTTCCATAATTCACCTCCAATTTAATTCTTTTAAATTAAATACAGGACCATCTTTGCAGATCCTTTTATATCCGTATTTTGTATTTATAACACAACCTAAACAAATACCCAAACCGCAACCCATAAATTGTTCAAAAGAAACATAACAATTTATATTTTTATATGGTTTTATAATCTTATAAACTTCAAAAAACATTTCTTTAGGACCGCATGCATAAATATTTAAATCCTCTTTTAAAGAGGGTAATATTTCTTTTAAAAGTTCTACAACATTTCCTTTAAAACCAACTGAACCATCTTCTGTAGCGATAAATGTTTTGTATCCAAGTTTTTTGAATTCTTTATCTAATAAAACATAACCTTTGTTTTTTGCGCCAAGTAAAACTGTATTCTCTTTTAAATTATATTCCTTTAGTCTCTCTGCTAAAAAATACAAAGGTGCCACTCCCATACCTCCTGCTAATAAAATATTTAAATTTTTGTTTTTATATTCAAAACCATTTCCCAAAGGCCCTATAATATTTAATTTAGAATTCTTATCAAAACAGGATAAAAGTCTTGTCCCTTTTCCTCTTACGCGAAAAAGAATATAAACTTTATTTTTTATAACCCTATGAATACTAAATGGTCTTCTTAAAATAGTTAAAGAATCATCTATTTTAATGTGTAAAAATTGTCCGGGAGAGGCTTCTTTTGCAATATAAGGTATATTAAAACCTAAAATGTATATATCTTTACTTAATCTTTTTTTAAAACTTATATTTGTGTTAAATTCTTTTGCAAGCATACAATAATTTTACTTCTATTTTTAGAATGGGCAATATATTTTTTTAACCTTAATTAAACCCTTAACTGAATTGCCTATGTATAAATCTGAGCCTTTTAAATCTGTTAATTTTATTAATCTTTCTTTTGCTTTTTTTTCTTTAATTAACTTTTCCCTTAAAACTCCTGCTAATAAACCGCAACTTATAGGTGGTGTGTAAAAAATGCCATCTTTTTTAATAAAAATATTAGTAATGCTACCCTCTGTCAATTCATTGTAAATATTTAAAAATATAACCTCAAAGAAACCTTCTTTTCTTGCTTTTTTTAACTCCAAATCATATAAATCTCTTTTACTTGTCTTATGATATAAAAAAATATTTTTTGGATCTGTTTTATAGATACTTATCTTTACATCTACAGGCTCTTCTATATTATCTAATTTTGATTTTTCAATTTTTATCTTTCCATTTATATCAACCAAAACTTTAACTTTTAAATTATCTGTTTTTCTATAAAATTTTGAATTTAGTTCTTTCTTTATATTATCGATATTAATTGGTATAGAAAAATATCTTGCTGATTTAAAAAGACGCTTTAAATGTAAATCTAAAAGAAAAAAACTGCCGTTTTTGTAAAGTATACTTTCAAATATAAAAAAATCGGAAAAATCCTCTGAAAGAAATTTAGCTTTTAAAATCGCCTCTTTGTATTCATCTTTTGGTAAAGAATCATAAACTATCCCTCCACCAACTCCAAGTTCTCCTTTATTTTTGTATAATCTAATAGTCCTTATAGCTACATTAAAACAGGCATTCTTTTTATTTATATAACCTATTGCTCCTGTATAAATATTTCTTGGTTCTTTTTCAATACTTTTTATAATCTTTATAGTCTCTATCTTTGGGGCACCTGTAACAGAACCGCAGGGAAAAAGTGCAAAAAATATATCCTTAAATTTTAAATTCTTTTTTAACCTTCCACAGATTGTAGATGTCAATTGATTAATTGTCCTGTATCTTTCAACCTCAAGAAGTTTTTCTGTCCAAACCTTGCTTGAAATTCTTCCTATATCATTCCTGAGCAAATCAACTATCATTATATTTTCTGCTTTTATTTTTTTATCGCTTAATACTTTTTTTATAAGCGAAATTTCCTGATCATAATTTATACCCTTTTGAATTGTTCCTTTCATTGGTTTTGAAATTATTTTGTTTTTTTCTATTCTAAAAAACAATTCAGGAGATAAAGAGATTATAAAATTATCTAAAGTATTTATAAAAGCCATATAAGAGGTGGGTTGGCTTTTTCTTAAAAAAAGATATAAATCAACCGGATCTCCGATAAATTTAAATTTTAGTTTAAAAGTATAGTTTACCTGATACGTTAAACCTTTCTCTAAATATTTTTTTATCTTTTTTATATTTTCTTTATATTGAAGAAAATCTATATTTGGTATTATATTTTTTATTTTAAAATTTTTTGTTATCTTTGGTTCTTTTATATCTTCTAAAACTATCGGTTTCTTTGAAACACCAAGCCAAACTAATGGTTCTTTTGTATACTTTCTAAAAGATAAAAAAGAATCCTCTAAGTAGTATCCAAATTCATAATTAAAATAACCTACAAGCCAAAAACCCTTTTCTAAAAACTCCTGAACTTTATCAAAAAATTTAAATACATCGTCCTGTGGATAAAACTTAATAACATCAATAAAATCAAAAAATAGATATGAAAATTTATTGCTCTTGTCTTTAACCGCTGTCTCTAAAAAAACAAAAGGAGGTTTTATAGAAAGAAGGGTTTCTTTTAAATCTTTTTTAAGAATCATCTTTATGGAATATAGAAAATTTTCTTATCTTTGTAAGTTTTTTTGCGCAGGGTATATCTTCTTTTGTAATAACTAAAATAGATTTTTTATTACATATCTCTTCTTTTTTATCTAATTTTATTTTTTTATCCAGAAAAAGGTTTAAAAGTAAAATCTTTTTTTCCAAAGTATATATATCAACTAAGTTTTTGTTTGATTTTATAAATTTTAAAATTTTGTATTCCTCCTGATTATAACTTATAAACGGAACAATTGTAAGTCCAAAAAATATCAATATAAATATCCAGATAATCAAAAAATTCTTAATATTTATTTTTTTAGAAATAATAAATTTTGAAACCAATCCTGAAAATGGAATTATTAATATCAGTAAGTAAATAAATAACTTTGATTTTATAAAAGAAAGTAATATAAAACCGCCCAAAAACCAAAAAATATAAACTTTTTCTAATATAGTTAAATTATTTGATTTTAAATTTAAAAAATACCTTATCAAAAAAAAAGACCAAGGGAAAAATGCCGGAAAAAACCAAAGTATATAAAAATAAAATGGTTCTCTATGACTAAATGGATTTAAAGCCCTCGAAACTGTTTGCCTAAAAAACATAATTGTAAAATAACGCGGTTCTATCTTTGAAAATATAAATAACCAGAGAAAAACCAAAAAAAGAGATAAGAATAAAACAAGTAAAGATTTTAAAAATATTTTTTTATCTTTTAAAAATATTGCAAAAAATATATTAACAACCAATATAAAAAGACCAAGTGGACCTTTAGTAAATGTTGCTAAAAAAACAAAAACAGAAGATAAAATAATATTGCCTTTTAAAAAAGATATAAAACTTAAAAAAATAAAGGTAATAAAAAGTATATCCATTCTTACTATTAAATTTAACCCATAAAATAAACCAGTTGTTAAGATTATAATTGAACTTAAAAAAGCCTCTTCTTCATTATATTTTTTAAAAAACGAATAATTTAAAGATGCAATAACAAATGAAGATATTGAATTTAAAAAAATAGGTAAGATAAGATAATTAAATTTAATTTTAAGAAATACTTTTAATATCCAGAAATAGAATGGCGGTTTTTCAAAATAATATTCATCAATATATTTTGGAATAAAAAATTCATAAAAATTTGAAATATTTTTTGCGATATATAAATTTCTAATCTCATCCGGCATAAAAGGGAACCTAAAAAAAGAAGAAGGCATATAAAGTAAAATACTTAGTAGAAAAAATAAAATATATGGGTTATTTTTTCTTTTTAATAAGGTATAAATTTCTTGCATATATAAAAACTCCTAAAGACTGGCCTAAAATAAATACAGGGTCTTTTCTATAAATAGAATATATAAGAAGAATAATTCCTCCAATTATACTTAAATACCAAAAGGATACAGGAATAGTGCTTTGTTTTTTTCTTTCGCTTGCAATCCACTGAAAGAAAAATCTTAAGAAAAAAAATAACTGTCCTAAAAGTCCAAATATAACCCAAAAAAGTTCAAAATTTATATTTAATTTCATAACTTATTAAACGTTTCTTTAACCAGAAAACACCAATTAAATCTAATATTCCATCTAATAATCTTTTAATTGTCTTATATTTTGATTTTCCAAATTTTCTTTCTCTATGTTCAACATATACCTCTTTTACCTTAAAACCGGCTATTGCTACCAAAAATGTAAAAAAACGATGAAAATTCTTAAAAAAAGGTATAAAATTTATAATCTCTCTTTTAAATAATCTTAAAGAGCAACCTACATCTTTTGTTTTATCCTTTAAAAAAATAAATCTAAAAAAATATGCAACCTTTGATGAAAATTTTCTAAAAAAAGAGTCTTTTCTATTTTTTCTTATACCAGTTATAAAATCAAATTCATCAATATATTTAAGAAGTTTTTTAATCTCTTTTGGAGGGTTTTGACCATCTGAATCGAGTGTAATTATCCAGTCTCCGCCTGAATTTAAAAATCCGACAAATAAAGCAACGGATTGGCCTCTATTTTTTTTAAAAGAGATTATCTTTATTTTTTCTGAATTATTTTTTATTTTTTTTAAAATTTCTAAAGAATTATCTTTGCTTCCATCGTCAACATAAATAATCTCATAATCAGAATTTAGGCTTTTCAAAACTTCTTCTAACTCCTTTTGGAGATTAAATAAATTATCCTCTTCATTATAAACAGGTATTACAACAGAATATTTCATATTTTAAAAAATAAATAATTTTTCTGACCTTTTAATTTAATAAGACAATACCTACCTTTTAATTTCTCTCCATATAGTTCGAATATAATCTTATCATCTTTAAATTCAATTGGTACATAATAACCTTTATCATAAATTTCTACCTTTCCTGCTCCGTAAAAACCCTCTGGTATTATTCCACTAAAATTTGCATACTCTAATGGATGATCCTCTGTAGGAATTGCTAATCTTTTAATCCCTTTCCTTTTAGGTGGTTCTTTTGGTAAAGCAAAACTTAAAAGAATGTTGTTTTTTTCTAATCTTAAATCATAATGTAATTTTTTAGCATAATGTTTTTGAATTACAAATATGGGGTTTTTCATCTATCTGAAAATTTAGCAGAAGGGCAAAGTTCTTTTAGTTTGCATATATTACATTTTGGTTTTTTTGCATCACAGACACTTCTTCCGTGTTCAATTAAAAGATAACTAATTATACCCCAATCCTTTTTATCTATTTGAGCCATTAAATCTTTTTCAATTTTTTCAGGATCTGTATTTTTAGTAAGACCTAACCTGTAAGATAATCTTTTTACATGCGTATCAACAGGTATACCTTCTATTTTTCCAAAGCCATTATATAAAACTATGTTTGCTGTTTTTCTTGCAACTCCGGGAAGTTTCAACAAATCCTCCATATTATCCGGAACTTTGCCATTGAAGTCTTTTAAAATTTTTTTTGCTGACTCAATAATATTTTTTGCTTTATTTCTATAAAAACCTGTTGAACGAATTTCTTCCTGAAATTTTTTTATATCTGCATTTGCATAATCCTCTACTGTCTTATATTTTTTAAAAAGTTTTTCGGTTATTAAATTTACTCTTTTATCAGTGCATTGTGCAGATAGTATAGTTGCTACCAAGATCTCCAAAGGATTACTAAATTTTAAGGCTATTTTTGCATTTGGATACTCTTTTTTTAAAATCTTTAAAATTTTATTAATATCGGGCATATTATTTAAAAATTTTATTTGTCTTTATGCTCCAAAATAATAAATCTAAATGCGCCATTGGAATCTTAATTTTATTAGAAAACTCTCTAAATTTTTCTTCTATCTCTAAATATTTTTTCTTTGAAAGAGAACCATTTATTTTTATTACATTAAGTTTTTTAAGAATATCTAAAATATGTCTATCTAATATAGCAAAATCAAAAAAACCTATATTTCTTAAAAAATGACTTGCCTCTTTATAACCTATACCTTTTATATTTTTTATTAAATATTCTCTTGTTTTTTTAATATCTTCTTTATTTATTTTGTCTTTTATTCTAATTATACCATTTTTTTTAAAAAAATCTCTTGCTTTTATTATATATTCTGCTTTTTTATTATAAAATCTCACTCCTTTTAAAAATGGCTTAATATCGTTAATACTTCCATTAAATAATAAATTATTTTCTTTTAATTTTTTTATTGATAAATCTGCCTGCTCTGCTTTAGACTGCGGAGTTAAAATACAAAAACACAACTCACCAAATATAAAATTGTCATCTTTATTGAAATTTTTTTTAAATTCCAAAAGTCTTTTTAATATTTTGTCTTTTCTTTCTTTATATAACTCTTTAATCTCTTTTAAATACTTTAAATTAATCTCCATCTTTAATTAACTTTATGAAAACATTTCTTTTTCTTGGACCATCAAATTCACAAAAATATATACCCTGCCAGGTTCCTAAAACTAAATTAAAATCTTCTATTATAATTGTTAAAGAATTTAAAAACAAAGAAGTTTTAATATGGGCGTCAGAGTTTCCTTCACTATGAAGATAATTTTTATTATAAGGAACAAGTTTCTCTAAATGATTTATAATATCTTCCCTGACAGAACTATCCGCATTTTCATTTATAGTCAAACCTGCTGTGGTATGCGGGCAAAATATAACACATATTCCATTTTTTACTTTTGAATCTTTTACTATCCTCTCTATATCATCTGTTATATCAATAAATTCTATTCTTTTTTTTGTATTTATGCTAATTGACCTCATCTTCTTTGTACTTTCGTTTGGAAACATAGCGTATAAAGTAAATTTTATATTATTTTACTATACATTTAACATTACACATTACAAAATTTATCACACTCTTTCTTTATATTTTTAAATTTTAATTTAATCGGTGTTTTAAATTAATCATAAATTTTTATATATTCCGCTATATTCTATAGTCTCGTTTACTTTTAAAAAAATAAGTTGTGCAACCCTTGCATTTTGTTTTAACTCTATTTTAGAATTCTCAACAACTAAAATAAATTCTCCCCTTCCGGAAAAACCAGCATCCCAAACACCGTGCTGACAAAAAGCACCTATTCTTAAAAGAGAAGTCCTACTAAAACCTAAAGCTATTAAATTATTTGGTAAATTTACTATTTCGTTTGTCCTTATTTTATATGCACCTTTTTCTAAAATCCACCAACCAAATTTATCTGTATCAGATTTTTTAACCGGCTGAATTTCTTCTAATTCCGGTATAAATCTTTCTGAATTTGAAAAATCAATCTTTCCGGTTTTATTGAATTTAAAAATGTTTCCAACTGTTAAATCAAAACCATTTGGAGTTAATTGTATATCAAGATTAATATAATTTTCTATTAATTTATTTTTAATTATTAAATCTTTTATTTCTTGCCTGTTAAGCATTTTTTTATATAGGAAACTGCTTCTTGCGGCGTTTTTACTTTAATTATTCCTTTTATATCCCACGTATTTATACCTAAAACTATTTTATTCTCATTTAATGCAAAGGCTATTTCGGATAATGTCCCAAATTTACCATCAACAGCAACTATAAATTTAGCTGACCTTATAACTAAAAGATTTCTTGCATAACCAAAACCTGTCGGTATTTTAATATCAACATATTTATTTGCATCCTCTCCATCAAAACTTGGAAGTATTCCTACGGTTATTCCACCTGCTTCTTTTGCGCCTTTACAGGCTGCCTCCATTATACCCTCTCTTCCTCCACAGATTAAAATCCAACCTTCCTTTGCAATTAATTTTCCAAGATTATATGCAATATTGTAATTCTTTTTTGAAGTTTCAAAACCACCCACTACTGCTACATTTAACTTAAACTGACTCATATTATCCTTTTATGTCCCTGGGCAGAATTGAACTGCCATCTTTGGCTTCGGAGACCAACGCCTTATCCGTTAGGCTACAGGGACATTAAAAAAAACTCAATTGTTCCTCTTTTTGTTTTTCTTCTTCGCCGAATATAGATATCACTCCATATTGCCCATCATAGCCGGCTTCTTTTTTTACTTTGCCTTCCCTTACCCTTATAATACCTTCTGCTATTTTGTGTGGCAATCTTTTAAATAATTCATCTTTTGAAAATTTAATTAAAATATCAAACTCGCTAGCAACATCATTTACATAACTTATGTATTCCTTTAAAACAAGAGGGCTTTCTTTTCTAATAGATTTTGCGCTGGCAATAATTTCATCCAAAGGCACAAGGTTTATGAAAGGAATAGCATTCTCTGGCACAAAATCCTCTTCTCTATCTGCTAATTGCTCTACTCTATTCATTACTCCTATTGTTAGTGGTTTTTTACATTTTGGACATATCCCTGAATTTTCTTTTGTCTCTTTTGGAGAAAATCTTACATTACAATTTCTATGGCCATCAAAATGATATTTTCCTTCTTCCGGGAAAAACTCAATAGTATACAGGAACTTATTTTTATCTTTTGTTTTTAAAGCATTAATTATTGAATCATAATCTAAATTGCAATTAAAAACGTTTGCCTCTCTTCCTATTTTAGATGGAGAATGAGAATCGCTATTTGAAATTAAACTAAATCTATCCAGATTAGACAATCTCCAATTCATTTTTGGATCGCTGCTTAAACCGGTTTCAAGGCTAAATATTTTATCTGTGTATTTTCCAAAACAATCTTCTATTCTATCAAAACCAGACATTGAACCAAAAAGAGAAAACCAAGGTGTCCAGATATGTGCCGGAACAATTACACATTTATCGTTTATATCAAAAATAATTTTTGCAAACTCCTCTGCATCCAACCCTAATATAGGCCTACCATCTGAGGCTAAATTACCATATTTTGAAAGTTCTTTATTTATTTTTTCAACTGTCTCAAAAGATGGTGCAAAAACAATATTATGTATCCTATAAACTTTTTGTCTTTTTGAATATATATTACTTATCTCTCCTGTTAAAATAAAATATACATCTTTATACTTAAATAAACCATTACTCTGCGGTTCTAATTTTGCTTTTAATTCCTCAAGCCAAAGATGATAAGTGAAATCTCCTGTCCCCATTAAAGTTATACCTTTTAATTTTGCCCACTTGGAGATATTTTCTATATCCATATCTTTGGATGTTGCTCTTGAATACTTTGAATGTATGTGAAAATCTGCTATAAATTCCATATTATATAACTCCCAATTTTTTCAATGCATTTGAAACATTCCCCCAGTGGCTACCCTGCCAATATGCTTTGTTGCAATTATTGCAAAAATAAAATTTCTCTTGTGTTTTATAAACATAAGGTGGTATTAAAGAAGAAATTTTTTCTTTTTCTACCTCTATTAGTTTAGAATTGCAGATAGTACACCTTGTAAACATTTCATCTCGGTCTATTTTTAAATTTAATTTTTCTATTACCTCTTTTATCTGTTCCTCTAATTTTTCACTCTTTAATATAAGAGTCCTTTTTTCTAAATCGCCAATTTTTGTTTTTTTGCGTGTAAGTATAAATCTATCTTCTCTTAGTGCTGTTATAATTAAACTGCCTATATTGTATTTTCTTTGATATACAGTATCAAAACCTAAAATTCTAAGCCATCTGGATAATCTTCCAAGTTCGTTTGTGGCTATAAATTTCATTTAATCAAAATCAGAATATACAATTTCTCCAGAAATTATAGTGCAATTTACTATACCTTTTAAGGTTCTGCCTATAAATGGGGAGTTTTTTGATTTAGAAAAGAAAAAATCCTTTTTGACAACCCATTCTTTATTAGGGTCTACTATAATAAGGTCTGCAGTTTTATTTATACCTAAACTACCTTTATCTATATTTAAAATTCTTGCTGGATTTTCTGTAAATTTCTTTACTAATTCATTAAAACTTAAAATTTTCTTATCTAAAAGTTCGGTTATAGCCACAGCTAATTCTGTTTCAAGACCAATTATACCAAATTCTGCCTTATCAAACTCAATTTCTTTTTCATTCTCAGTATGAGGAGCGTGATCTGAAATTATGGCATCAATTGTACCATCTGCCAAAGCCTCTTTTATTGCTAAAACATCTGCCTCTGTTCTAAGTGGCGGGTTCATTTTAAAATTACTATCGTAAGTTCTTACAGCCTCCTCTGTCAATGAAAAATAATGTGGCGCAGTATCGGCTGTTACTTTTAAACCTCTCTTTTTTGCCTCTCTTATAATATCAACAGATTCTAAACAACTTACATGAGTAATATGAATTGGCGCATCAACCTTAGAAGCCAATTCGATATTTCTCTTTACCCTTTTATATTCTGCCTCTCTTGGCATACCTTTAAGACCTAAACAGGTAGAAACAAAACTTAAATTCATAACACCATCTTTTGATATAGATTTATCTTCACAATGTTCTATTGTAATTATTTTTAATCTTTTAGTAATTTTCAATGCCTCTAAAAGTAATTCTTCGTTATCTACTGAATTACCATCATCTGATATAGCGATAACTCCTTCTTCTTTTAAAGCTTCTATATCTGTTAATTCTTTTCCTAAACGAGACTTTGTTATTGCACCGCATATAAATACATTTGCCTTTGCATTTTTTGAAATAATCTCTTTTAACAATCTAACATTTTCTACGCAATCTATAGTAGCCAAAGTATTTGGCATAGATAGTAGGCTTCCTACTCCGCCATGGACTGCTGCCATTGTGCCTGATGCAATCGTCTCTTTATCTTCTCTTCCCGGTTCTCTTAAATGAACATGCATATCAACTATTGCTGGCATAACAATCTTATCTTTTGCATCTATTAATTTATCAACATTTAAATTTATATCTTTTCTTATATCTTTTATAACTGAACCTTCTATTAAAATATCCAAAACATCATCTAAATTATCCTTTGGACTTATAACTTTTGCGTTTTTAATTAATATCTTCATAACTAATTTTCATTAGGTTGTTTAAACTATCGGCCATTAAAAGCATTTTATTATAAATCATCTTTTTAAATATTCATTTGCACTAACTACTAAAAATAAAACCGCCATCCTAACAGCTATACCGTTTGTAACCTGTTCTAATATAACAGAATTTGCACCATCTGCAACTGCACTTGAAATCTCAATCCCTCTATTAATAGGTCCGGGGTGCATTACTATAATATCTTTTTTAACACGTTTTAATCTTTCCTCTGTAATTCCATATTTTTTAAAATACTCAAGTTGGTTTGGAAAAGCAGATTGGATATCTCTTTCAAATTGCATACGCAAAACATTAACTACATCTGCATCTTTCAACGCCTCATCAAGATCAGTTGTAACTTTTACCCCAAATTTTTCCACCCCGTAGGGAAGAAGCATTTCTGGTGCGCAAACACAAACATTTGCGCCCAATTTTTTAAGACCCCATATATTTGAACGTGCAACCCTTGAATGAGCTATATCTCCAACTATTGTAATATTTAACCCTTCTATTCTATGTAACTTTTCTTTAATAGTAAATATATCCAAAAGAGCCTGCGTTGGATGTTCATGCCAGCCATCTCCTGCATTAACTACACTTAAATTTGTATGTCTTGCCAACAAAGCCGCTGCGCCTGAAGAACTGTGTCTTACAACTATAACATCAACCTTTAAAGCCTCTATATTTTTACCTGTATCTATTAAGGTTTCTCCTTTTCTTACGCTCGATGTCTCAACTGAAATATTTATAACATCCAATGAAAGCCTTTTTGCTGCTATCTCAAAAGAAACTCTTGTTCGGGTGGAAGGTTCATAAAATAGATTTACTAATGTTTTACCCCTTAAAGCCGGAACTTTTTTAATCTGACGTTTTGAAACTTCTTTAAAAGACTCTGCGGTGGCTAAAATTAACTCTATCTCCTCTTTGCTTAAACTTTCTAAATCCAATAGATCTTTTCTTGTCCATTTAATTTGGTTATCTTGTTTTTTCATTCTTAATCTTTTTTTAAATTTCCAATAATCACCTCATCTTTGTCATCTATTTCTTTTAAATGGACCACTACGACTTCATCTATAGATGTAGTAATATTTTTTCCAACAAAATCAGCTTTTATAGGTAATTCTCTATAGCCTCTGTCAACCAATACTAATAATTTTATTTTTTTAGGCCTTCCAAAATCCATAATCTCATCTAAAGCAGCACGCACTGTTCTACCTGTAAAAAGAACATCGTCTACTAAAATAATTATTTTATCATTTATATCAAAATCAATATCTGTGGTTCTTACTATTGGGTTTGTTCCAACCTTTGTTAAATCGTCTCTATAAAATGTGATATCTAATACACCTAAAGGTATTTCTATATTTTTTATCTCTTTAATTATATCTTTTATCCTATTTGCTAAATATACTCCCCTCGTCTGAATCCCAATCAGTATTAAATTTTCTACCTCTGGTTCGTTTTCCAAAATCTGGTTTGTTAACCTATACAGAATATTTCTTATATCTTCTTCTGAAAGGATTTTAGATTTTTGTATAAAATTTTTGACCATATTTAAAAAAATATCCCGCACTTTACTTGTGCGGGATAGCTATCCTCCATAATCCTCGTTGGTATCACTAAACCAACTTAAAGGTTTAATTTTTAAATTAATCAGATGTATTCTCTTGAGTCTCTGCTTCTTCTTCAAATATATAATTATAATTTACAGCCTTAAGACCATCTGCTACTTTTTGCGCTGCAATCTCTACTTTGTCTCCAACCTCTAAATAAGATTCGTCTAAAAATTCCTTTGTAGTCAAAATCTTTGTATCATCTACTATAATATAAGACTTATCCTTTGCTATTTCTTTCACAGTTCCTTTTATGTTCACTAATTCTTCTTTTGGTTGTTCTTCTGGTTTCTTTTGCTCTTCTGGTTTGGGCATCTCCTGTTTTTGCTGTTCAACTACAGGGGTTGGTGTTGTCTTTGTTTCTTGTTTTTGCGAAAAAACCAAAAACGGGAAAGTTAACGCTACTGTTAAAATTATACCTATGCTTGTTTTATCCATAACTCCTCCTTTTTATTAAAAAACATTTAATATTTTAGATTATAATAATTCAAAAATTATTTTTGTCAAGAATAAAATTAATAAGAAACGCCTATAGATTTATTTATTTGTCAGTTGAAATTTAATTCGTACAGGGCTTTGAACTAAGTATTATAAAAATCTAAATTCAAAAATGCAGATTAATCAAACCAAAAAGCATTACCTCTTAGTCCACTGGAATCTTCTTCTTGCACCCTTTCTACCATATTTCTTTCTTTCTTTTGAACGTGGGTCTCTTGTTAAGAGGTTTTCTTTTTTAAGGGGAGTTTTTAAATCTGGGTTGTATTGGACTAATGCTCTTGCTATACCTAAACTTACTGCTCCTGCCTGACCAGTTAAGCCTCCTCCGGATACATTTGCTAATATATCAAAGTTTTTCTCTAAATTGCTTATAATAAGGGGTTTTTTAATCTGTATCTGTTGGTCTACTGTTGGAAAGTATTTTAAATAATCTCTTTTGTTTATTAAGATTTTAC
>Ga0207433_10006600_pt1 | contig 19965 bp, 22 predicted proteins | sample YelNatPaOPGAMG01_FD_187559 | JGI IMG/M metagenome (GOLD analysis project Ga0207433, IMG submission 187559) | Hot spring thermophilic microbial communities from Obsidian Pool, Yellowstone National Park, USA - OP-RAMG-01 (SPAdes) (version 3) | ecosystem: Environmental > Aquatic > Thermal springs... | reverse complement strand
CCAAAACCCCAAAAGACAACTCGGTCAACGAAAGGTTCAATCGTATCTTAAAAGAAGAGTTTCTGGCCCTGGGAAATTTCCATCCAGACCCTGAGGTTTTCAATCTGAGACTTGGCAATTGGTTAGAGGAATTCAACCTCAGAAGGCCTCATCAAGCCTTAGGATACAAGACCCCTATTGAATTTGCTTGTGGAAAACCACAGTTGTCAAAAATGTACTCATCTAGTACAACGCATTGATTAGAGAAGGTTTTTTATTATAATGTTTATTATGAGTTATATATATTGGTTAAATTTATGGAAAATAATTTTATTGAGAGAGAACATAAAATTTTAAACTTTTGGCAAGAAAAAAAAGTTTTGGAAAAGTTAAAAGAAAAAAATAAAAAGGGGAAACCCTGGAGTTTTTTAGATGGGCCTATCACTGCTAATAATCCTATGGGCGTGCACCACGCCTGGGGCAGAACCTACAAAGATCTTTTCCAAAGATTTAAAGCAATGCAGGGATACAGATTACGTTTTCAAAACGGCTTTGACTGCCAAGGGTTATGGGTGGAAGTGGAAGTGGAAAAAGAGCTTGGTTTTAAAAACAAAAAAGATATTGAAAGATTTGGTATAGAAAATTTTGTGCAAAAATGTAAAGAAAGGGTGCATAAATACTCAATGATCCAAACAGAACAATCTATCCGCCTGGGTATGCAATGCGACTGGGGTGAATGGAAAACAGATTTAACAGACAAAGACTGGCTGAAAAAGAGCCATTCCTATTATACAATGTCAGACGAAAACAATTATGCCATTTGGTATTTTTTAAAAAAATGCCACCAAGAAGGTCTTTTATATAAAGGTTGGGATGTGGTACCCTGGTGCCCCAGATGCGGCACTGCCATTAGCCAGCATGAAATTTTAACAGAAGAATACAAAGAAATCACGCATCAGGCAGTTTATGTAAAAATGCCCCTGTTAGATGAACCAGAAACCTATTTTTTGGTGTGGACCACTACGCCCTGGACCCTTCCTGCCAATGTTTTCCTCTCTGTGCATCCCGAGCTGCTCTATGCTAAAGTAGCGGACAGCCAAAGCGGTGAAATGTATATTCTGCTTAAAGACAAAGCGTGTTTAGTGCCCAATCATCAAATATTGGAAATTTTTCCGGGTAAAAAATTAGAAAATAAAAAATATAAAGGCATTTTTGATGAACTGCCTGCTGTGCAAAAAACATTAAAAAATTACAAACATAATGTTGTGCTCTGGAAAGAAGTTACAGCCCAAGAGGGCACGGGTATTGTGCATTCAGCGCCCGGTTGCGGCCAAGAAGATTTTCGTTTAGGAAAAACCCTGCGCTTGCCCGTGATTGATCCTTTAAACGAAGAGTCTTGCTACAAAGAGGGTTTTGATTTTTTAACAAGTCGTTTTGCAGCAGACCCCCAAACAAAACAACTAATTTTTGACAACCTGACAAAAAAGGGATTGCTTTATAAAATAGAAGATTACACCCATCGCTATCCCACGTGCTGGAGGTGCAAAAGCGAACTGCTTTTCCGTTTGGTGCAAGAATGGTATCTGGCAATGGCGCCTTTAAGAGAGCGCTTGATAAAATCAGCCAAAAAAATTAACTGGATACCCTCTTTTTGTTTGGCGCGGGAATTAGACTGGCTCAAAAATATGGAAGATTGGCTTATCTCCAAAAAACGCTATTGGGGATTAGCGCTGCCTATTTGGGCTTGCGAATGCGGACACATAGAAGTAATCGCCAGCAAAGAAGAATTGCGTGAAAAAGCAGCGCAGGGGTGGCAAGAATTTGAAGGCCATTCTCCACATCGGCCCTGGATTGATAAAGTAAAAATTCAATGCCCCAAATGCCAAAAATTAATTTCCCGCATTTTAGATGTGGGCACGCCTTGGTTAGATGCAGGTATTGTGCCTTTTTCTACCATTAGCGACGATAATCGTTGCGAAAATATCCCCTACTTTCACAATCAAAGAAAAGAATGGCAAAAATGGTTTCCTGTTCAATTAGTGTGCGAATCGTTTCCCGGGCAGTTTAAAAATTGGTTTTATGTTTTATTGGTAATGAGCCAAGTGTTGGAAGATACGCCCCCGTTTAAAAATTTATTAGGATATGCTTTGGTGGTTGATGAAAAAGGCGAAGAAATGCATAAATCCAAAGGCAATGCTATTTGGTTTGACGAAGCAGTGGAAAAAATTGGCGCGGATATAATGCGATGGATGTATGTAACGCAAAATCCCGCCTATAATATGCGCTTTGGCTATAATGTGGCTAAAGAAACAGAAAAAAGAATTCTCACTCTCATAAACTGTATAAAATTTTTTGAAGCATATGCCAACACAAAAAAATTTGCCATTTCCCATTTGCAATTTTCAAATATTTTAGATAAGTGGATTGCTTCAAGGCTTAATAGTGTTATTCAAGAGGTAACAGAAAACTTGGAAAAATTTGATCCAATGAAAGCAAGTTTGGCATTGGAAAGTTTCTGGATAAACGACTTGTCGCTTTGGTATATAAGGCGCTCCAGAAAGATTTTTCAAACACCTGAAAACACGCCAGAAAAAGAAAATGCCCAAAAAACTTTTTATTATATTTTAATAACCCTTGTTAAGATTATTGCTCCTTTTATGCCGTTTTTAGCTGAAGATATTTATCAACAATTAAAAACAGAAAAAGATCCAGCATCCATTCATTTATGCCAATGGCCCCAAGCCAGAAAAGAATTTATTGATAAAAAACTGGAAAACGAAATGCAGGAAATAAGAAGAATTGTTTCTTTGGCTTTAGCAAAAAGAGCCCAAGCAGCCATAGGTGTAAGGCAGGTATTGCAAAAGTTAAAAATCAAAAGCACAAAATGTAAAACAGAAAAAGACCTTTTGGATTTAATAAAAGAGGAAATAAATGTTAAAGAAATTGTTTTTGACAAAAATCTAAAAGAAGAAATTGAATTGGACACCACTATAACCGATACATTAAAACAAGAGGGCCAGATGCGCCAACTTATTCGTTATATCCAAAGTTTGCGCAAAAAAGCCGCTTTAACTGCTCAAGAAAGAGATATTATAGTTCTCTGCTATACTCCTAATAACCACTTAGCGCAAATCTTCCAGAAAAACAAAGCCTCTTTGCTCAAAACCACACGTTGTGAAGATTTTATCTGCGTAGAACAAAACATAGCGCCAACCAACAACGCTTATTCTTCCTCTTTGAATAACTATGGAACAGTTTTAACCCAACAAGATTTTGTTTTAGAAGGAGAAAATGTGTGGCTAGCTTTAATCAAGCCCAACACCAAGCAAGCAAAACCATAGAATTATCAGCAAAACACTTTTCTCTTTTTCCTTTTTCCTTTTTATTTGCATTATTGTGTTCGTTCTGATTTTGCCTTTTTTGTTTTTTTAGTTTTAATTTGTATGATGTATTTGCCTCAAAAAAGAACAACAAACACCAATAGCAAACAACCCAAGCGCTTAGACAATGCAGCCAATCCTCCTTTATGGAAAAAATGGTTGGAAAGAAAAAAAACACGGCCCCTTTTTGCGCCCAGGGTTAATTTTGTCAAAAGAGAAGAATTAATTAAACGTATTGTGCGCGATAAAACGCCCATACCAAAAATAGGCAGTGCCCCTGCTATTAGCGGCAATTATTTAAGCCGTCAAAAACGTGAACAGTTTGCCCAGTCTCTTTTTCCCAAAGAAAAATTTGGCGATTATGTTTCCAAAAAAGCCTATAAAGAATTATTGCGCCAATTAGAGATAAAAAGCAAAAAATCCACCACCTCAATGGAAAAATTCCAAGCCGCTCAATATTATCATTATTTAAAAAAGAGATCTTAATATCTCGCTCTGGAAAATTATTTCTCGTGTTTTCTTATTCAAACACACCGCCACAGAAAACAGGAAATAGGAGGGAACTGTTAGGAAGGAACCGTTAGGAGGGAACCGAGTTAACTCCTAATAGGAGTTAACTCGGTTCCCTCCTCTATCTCGGTTCCCTCCTCTATCTCGGTTCCTTCCTGTTCCTTCCTCTATCCCCTCCTCGATTCTTAGGAGCTAACTCGGTTCCCTCCTATTGGCAGTTCGCATTATTAGTCTAAAATTCGCACATTAGCATTGTGTTTTTATTAACATAATTAATCTAAAAAAAATGTCTTATCATCATTATCGCACCACAGGCATTGTTTTATTGCAAAAAGATAGCGGAGAATCAGACCAGCTTTTTACTTTATACACAGCAGACTTTGGCAAAATAGAATTATTGGGCAAGGCTATTCGCAAAATTACTTCTAAATTGCGCTCCTGTATTAATCTTTTTTATTTAAGCGAAATAGAATTTGTGCAGGGCAAAAATCAAAAAATTTTAACAGATGCTTTTTTATTAGAAAAATTTTCTGCTTTGAGAAAAAATTTATACGCTTTAAGACTTTTTTACCGTTTTGCCCAAATCATTGATGCTTTAACACCATATGAAGAAACAGATAAAAAAATGTGGGCGCTGATTCAAAACACAATCCGTAAATTCCAGCAAATTAGCCTTGAGTCTACCGGCTGGACAAAAAAAGAACAAGAAAAAATAAAAGCAGATCTTGTTTTTTATTATTTTTTGTGGAACTTTTTTGCTTTATTGGGGTACTTTCCTGAATTATATGTGTGCGCGCAGTGCGCCAAAAAACTTTTACCTCAAACGCTTTTTTTCTCGCCCCCCCAAGGCGGCGTAATCTGCTGGCAGTGTTTTTCTTTATGTAAAAAAGAAATGGCTTTAAAAAAGCAATCTGCTGATAATCATTTCCTTCTATCTTCCAATACAGAACCACAAAAGATGGGCAAAGAAATTTTTGTGGAAACCATAAAGCTGCTCAGGATTTTTTTATCCCAACCTGTAGAAAAAATACAGCGCTTAACTGTAAACAAAAAAGAGTTGGAAAATATGGAACAGATTTCCACTTTTTATTTTTCTTTTTTAAAGGAATTGTATGGTTATAGAGATTTTTCCTGAAAAATTATTGTTTTTTTGTGCTGGTAGCAGAAAAAGAGGTAGTAGTAGCGCTTTTTAACTCTAATTTTTCCAAATCAATATATTGGCTCAAAAGCGCCTCTACTTCTTCTTTGGAGCGAAAGCCATAATATTCGTCATCGTTAATAATTAAAATGGGCAACTCATCTTTTAATTTATAAATTGATTTAATCGTTTCCAGGGGCGCTAACGACAAATTATAATCAAAAGCATAAATACGCAAAAAAGGATATTTTTCTCTTAGGGTGGTTAAAATATAACCCTGATCTTCGCACTGGGGGCAAGTTTTTTTGTCGCCATAAAAATAAACAATAGAAACAATTACCATTTTGCAATCACGCGCTGCTTTTTTGAGTAAAAGCCAGTGTTTAATTTGCAGAATGCTGTAATATTTTTTCAACATTAAAAAATCGGGATTATCCTGACCCAAACTATTGCCCACTGTTTCTAATTTTTGCGAAATCTCAAAAAGTTCTTTGGTAAGGGTTGATTCGTTTAAATTTTTACAAGGCGCTTGCGTGAGCACAGAAAACTGGGTTTCCAAAGATAAAATATCCACGCTCAGGCTTTGCTGCAATTTCGTCAAAGAAGCAATCTTTTTTTCCAAAACCACACTGCTCAAAAAAAAGCCGGCGCTAAAAATAATAAGGGTGGTAACAAAAACTGTTAAGTGGCGCAGCCATTTTATTTTTTTGGGTTCTTTTTCCATTTTAATTTAATTCCACAGCACTTCTTTTTTCTTTGTAAAAACGGTCCAAAAGGTTACAAGCCAAAACAAGGGATTGATTAAAGGATAAATCATAAGATAAAAAAGCACATTGATTTTTTTGGGCCCCGGATCTCTGGTAATTTTTTTGCTCAAAAAAAGATAAGCAAAAAAAATCAACATTGCTATTATGCCTAAAAAAAACAAAGGGGTAATCTCCCATCTTATCCAATCACTCCATTGCCACGAAAAGTGAAAAAAATCTGTTTTCACTAAAACCAACTGATTGATTTTCTGGTATAAAAAATGCAAAAAGCGATAAAAAGAGAAAAAGAACAAACAAATCACCAACACGCTGCCTGTTAAACTGTTGAGCAAAAGGAAAGAAAGGTTGCCGTGTTTTTTGATGTTTAAAAGTTCTGTATAGTCTCTCATATTTAATAAAAATCCCCTATTCCATCTTAAACGTTGGCGCAATAATTCCTTAAACGTTCTGCATCCTTGTGTGTACACAATAGCGTCCACGGCATAAGCAATAAGCAAATTGGCTTTTTGCATTCTTAAAGCAAATTCCAAATCTTCTGTTTGATGAGCTTTTTTATAAAAACCTATTTTATGAAAAACCTTCTTGTTAAATACCGATAAGGGTCCGGGCACCACACTGATGCTGTTTAAAAAACCAAATGCTTTTCTGTAAACAGCAGATACTAAATATTCCACATACTGCACTGCTTCTAAAATACTTTTGGGTTGAGCAATTCTTACTGTGGCAATCACTGCCATAACGCGCTTGTTTTCAAAATAAGCCATTATCTTTTTTAAAGATTGGGCATGCACATAAGAATCTGCGTCCACAGTGGCTATATAGGGATGGCTCGCTTTTTTAATACCCAAATTCAAGGCAGTGTATTTGCCGCCGTTTTTTTTATGAAAAACTTTTATATGAGGATATTGTTGGCTGTAAAAAAGGGCTTCCTGCAAGGTATGATCAGTGCTTCCGTCGTCCACAATAATAATTTCCAAATGACTTTGGGGATAATCCACTTTTAACAGCGATTCAATGGTTCTGGACAGGTTTTTCTCTTCGTTATAACAGGGCACAATCAGAGAAATTTTAGGCAGAAATTTCTTTTTGGCTTGATAATAAATTTTGTCTTTGTGCTCAAAAAAAGTAGTGAAAACAAAAATAGCAAAATAAAGCCCCATAAACAGGGCGATATAAAGCAGTATTTGATTGATGGTCACAAAAAACATTTTATTCTAAATGAATTTTTTGTCCTAAATTATTTATTTTTTTATTCAAAAGCGCGAAATCACGCAAATAGGGATCGTTGGTTAAAAGATTTTTCGCTGCTTCTCTTACGGTTTCTATTAACTGCAAATTATTCAAATAAGACATCGCCAAATCAGGCAAACCCCATTGCTTTGCGCCCAAAAGACTGCCCGGGCCACGGATTTCCAAATCTTTCTGCGCCAATTCAAAACCGTTTTTTGCTTGCAATAAAGCAGAAAGCCGTTCTCTTGTCTTTTTGCCTGCGCTGTTCGTAAACAAAAAACAATAAGATTGCAAATCGCTTCTGCCCACCCTACCTCTAAACTGATGAATCTGCGCCAAACCAAACCTATCGGCGTCTTCAATTATCATAACCGTAGCCTTGGGAATGTCAATGCCCACCTCCACCACTGAAGTGGAAACCAAAATATCAATTTTGCCATTTTGAAACTGGCGCATTATTTTTTCTTTTTCGTTTGCTTTCATTTTGCCATGCATCATTGCTACCTTAAAACGAGGAAAAACCTCTTGGGCTAATTTTTCATATTCTGCTTTCACTGCTTTTACTTCTGCCCATATGTTTTTTCTTTCCAAAAGCGATTCTGTGTTTTCAGGAGAATTGGGTTCAATGCGGGGACAAATCACAAAAGCCTGATTGCCCTGTTCAATTTGTTTGGTAATAAATTGATAAGCCTCTTCACGCTTTTGGGGCGGAATAATCTTGGTGATGACTGGCTTTCTCCCCGAAGGCATTTGGTCCAAAACAGAAAGATCCAAATCCCCATACACGGTTAAAGCCAGTGTGCGCGGGATAGGCGTGGCAGTCATTGATAAAAAATGAGCCAGTATATCAGATTTTTGATTTAATTTTGCTCTTTGTTGCACGCCAAAACGATGTTGTTCGTCCACAATCACCAATCCCAAGTTTTGAAATTTTACTTTATCCTGAATGAGCGTGTGTGTACCCACCAGCAAATCAATCTCTCCTTTTTTAGTTTTTTCTAAAATTTTGCTGCGGGAAATTTCAATGGTCTCAAGCAACATTTTACCATCCTTCTCATAACTAATCTTTTGGGAAATCAAAAGATCCTTTTTGCCTGTGAGCAAAGCAATGCGCACCTTAAATTTTTTCAACAAAACAGCGGCTGTTTTAAAATGCTGGTTAGCTAATATCTCTGTGGGCGCCATTAAAGCAACTTGATAACCATTTTTTATGCAATTTAAAATTGCTATTAAGGCAACAACGGTTTTACCCGAGCCCACATCTCCTTCCAAAAGCCGATTCATGGGATGCGGTTTTTGCATATCTTTTAAAATCTGCCACGCGCATTTTTTTTGGCTGTCGGTTAAGCGAAAGGGTAGGCTCTGCACAAATTTTTTAATTTCTTCTAATTTTAAATCAATAACGGGCGCTTTTTGCTGATTAATTTTTAGTCGCTCTTTAAGCACAAAAAGTTCGGTTATAAGAAGCTCTTCAAAAGCAAACCTATTTTGGGCTTTCTGCGCCATTTGCAAGGACTGGGGAAAATGAATTTGCCAGAGCGCTTCTTTGAAGGGCAAAAGATTATATTGCTGAATAATCTGGGAAGGCAGAAATTCCACAAGATGCTCGCTTAAAAAAGGCAGGTTTTTGGCAAAAAAATTACGAAACCAACGAGAAGTTAATCCTATTGTTTCCTCATACACAGGCACTAAACGGGCAGTATGCTTGGTGGGATTTATTTCATCAGCAATCTCGTACACAGGATTGGATAAAAAAACACCATCTTTATTCATTCTTGCCTTGCCAGCCAAATAAAGCTCCTGACCGCTTTGAATTGTTTTTAATAAAAAGGGTTGGTTAAACCACACCACCTTTATAGCCCCTGTTTTATCTTCTATCACAGCAGTGGTGAGGTGCATTTTTTTCTGCCATGTTCTTGTGCCTTTAATTTCCAGAATTTTTCCTTTCACGCATACATTGCAGTTAAGCGTGATTTTGTCAATAGGCGTAATTTTAGAAAAGTCTTCGTAGCGAAAAGGAAAATGATAAAGCAAATCTTCCAGTGTTTTAATACCCAACCTTGTTAGTTTTTTGGCAACAAAAGGACCCACTCCGCTTAGATTAGCAATTGGTGTTTGCAAATTCATAAAATATTTTCCTTTCAGCATCAAATAATACTCTTTAGATATTATACAACAAAATTACACAATTTAAGCAATGAAGACAAAAAATAATACGCTCGCCCCTCATCAGAGATTTGTCCGGGGTCAGACCCCGGACGAGTTTGTCCGGGGTCAGACCCCGGACGCTCAGGAGGACCGAGGATGGGAGATAGGAGGTGACCAGGTCAACTCCTAATAGGAGTTGACCTGGTCACCTCCTCCGGTTCCCTCCTCGTTCCCCTTCTATTCCCTAACGGAAAAATATTATAAAATAGAACAAAGGTCGCTCGTACTCTTTTTTGCGGTTTTGCCAAAAACACCAAAACCGCTCCTTATAAAAATATGGCTTGTTGTTCTTGCAAAAAAACACCCAAAAAGAAATCTGCAAAAAAGAAATAGTTTTGGGGTAAATAATAATTTCGCCTCCAGCGCCTGTGGCGCTGGAGGCGAAATCTTATGTGTGTCCCCGGGAGGATTCGAACCTCCACTCTTTTGGTCCGCAACCAAAAATTTTATCCATTAAACTACGGGGACCTTAATGCTTTTGCTTGCTTTTGATTTGTTTGATAATACGTTGCACAGAAAAATCAATAGCTTTTAAAACATTGTGACTTTGCTCTTGGGCGCTATAAAGATTTTTGCCCAAAGGAATATCTATTTGCACAGAAAAAGCATTGTGTTTTTGAAAATACTCTACGGTAACCATTATTTGTTTAATTTGTTGTTCTTCTTTTTTAAGCAAACGCGCCACTTGCGGCAATTTTTTGCTTGCAAAATAATTTTCAATACCCACTTTACATTCCTTATTAATATTACGCAGATAATAGCGAACGTTCATAGTTTCTTTTTTTTTTACAATAACACTAAAAAAGAATTTACGCAAACCCCTTTATTGATTTGTTTGCCTTTTGGTGCTAAATTAAAACCAATCAGGAGAGGTGACTGAGAGGCCTAAAGTAACAGGTTGCTAACCTGTGGCCGGGTAACCGGCCTCGTGGGTTCGAATCCCACCCTCTCCGCAGCGAACAAAGTGAGCGAAGGAGAGGGAGCAAGCAAACTGCTTTGCTTGCGTTGGGATGAGAAGGCCGCAGCGATGGCTGAGTTTTCCGAGCGGAGCGAGGAAAGGCGAAGCCCGCGAGGCCAACCTCACACAAAACGCTGAAATTGTAAATTGGCGGTACCTTTTGGACAAAATCCGAACCTATTTTAAGGAAAATCCCGACGCTGACTTTTAGCCCGCCGCCTGCGGCGGCGGGCAGGAATAAAACAAAAAATGAATCGGTTCGGGCGCAAAAAATTTTCTTTGGGGCATGGGGCAAAAGGAAATTTTTTGCGCCCCCTATTTTTAATTTTTTTCAAAAAGTGAAATAGTGAAATATGGAAATTTTATTTCCCAACCACTAATCCGCCATGATAATTTAATTTATATACTGGTTGTTCCTTGTAAAAAATTATTTCTTCGCCTTTAAATCTTTCAACCGTTCCTTTGACTTTGTTAATATATTCGAAATCGGTTTTTTTAAAACTATCAGGACCTCTAAATGGTTTATCCTCTGAAATTTTTTTTAATGCTTCTTGGAGAAATTGATAGATATTTTTTGCTGGAATAATTTCTGAAATAACTTCACCATAGTAATTCATACCCCAAACTACTTTTTCATTTTGCCAGACGATCTCTTCGCCAATAAAAGGATTAAAACCAAAATATCTATCTCGGTATTTAAGTTCTTTTTCCTCAAATTCAAACTCTTTACTACCATCAGGAAGGGTTTTCTCTCCACCCTCTCCACTGGAAGCATAAGTATTGATTTTCGCTTTTACTAAAAATTTGCTTAGTTGCTTAATATTCATAATGTTTTTTTGATAATTCTATAATTAAAAGTATCAAATGTTATCAATATTGTAAAGAAAAAGCCGCTAAACGGTTATTGGCAAAATGAAAGGTTACCACTTATTGGTTGCCTCTCATGGAAAAATATACTAAATTTGAATTAAACAAATTATTCATAAAACAATGTTATTATGGAGAAAAAAAATTAATCAAATTACGAATGAAGGTCAATGAGTTATTTTTTAATCATCATCTTTCTAAAAATGTTATTGCCAAGAAAGAGGGTTTAAGCAAAAAGTTTGTTATTAAATGAGACCTGTACCCCATTTTTTGGAGAACCCTTATAGTTTGATAAAAGGTGTGGTAGGATAATAAAAGGTCAAAGCCCAGATGAATTTATCCACACCTTTTATATATTGAAAAAGAGCTGAAATTTCTCCAAACTTTGGGGCCCACTTCTTTTTTAAATTTGAGTTAAAATTAAATTTATCTAAAATAAAAGTCTAAAAAATATAAAACTATGATAATTGATGCGCATATTCATCTTCCTGCTGTTAAAAGAGGCTTTGGTTTTGAGAAGGCAAAAAGAAAGCTTATTTTTGATATGAAAAAAGACAAAATTAATTATGCTATTTTAATGCCTGATAATTTACAGGGCTCAAAAATAGGAGATTTAGATACTTGTGTTAAATTGATTAAAAATAAAAGCAATTTGTTTTTATTGGGAACAATAGATATAAGAAAAGAAGGAAAAGAGAAAATAAGCCAATTAGATTTTTTGCTGGGCAAAGGAAAAATAAAAGGTATAAAGATATTTCCCGGACACGATCCAATTTATCCAACAGATCAAAGATTAATAGATATTTACAAGCTTTGTGTAAAAATGGATTGCCCTATTGTAGTTCATACCGGCTGGAATTCAAACAACCCTGAAGCTGCAAAATATAATGACCCAAAGTATATTATTAAAATCGCAAAGGTATTTTCAAAATTGAAAATAGTAATTGCTCATTATTTTTGGCCAAGAGTTGAATATTGTTATAAAATTACAAGAGGACTTAAAAATATTTATTTTGATACCTCTGCTCTTGCAGATAAAGAAGTTGTGGAAAAAGCGGGTTTGGAAAAAATAAAAAAAGTTTTAGAGCAATCTGTAAAAGATAATTCAGAAAGCGTTTTATTTGGAACAGATTATCCAATGGGCGATTTTAAAGCCCACATCGATCTGATTAATTCGTTGGGAATCACCAAAGAAAGAAAAGAAAAAATTTTTTGGAAGAATGCTGCAAAAATATTTAAATTATTTAACGATGCTCCTCCTAAACTATGTGCAGAGAAATAGAAAATTAATAGAGAAAATAAAAAGAAGACGCAAAGGAAATTTGGAAGTGAGCCCCAAAGTTTGGAGAAGGAGAATAATTGACGGAAAAACATTCTCACATTCTGCAGAATGTGAGAATGTTGTAAATATCAGGGAAAATCTCGCGCATCGCACAAATTCTATCTTGTAGGGAAATTATTAGGGAACTTGTTCTGCTTTTGGGGCAAAAAATTCTTAGGAAAAGTAAAAAGTTATAATTTCTTTAGTTTAAAATGGAAAAAATTATTTTTATTAATTGTACAGTTTCACCAGGTTGTTTCCATGATTAAGGTAGAAACAACCAGTTCTTTGACAAAAATGCATATGGTAGGATGATAATAATTAATAAGGTCGAATAAAACAAAATTATTATTTCCTACCCATATGCAATACCATCAATAACGCAAAAACCAATATTGCGCAACGCCAAGCGATTAAAGAGGCGGAGTCGACGCCTAACCGAACCTTAGCCAAGCAATATTGTGTTTCTCATACCACTATTAGCAAGTGGAAGAATTCAGATCAAGTTAAAGACCATTCCAGTCGACCCTTGACCATACATTGAAAGATTAAACCGCCCTAATTGCTACCGAACCTTGCTTCGCTACAAAAGAAACAGATTAACTGATAAAGAAAAAGTCAAGAGAAAGAAATTTGCCCAATATGAGCCAGGATTTCTTCATATTGATGTCTTTTATGTGCCTAAAATTGGCGAAAAAGGCAAGAAAAAACGCTATTACTGCTTTTTAGCCATTGATCAAGCAACGAGAATGCTTCTTTTAGAGATTTACCCTTATAAAGGAGCCAGAGAAGCCGGAGATTTCCTGATGAAGTGTTTGCAATTCTTTCCTTTTTAGATTAGGTTTGTCTTAACCGATAACGGTAAAGAATTCGTGGTTCAAGGCAAAAGAAATAGGTTTGGTAAAATCACCAAGAAAAATCTTTTTGAAGCCATCTGCTCCATTGCTGGCATTGAGCATAGAAAGACTAAAGTTAAACATCCTTGGACCAATGGTTTAGCTGAAAGAATGGTGAGAACCACCAAAGAAAACACCACAAAAGTTACCCACTATCAGAATAAACAAAAAATAATAAATTTAATATTGGCAAAACCAATTTTTAAAAGTAGTGATTTAAAACTGCCTCGAAATACTTCAAATCGATTATTAAAAGAATTAGATTCTTTAAATATTGTAAAATCAATGAAAGTAAAAAATGTTAGAGGAAGAGTTTATATTTTCAAAGAATTGGTTAAGATTCTATCTTATTAAGCTCAAGCGCTTTTAATAATTAAATAAATGCTCATAAAAATTAAAGTTTTTCCGGGTTCTAAAAAAGATGAAATCGTTATGAGAAAAGATGATGAATTTGAAGTTAGAGTAAAAGAAAAAGCAGAAGAAGGGAAGGCAAATAAAGCAGTAATAAAAGTTCTTGCAAATTATTTTAAGATTGACGAATCAAAGATAAGGTTAATTAAAGGTTTTAAAGAAAGAAGCAAAATTTTTGAGATAAAAGAAGATTGAGGTTGTTAAATCAGGTAATTTTATTCCTAAGTGATTAAAAATCAGTTATGGAATTGACAAAAATTCAAAAAATATTAAAAGAAAAAGCAAATAAAAAAACGGTGTTGAGTTTAGAAAGATTTATTTGCCCTAAAGAAAAATTTTATGGCGTGAAAATTCCTGTCTTAAACAAGATTGCCAAAGAAATAAAAGAGCCAAGTTTTGAACTGATTGAAAAATTATGGAAAAGCAGAATCTTTGAAGAAAAATTATTAGCAGCTAAAATTTTAGGACGAATGGACAAAAAAGACGCAGCGAAAACTTTACATTTAATCAAAAAATTCAGCAACGGTATTTCAAATTGGGCAATTTGCGATACTGTGGCTACTCAAGGAATAAGAAAAATAGCAAGAGAAAAGCAAAGAGAGATTTTTGCTCTCGCGAGAAAGTTGATTTGCTCAAAAAATTTTTGGCAGAGAAGGTTGGCAATTGTTTTATTAGTAGAGCTAAACCGCCAAGGTTTTGATAAACAAAAAATTCAAAAATTATTGCAAAAGGCAGAAAACGATAAAGAAAAATATGTGCAAAAAGCTGTAATTTGGCTAAAAAATACATTAAAATAAATCAATTCTTTTAATCAGGGATTCTTGAAAAATATGAAAAAATGCAATTTCAAAATTAGAAAAATTGAAAAGAAAGATAGGAAAAGGGAGATTTATCAAAGTTTGGAGAAGGAGAATAATTGACGGAAAAACATTCTCACATTCTGCAGAATGTGAGAATGTTGTAAATATCAGGGAAAATCTCGCGCATCGCACAAATTCTATCTTGTAGGGAAATTATTGCACAGCGGAAATTCCAAATTCACAACTCCTTGCTATTTTAAATATCAAAAAGAATAATTGCCTGCCATTGTTTGTTTTTATCTTCAATGTTTTTGTTTTGCTGAATGGATAAATCGTGATAAGTAACTCCTTTAATACAAACACCTATTTTTTGCAGCGGCCTGCCTTGCAAAACTGCTTCAATCTCGTTCTCGCTAAATTTTTTAAACTGCGCTTTTTCAAACACTATTTTTTTCACTTCGCTCCAATATAAAACCTCGCTTAAAAAATCCACTAAAAGCGAGGGAAAATCCCCTGAGCGCAATTTTAATGCTTGGCGCACTATATTTTGCCCCGCATCAGAAAATGCTTTATAACCAGCCACAGCAAACATTGCTTGCATTGCGTTTTGAAAAAGCGCCTGAAGGGTTTTGCCAAAAACCTTTATTTTTAAATCACCTTTGTGCTCCAAAATTTCAAAATTACTGCTCATAAAATTAATCAATGCCCCAACATTTGCAAAGCCGTTTTGATGCGCTCTTCGTTGTTGGTGAGATGGGGAGGCAGATGAGAAAGGGCTTCTTTTACTTTTTCTTTAGCAAATCCTAATTGCACAAGCGCTAAGTAGGCTTCGTCTTTTTCCCATAAATCTTTGCTTTTTTCTTTGGGGGCAAGAGCACCAAGATTTTTTATTTTCCCACTCAATTCCAAAATAATTTTTTGGGCTTTTTTTGCGCCCACACCCTCCAAACCCTCTAAAAATTTGGTATCATCTTTTTCCAAAAATTCTTTTATCTGCGCTAAAGAGCCGATAGCGGAAATCTCCAATGCCGCCTTGGGTCCTACCCCGGAAATAGCGCGCACTATTTTAAATAATTCTAACTGTTCAAATGTTAAAAAGCCATAAAGCCGTATTTGGCGTTCATTGGCTTCTAAATAACAAAAACAGTAAAAATCGCTTTGCGTATCAGGAAGCGCTTTCATTGCCCGGGAGGAAAAGAAAACCTCATAGCCAATGCCATTCACCTCAATCAGCGCAAAATTATCTGCTTTGGCAATAATTTTTCCTTTTAAACTTGCTATCATAAATTATGCTATTGCCTTATCCAATTCTTATTGTATCATAAATGTGGCAAAAAGAAACACTGCGATAATGCTAATAGGCGATTTTAGGCTAATCATATGAATTGCGAAGAGAAAACATAATGCTAAAATGCTAATGTGCGAATTTTATGCTAATAGTGCGAACTGCGAATAGGGGGAGCCGGTGAAAAGAATCCTGGAGGAGGTGGCGAGGAGGTGGCGAGGAGGTGGCGAGGAGGTGACCGAGTCAACTCCTAATAGGAGTTGACTCGGTCACCTCCTATTTTAAGCAAGGGCTGCGAACTGCCAATAAAAAATATTCTTAAAAAATAATTAAAGCATAATGGCAAGTTTATTTCATCTGCGCTCTCCTTTCCCGCCCGCAGGAGACCAGCCAAAAGCAATAAAACAACTAACAGAAAACCTGCGCCAAAACGCAAAAGAGCAGGTGCTTTTGGGTGTAACGGGCTCGGGCAAAACATTCACCTTAGCCAATGTTATCGCCCATACCCAAAAGCCTGCCCTTATTATTTCTCATAACAAGGTGTTGGCAGCGCAGCTTTATCAGGAATTCAAAGATTTTTTCCCCAACAATGCTGTGCATTATTTTGTTTCTTACTATGATTATTTTCAGCCCGAAGCCTATATCCCCCAAACAGACACCTATATTGAAAAAGATGCCAAAATCAATGAACAAATAGATAGAATGAGGCATGCGGCTGTGCAGGATATTCTCAACAGAAACGATGTTATTGTGGTGGCGTCCGTGTCGTGTATTTATAATTTGGGCTCGCCCGAAGAATATCAAAATATTGCTCTGGAAATCAGTCAGGACCAACGTATAAGGCGTCAGGATTTTTTAAGGCAGTTAACGAATCTGCAGTATCAACGCAATGATATAAATTTCGCGCCCGGCTCTTTCAGGGTCAGAGGAGAAACAGTGCAAGTATATTTAGCCAGCGGAGAAAAAATCATCCAGATAGAATTTGGCGATAATCAAATCACCCAGATACGCGTTAAAAGCGATAAACCAGTGGCAAAAGAAAATGCTGCTCCTGTTTTTTCTTTATTAAAAAACATAAAAATATTCCCGGCAAAATTTTGGATCTCTCCGGAACAAAAATTAAAAATCGCTTTAGCAAACATCCAAAAAGACCTGCAAAAAAGAGTGCAGGAACTAACAAAACAAAATAAACTGTTAGAAGCCCAAAGACTAACCCAGCGCACAAACTATGATTTGGAAATGATTAGAGAAACTGGCTATTGCCACGGCATTGAAAATTATTCGCGCTATTTTGAATTTCGAGAACCGGGTTCTGCCCCCTTTACCCTGCTGGATTATTTTATTGGTTCGGGCAAAAATAATTTTTTAACCATTATTGACGAATCGCACATCACCATCCCCCAACTGAATGCAATGTACAACACCGATAAGGCGCGCAAAAACATTTTAATTGAATATGGTTTTCGCTTGCCTTCTTGCTTGGACAATCGGCCCTTAAAATTTGAGGAGTTCACGGAAAAAATTAACCAAATAATCTATGTTTCTGCCACGCCCGGGCGCTATGAAAGAAAAAGAATTCAACAAACCTCTTTGCCTGTTTTGGTAGAGCAATTAATCAGGCCCACCGGCTTATTAGAGCCCGCAATAGAAATCAGAAAAACCGAAAATCAGGTTTATGACTTAACGCAGGAAATTAAAAAAAACGCTTTGGGAGGAGGGCGCACCTTGGTGATTACCCTCACAAAAAGATTGGCAGAAGAATTAACTGCTTATTTAAAAGAGCAGGGCATAAAAGTGCAATACCTTCATTCAGAAATAAAAACACTGCAAAGGCCTGATATTCTCAATAAGTTGCGCCAAGGCGAATACGAGGCTATTGTGGGCATTAATCTGCTCAGAGAAGGATTAGATTTGCCTGAGGTTTCGCTGGTGGCAATTTTAGACGCGGATAAAGAAGGTTTTTTACGCAACGAAACTACTCTTATCCAAACAATTGGCAGAGCCTCCCGACACATCAACGGCAGGGCAATTTTATACGCTGACACTTTAACCACTTCTATCAAAAACACAATACGGGAAATCAAAAGGCGCAGAACCATTCAGCAAAAATATAACCAAACGCACCACATTACTCCCAGTCCCATTGCCAAACAAATCAAACAATGGAATTTAGCAGAAAAAGCATCTGCCACAAAGCAAGAATTTGCGCCTGTGCAAAATATAGAGTTGCTCAAAGAAGAAATGAAAAAAGCGGCCCAAAATCTTGATTTTGAAAGAGCCATTGTTTTGCGCGATATGATTCAACAATTAAAAAACAGGGGCGCTTAAAAACTATCAAATTTTATCATTGAGGCGACAAAAAACTGCAATTTTGGAACGACCGTTCCAAAATTGCAGTTTTTTGTTTGTCTTGTTTTCTTTGTATCCAATCGCAGCGCCTTGCTGTATCATTATTTTTGGCGTCTTTTTTCCCAAAACTTTATTTTGCATTCATTTTGTGTTATATTAGTTAGGACAAATTATATTAGTTAAGATAAAGCAAATTAAAAATTCAAAAGGAGGTTTCCAAATGAGCAATAACACTGAAAAATCTTTAAGAAGAATTGGTTTGGAAATTGCTTTTCTTGTTTTGCTTTTTATTGTTTTTCAAATATTAGTAGTAGTAAAAGAAAGGGATGGCGAGAATATACAGAAAAAAATATTAGTCGAAAATGTAGAGCAAAAAGGGCAGGTCTCGGAGCAAAGCATAACAGAAGAGCCAACAAAAAAACAGGCAGCGCGCCTCAAAACGGTTTTTTATCAGACTGTAGGGGTTAAAACCAAGATTTATGATAGAGTAGATGATAAGTATCTTGAGCGTATGTGCCAAGATGCGCTTGAAAGGATTAGGGAGATAGGGGCATCACAGGACCAATATTTTGTTTATGTGGACCGCAATCCCCAAAAACAACTCGGATTTGTTTGTTTTTTTGATAGCAAAAACAAACAAATCATTGTGATTGGCAAAGACTTGGTTTCCACTGGTAATCCCAAGAGAGGCAAAGACTATTTTTTAACGCCTGTGGGCGTTTTCCAAAATACGCTGGACAATTTTGGCTACAGGGCGTTGGGCACAAAAAATAAAAAAGGCTGGCGGGGATTGGGCAGAAAAGGAGCCCGAGTATGGGATTTTGGCTGGCAAGAAACCTCCAAAACCATCAAAGCAAAGGATAAAATCCTTATTCGTTTGCTAATGCACGCCACTGATCCTGATTTTGGCGAGCCGCGTTTGGGCAGAGTGGATTCAAAGGGCTGTGTAAGAATCTCAGCCCAACTTAATGATTTTCTAGATAAATTCGGGATTTTAGATAAGGAATATGAAGACCATTATCACAAAGGAATGTGGTTATTGAGAAAAGACCGCCAAACGGTCTGTTGCGCAGGAAAATATCTTATTATCGGCGATAGTGGCAATAGTGGCAATATTAGCAGCAATGCAAAAAAGTAAGGCTTGGGACAATATCGCGTTCCAAGCCTTTTGATTGGGTTAAAATAAAAAGAGAAAGCATCGCCTTATGATGCCTTTTTAAAAATTTTTTAACGAATATTAGCTATTATTATAGAAAAAGCAATAGACAACAAAGCCCCAAAAATAGCCCAGCCTATTTTTTTTAAATCTTTTTTGGCTTGTTCTATTTGGAGGTTCATCTTGATTATCTGCTCGCTTATCTCATTTTTAAACCTATCATCGTTTAAAGCCTTTTTCCACTCGTCCACTTTTTCCACCTCCTTTACATCTTAATAAATTTAATAATTAATTTTAATAAATGAAATCAATTGTGATATAACTAGTGCAATCATAAACGCAAATCGCATTGTTTGTCAAGCGCAATGTAGGTATAATGCAAGAATGTCAGGAAAGTTTTACAAATTTTTCTCCAAAGCAACTACATCGGTCCAAAGCCAAAAGAGTACTCCCATTTCATATAACACTCAACTCCTTGCTTTTTATGATGTGTAAAACTTTGTATGCAAAAGATGAGATACATTTTTGACACCCCTAAGATGCCAAAAATTGGTAAAATGAGAGAAAAGAAAGGTCAAAAATATAATCAAAATGTATCTCATCGATATGGCAAAAAGATTATTCTTTGATAGTCAGGGAAGATTAAGGATTCTTCCCTGGGGTTTTCATTTGGTAGAGGATTTAGTTCCCCTCTATCAGATGGCAAATGA
>Ga0207433_10006599_pt1 | contig 19966 bp, 16 predicted proteins | sample YelNatPaOPGAMG01_FD_187559 | JGI IMG/M metagenome (GOLD analysis project Ga0207433, IMG submission 187559) | Hot spring thermophilic microbial communities from Obsidian Pool, Yellowstone National Park, USA - OP-RAMG-01 (SPAdes) (version 3) | ecosystem: Environmental > Aquatic > Thermal springs... | reverse complement strand
TTATCCATATATAACCTTACTTAACAATAAACATAAACTTTAATCTAATCATAATTATAATCTCAATCTTAATCACAATTACAACCACAATAATCCCTTAATGTTGTTTTGATTATTTGAATAATTGAATAACTAGAATACCTTTGTTATTAAATTAATCTTATCTATTACTTTAATAATTTAATTTAATAATTCCTAATAAAGGATTATAGATAAGTAAGAATATACTAAGATAAGGGATTGAGATGGGTTTTATTGACGTTTAGACATAACCGGATTATCCGATGATCAGCAACTTGTTTCTTTTGCTTTAGGTGATAAAATATAGATATGTTTAAGTATATACCGCAAGAGTTTGAAAAAAAATGGGCTAAAGAGTGGGTAAAAAATAAAACTTATAAAACCAAAACGCCAGACTCACAACACCCCAAAACCTACACGTTAGCAATGTTTCCATACCCATCTGGCAGTGGTCTTCATGTTGGGCATGTTCGTATTTATACCGGTACCGATGTTCTTGCTCGCTATTTTCGTATGCTTGGTTATGCTGTTCTAAATCCAATGGGTTGGGATGCTTTCGGTCTGCCAGCAGAAAATGCAGCCATAAAAGAAAGGAAAAACCCAATGGATATGGTGCCGGAAAATATTGCCAATTTTAAGCGTCAGATGATTGATTTAGGGTTTTCTTTTGACTGGGACAAAGAATTTTCTACTACCGACCCCAGCTACTACCAATGGACTCAATGGCTTTTTATTCAGTTTTTCAAAATGGGTCTTCTTTACAAAAAAGATCTGCCTGTTTATTATTGCCCTTTCTGCAAAACTGGTTTGGCCGAAGAGGAGGTTTTGTCGGAAGGTACCCATGAGCGGTGTGGTAAACCGATAACAAGAAAAACTTTGCCCCAATGGGTTTTTCGGATTACCAGTTATGCCGACAGATTGCTTGAAGACTTAAAAGGATTGGATTGGCCACAGGGAATTATTGATATGCAGAAAAACTGGATCGGCCGATCGGAGGGAGCTGAAGTGAAATTTAGGATCGACGGATCGGAGGCATTGATTAAAGTATTTACAACCAGGCCGGATACTCTTTTTGGGGCAACCGCTGTTATCCTAGCACCGGAACATGAATTGATCAAAAAAATTCTTCAAAAACAGATCAAAATACCAACAAACTATTACAAAGATATACAATATTACGTTAGAGAAGCGTGCAAAAAACTTGATCTGCAACGAACTGATCTAGCTAAGAAAAAAACAGGCGTTTTTACTGGTTTATATGCCGTCAATCCGGTTAACGGCGAAAAAATTCCTATTTGGGTGGCAGATTATGTTTTGGGTTATTATGGTCACGGAGCAGTTATGTTGGTTCCCGCCCATGATGAGCGTGACTTTGAATTTGCCCAAAGATACGGCTTGCCGATTAAATGGGTAATTACTCCAAAAGAAGGAGAGAGGCCGATTAAGAACCAAGTATATACTGCCGAGGGGTATATGATATACCTAAAAGAAGTAGAAGAATTTTTTGGCAATCCTGATTTTTTCAAAAAACCGATAAGATCGGCTGACTTCAGGGAAATGATTGTTGAAAAATTGAAAAGTAAGGGAATAGGCAAAAAAGCGATTCAGTATAAGCTTCGTGACTGGATTTTTTCCCGTCAGAGATATTGGGGAGAGCCGATACCGATAGTTTATTGCGAGAAATGCGCCAGAAAAAAAATTACTTGGTGGGATACGAAAGAAGGTCAAAAGTCAAAAATCAAAGGTCAAAAATTGGAGAATAAGATTAAAACCAGTCTCTATGGTTTGTTTCCATTACCAGAAGATCAATTACCATTAAAGCTTCCTTATGTTAAAAGTTATGAGCCTTCAACAACAGGCGAATCGCCTTTGGCCCAAATAAAAGAGTGGACAAAAACTATATGTCCGGTTTGCCAAGGTCCGGCAAGGCGGGAGACTGATACGATGCCCAATTGGGCAGGATCGTGTTGGTACTTTATTCGCTTCGCTCAAAATCAAATATCAAAGATTAAAAATCAAAAAGAAGAAACAGCTGAAAATTTTAAAGCAGAAATCAAACAATCGCCTTGGTTGCCGGTTGATTGGTATTTGGGAGGAGCCGAGCATGCCGTTCTTCACCTTTTATATTCGCGTTTCTGGGTTAAGGCTATGTTTGATTTGGGTCTTTTAAGTTTTTCCGAACCATTTACACGTCTTCGTAACGTTGGTATGGTTTTGGCGTCTGATCGGCGCAAAATGAGCAAGTCCTTTGGCAATGTTATTAATCCTGATGAGATTGTGGCCGAGTATGGTGCTGATACGCTGCGGCTTTATGAGATGTTTATGGCGCCTTTCAATCAGGAAAACGCTTGGTCAACCGCGACGCTTCAAGGTGCATTCCGGTTTTTGACACGGATATGGAAGCTTTATCACGAACAATTTCAAAATCCAAACAAAAGAAATCATAAAGAAGAAGACAGACAATTGGTTATTAAGTTGCACAGGACAATAGCAAGAGTGACCAAAGATCTTGAACACCAAAAATTCAATACCGCAATTGCGGCTATGATGGAATTTGTCAACGATTGGGAAGCAAGTATTAAAAACCAAATATCAAATATCAAATATCAAAATTACAAATCAAAAGTAAAAAATAATAATAAAAGAATAAAACAATATAACAACAATACGCATGATGAAGCTGATATAAACACACTGTCGGTTAAAAATGCAAAAGCTTTTCTTCAAATCCTGGCTCCTTTTGCGCCTTTTATCACCGAGGAAATCTGGAGAAATGTTTTAGGCGAAAAAGAGTCAATCCATCTTTCTTCCTGGCCACAGTTTGAAGCCAAAGCACTTCTTGAGGAAAAAGTGAGAATTCCGGTGCAAGTTAACGGCCGCTTAAGAGCGGTGATAATTGTTCTAGCCTCTAATCTTTCAAAAGAAGCTGTCGTTCAAAAAGCTTTGGCAGAAGAGCGGGTAAGAAAGTATATCGGAGAAAAAGAATATAAAGAAGTTTATATCCCTGGCAAAATCCTCAATTTCGTCCTAAAGCGATAAGATTTATCGGTCTATGGATTATTTATCTAAAATAAAAAGAAAAATTTTGATTTTTTTGGCTATCTTAGACCCAGGTTGACTACCGCAGTAGCGGACAATGACGCTGTTGGAATAGTCACTTATGCCTTGGCAAGAGCTAAATTTGGATATTCTATTCTTTTTATTTTTAGTTAGTTTTGATAACAATAATCTCTGCCTTGATTCAAAAAAACCTCGGTCAGAATCGCTATCGTTACAGGCAAGGGTTTGGGAGCACATATCAGAAAAAATTATGGGATCAAAACAGCGCTTTTTGTCTTTATAGTATTGGTGATAGTCAACTTTGGGACAGTGATTACCAACTTTTTTGAGTTTAAAAATTACACTTGAAATGTTGGAGATACCAATTGTTTAGGCAGTCACTGCTTTTGTGCTTGTTTCAATAATTGCCTCAATCAAAGGGAACTATGATTTTATTCAGAAAATTTTTTTAATATTAATATTTTTATATTATTTTACTTGACATACATTTTTTCCACTTTTAAAGTCGGTTTCAGCTGGTCGCAGGCTTTGACTAATCTTTTTCTGCCAATTAGTTTCAAAATGAATAAAGAATTTATTCTTGCAAGCGTAGCTACTTTAGGCATTACGTTTACTCCTTGGTAGCTTTTCCTAGTCAAAAGTTCTTATATTGTTAAAAAAATTTCTCCGGACAAACTTAAATATACCCAACTGGAGTCATACTTCGGCGTCCTAACTACAAGCTTTTTTTATTTTTCATCATTGTTACCACCGCGGCCAGCTTATTTACGCGATGAATTTCTCTTGCTATCGGAGAGCAAGCAGTAATGACTGTCAGACCTTTCGCAGGAGAATTTGCTGAGATTCTTTTCGCTTTCGGACTGGTGAATGCGGCGATTAAGAGTATTCTGAAGGTATGTTTATCTACCGCTTACGCTTATACGAAAATTTTTGGCTTTGAAGGGAGTTTGGATGTTTTATTTACCAAAGGAAGAAGTTTTTACACCTCTTTTATTATTCAATTGGTTATAGCAGCGTTCATTGTTTTTATCCCGTCAATTTCACTGTTTGAAATGGTATTTTTTACCCAGTCTTTAAATGGTATTCTTTTACCGTTGGTTATTTATTTTATCATCAGGATAGCTAATGACAAAAATTTTATGGGGAAATTAATTCTTTGGGGAAATTTACCAAAGGTCGGATTTATATTTCGCCTCTAAAGCTTCTTTATTATCGCCAATATTACTTATCAATAGCGGCCGCAACAAATAAGTATTTTTAAGCCGGAGGATATATTCTTAAAAGGAAGTTTGCTAAATTTACCGAATTTACCGATTGTTGGGTAAATTCTGCTTTATGAAAGGTAAATCAGGGTCTGATAACTCAAAAGCACGAGGTTGATATATTAAGCTATTTTTAATAAGCGTCCGCCATTTTGTGGACGTTTCTCCATGTGAGCCCGCAGGGACTCGAACCCTGAACCAACAGCTTAAAAGGCTGCTGCTCTGCCAGTTGAGCTACGGGCCCAAGAAGACTATTTATTTTACCCGATTTTCAGCTTAAAAACAATAGGAAGCGGAATATGTAGGTCGCCTTTTTATTGACTTGAGCTTGGCAGTAAATAAGAGTAAAATTGTAGAATGAAACATCAGTTTTTTACCCTTGATAACGGTCTTCGAGTAATACTTATTGATACAGGGACTTTTCCTACTTTATCTGCTCTTCTTCTCGTTGGCGCTGGTTCGCGTTATGAAAACGAAAAAAATAATGGGATTGCTCACTTTTTTGAACACATGGCCTTCAAAGGTTCGAAAAAATATCCTAACTCGCTTATCCTCGCTTCAACCATTGAAGGATTAGGCGGCGTTTTCAATGCATTTACCACTAAAGACCATACTGGTTATTGGATAAAAGCGACAGTTGAACATTTTGATACAGTTATTGATGTTCTTGCCGATATGATCCTCAATCCTATTCTATCGGAAGAGGAGATCGATCGGGAAAAAGGAGTGATAGTTCAGGAAATCAATATGTATGAAGACATGCCTCAAAGTCAAGTGGGCGAGCTTTTTGAAAATTTGATCTATAAGGGTAACCCTCTTGGTTTTGATGTTATCGGTAGAAAAGATACAGTTGTCACTTTTAATCGCAAGACTTTTACCGATTACATGAGAAATCTTTATCATCCGAAAAATGCAGTTTTGGTGATTGCTGGCGGTTTGAAAGAAAATGGCAACTATCTTGAGATTATCAAGGATAAATTTGGTGGTTGGCAACAAGGGAAGAAGGCGGTATTTAAAATAGTTAAAAAAGTTCAAAAAACCCCTCAAAACTTGATCAAACATAAAAAAACGGAGCAAACACACTTTGTGCTAGGTTTCCGCGCCTTTTCATTATTTGATCCCGGCAAATATACTCTATCGCTTCTGGCAACTCTTCTTGGCGGAGGCGCTTCATCAAGGCTTTTTATCGAGGTAAGGGAAAGAAGGGGATTGGCTTATTATATTTCCACCAGTACTTCTCTTTATCAGGATACCGGCAGTATCTCAACTCAAGCGGGCGTAGGTAATAATTTGGAAAATCTTCGCGAAGCGATTACAGTGACGTTGGATGAACATAGGAATATCGCTAAAGGCAGGATCACTCAAGACGAATTTGTTAGAGCTAAGGAAATGGTTAAAGGCAGATTGCTTCTGGCTCTTGAAGATTCCTACAGACTAGCTAGTTTTTTAGGTACACCAGCGTTATTGGAGGATAAAATCGAAACGCCTGACGAAGTTATAAGGAAGCTTAACGCAGTTAAGTTAGAAGAGGTAGTTGATCTGGCCGATAAACTCTTTAAACCAAAAAATCTCAATTTCTCTCTCATTGGTCCATTTGAAAAGAGCAAGGATTTTGATAGGATATTAAGTATCTAACATGTTTTATCTTTTTCTTTTTATTTTCGGGCTTGCAATAGGTTCATTTCTAAATGTGTTAATTGATCGTTTGCCGAACTTTGAGGGAATATCCGGGCGTTCTCACTGCGATCACTGCAGCCACAAACTTTCTTACCTTGATCTAATTCCTGTTTTTTCCTTTTTAGTCCTTAAGGGTAGGTGTCGTTACTGCAAAAAGAAAATTTCACCAATATATCCAATAGTTGAAATTTTAACGGCCGTTATGTTTGTTGTTGCATGGGTTTATCTGCCAATAGGAGAAAGTTTAAGTAATCCTGTTCAAAAAGGGATAGAACATTTAGTTAGAATAGCTTATCTTGGTATTATTGCTTGTTTGATTGTGGTCATTTTCACTGATTTAAAATATCAGATAATTCCAGATTCGCTTCAGATTGCTTTTTTCGTCTTTTCCCTTTTTGCCATCGGTAAAGATGTTAGTCCGCTTTTTTTTGTCAACCGCGTGTTGGCGGCACTTTTAGTAATGACTCCAATACTTCTTCTTTATCTTTTGACACACGGTCGGGGGATGGGGTTTGGTGACGTCAAACTTGCCTTTACAATCGGATTTTTGCTTGGAATAAAATCAGGTCTAATTTCCTTATATTTAGCTTTTATTTCTGGAGCTTTGGTGGGTTTAATCATGATTCTTTTTAAGCAAGTAAAACTCAAAAGTAAGATTGCTTTTGGGCCATTTCTGGCATTGGGAACAGCAATGATGCTTTTTTACGGTGAGAAGGTAATTGTTTTTGTTAATCGGATATATGGTTTTTGAATTGATATAATCATGTCATGACTAAAGAACGAATTTTTATTGGAGTAATTGGTCAAATTGCCTCAGGAAAACGGGTTCTAACTGATTTTTTTATCAAAAATTATGGCTTTCAGCCATTTTCTTTATCCTCAATTATTCATCAAGAACTTAAAAAAAAGCACGTAAGCCGGTTTACCCGGAAGACTCTACAGGATTTGGGCGATGAATTGCGGAAAAAGTATGGCGATGATATTTTAGCCAGAAAGGCAATTGAGATGGTGAAAAAAAATTACGGTCGGAAGATTATCATTGAAGGAATAAGAAATCCGGCGGAAATAAAATATTTTAAAACTTTACCTCATTTTATCCTCATCGGCATCAAAGCCAAAAGAAAAACTAGGTTCGACCGGGTTTTGCAAAGAAAGAAATCTTGGGATCCGAAAACATGGGAAGAATTTTTGGCAGTTGACAAAAGAGATTGGGGAGTAGGACAGGGAAAATCAGGACAACAGGTGGGAAGATGCATGAAAATGGCTGACTATGTATTGACGAATAACGGAACGGTAGAAGAATTTGAAGAAAAGGTAAAAAGGACAATAACCAATTTCCAACTAATCTGATTGTTCGTTTACAATTAATATGAGTTATTGTTTGAGTTTAAACATTATCTCCTCATCTGCCCGTTTATAAGAGAAAAGTTCCTTTGGAGTAAACCAGATCTCTATTTCTCTTTTACTATCTTCAAGGGTGTCCGAGGCGTGGATGATATTGCGAAGGGGTCGACGGTTGGCGTTGGCCAGATCGATATTGTCAATGGAAAAATCGCCTCTGATCGTGCCCGGAGCTGCCAAAAGCGGGATGGTGTTGCCGGAAAGTTTACGGACGATTTCAATAGCTTCATAGCCTTCAACAACCATCAAAAGAAGAGGAGATTCGCGAAGATAGTCAATAAGCCACCTCTTGACCATTTTCCCGATCTCAAGCGCGTCATCTGTTCCTAAAAGTTTTTTGGCATCTAGCCCCTTTTTGGCATAGTTGGTTAACGTCCGTTCGCCAACCTTTCTAAACCAATCTTCTCTTGAGGGATAATGCGTAATGATTTTTTCTTCTGAAGCCCAGTCAAATTTAAAACCAACAATTTTCAATCCTGCTTGTTCAAAACGTTTGACAACCTTACCAATCAGGCCGCGTTGAACTGCGTCTGGTTTGATGATTATTAATGCTTGCTGTTTTTCCATAGATGTAATTTTAAGATCGTCGGATTTATTTTAAATAAAGTTTATCAATATCACGTTCGTAATTTTTAAATTCCATGTTGCCAAACCAATATTTGATTTCACGCTGAGCTTCGTCTTTATTGCCCGATGCATGAATAAAGGTTTTTACTACTCGGTTAAGGCTAGCCGAAAGAGGAGAAGAATCATAAGAATAAAAAGCATGAATAGTGCCTGGAGGCGAAAGATAGGGAATGGTATGACCTCTTATTTTCCTGGCAATTTCAATCGCATGAGGTCCTTCCCAGACAGAAACAATTATTGGCCCTTCCTGCCAGTATTTGATTAATCGGTCATAAACAAACTTTCCCAGCTGGTAAGGGTCATCTGTTCCCATCGTTTTTTTAACATCGATTCCGGAATTTTTGAAACTAGTCAGAGTTTTCTGACCCATCTCAATGACCCATTCTTTAGTGCCGGGATAATGTTTTCTGATAACATCTTCTTCTGGACGAACCATTTTGGCGACAAGTAGTTTGAGGCCGATGTTTTCAAAAAATTCGAAAATCGTACCAATCAGGCCGCGTTGAACTGCGTCTGGTTTAATTATAATTAACGTTCGTTCGATAAAGTCATCCATAGATTGATTTAATTTTAAGTTTCTTTTCGTTAATAAGTGCGTTAGCCTTTTAAGTTTTAATTTTATTAACAATCTCTTCTGCTATCACATCGGGTTCGCGCTCGCCGTTTATTCTCTCCCACTTTGTCCAGACGCCTCTTTTAACCAGATCGTTGTACTTCGCGTAAGTTTTTTCCATGAACTGAAAATCTTTTTCCCGAAAATTAAGGATTTTGTTCTCGCCAAACTTTCTTTTGGCGGCAACAGGCGGAGCAACATCAAGATAAAAAACAAAATCAGGTTTAATTATGCCAAAATCGGCGGCAAAACGCAAGGCAGTTTTTTCCTCAACTCCTTCAAGGATTTGATAACATAAGGTTGAGGTAAAATATCTATCGGCAACTAGGAAGCCTTTTTCTGTTTCTTTTTTAATAAATTGGGTATCAAAAACAAATTGAAGGCTATAGAGCAAAAACTGTTCTTGGGCTGTCAGAACCTCATTTTCATATAAAAATTTTTTGATCATTTGTCCAATTGGTGAAGAGTAGTTTGGATATTTGATTAGGGAGACCATTTTTCCGGTCTTCTGCAATTTATCAGCGACCAATTTGGCTTGAGTTTCGCAGCCGGCGCCGTCGATGCCTTCAATGACGATAAACATAAATATAATTATAGCAATCGCTCTTCAAATAACAAGGGTTTAAAAGTGGTGGATATTTTGATAAAATATCATATCCGCTATCTATGCTGCTATAGCTCAACGGATAGAGCAGACCCGTCCTAAGGGTAAGATGGGGGTTCGATTCCCTCTAGCGGCACTGTCTTTATTCGTTGGTCTTGATTTTTTTTAAAAAAACTTCTTTTGTTTCAGCAAACGCTTCAAGTTTTAAGATTGAGATTATGATAGAATATAAGAGAACGATGAGTTAATGATTGGAGCAGACCGCTATGACTTTTCAAATTAAAAGTTGTTAAAGCATTCTGTGAGATTTAAATTAAAACATCATCTTCAAAACATACGGACGAGCGAATATGTCAAAATTCTAATACTGCGCACAATCGGCAATTTTTTGATCTTGTCATCGGTTTTTATGATAGCCAAAACCTTTTATAAACCAGCAAGAGAAGAGATAAGATATTTCATCGACAACGCCGTTAAAAAAAAATACATTATAGCCGATAACAAACATTTAGACGAGAAACCAACTCCAGAAAAAAGAGGCCTTTTGGCTAAGGCTTTGAACATCAACTCGGTGGAGTTTTTGGTGCCCGAAGACCCTTTTTTTAGCATCGTTATTCCCAAAATCGGCGCCAATGCCAAGATTCTTGCTAATATTGATACAACTAATGAAGCTACTTACCTTGCCGCCTTAAAGGAAGGTGTTGCTCATGCTGCTGGCACCGCTTTCCCAGGAGAAGGAGGCCATATTTTTCTTTTTGCTCATTCAACCGATTATTTTTGGAATGTAGGTACTTATAATGCCGTTTTTTATCTTCTTTACAAACTGGAAAAAGGAGATGAAGTTAATTTGTTTTATAAAGGACAACGTTATCGATATCGAGTCATTGGTAAAATCGTTGTTGATCCTTCTCAAGTAGAATATTTAACGAGAAAAACCAATAAAGAGTTTCTTACTTTACAGACATGTTGGCCTCCCGGAACAACTTTAAAAAGATTGATGGTTTTTGCCGTGAGAGAGACAGAGTAGGATTATTTGATACCGACCAAGTACAGATCGGGCAATTTGTTGGTTTCCGGGTTAAGATTGGTCAAAACAATAATTTTCCCGTCCGTAGTTGATGTAAAAAAATTGGCTTCAAAAGGCCCCGAGTAGATAGTTTGCTTATTCTCATTATCGTAGTCGATAATTGATATTTTTTTACCTTCATTGATGATTAGATGTTTGGAATCCGGGTACCAGAGAATATTGCTGTCAATTTCCCCGTTGTTGGTAATATCTGTTTTAATGACATTTTCCACAACAAAGTTCTTATCCTCTTTCTTATCATAAATATAAAGATTATTGGTAGTTAAAAGACGACTTTCTTGAGTCTGATTGGTGGCAATCAGCGGCGGTTTGATAACAAAAGGGAGGTTGATTGGTTTGTTGGCTCGATAGAGAATTTTTGTCTCATCGGGAGAGAATGAGATGATATGGAAGGAATCGGTAGCAATTTTGGCGATTTCTTTAGGAAAAGTCTCCAATACTTTAAGGTTGTTTTTTTCTTTTTCTTTGTTCCAGGCTTCAAGAAGAGTTTCCTTGGAAAGAGTGATATCAAAAAGGTTTTTGTTTTCTTCATCCAAAGATAAAAGATAGGAGGCATAGGCCACAGTTTCTTTAGATGTGTTTCCGCTGTCGGTAAAGAAATCAAAAACGGCTTGTTTATAGTCGGGAGAAAAATAAACGTTAGTGCTTTTTAAATCAATAGCGTCGGCGTTTGGAATGTTGCTTTTGAGAACGATAAGTTTCAAAGGAGCCATAAAAGAAAGAGGTTTTTTGTTTTCAAAAAGATAGATGCCGTCTTTCAAACTGTCGCCGTTTTCGGTTAACAAAATGATTTTTTCCGTTTGATCAATGGGAATAGCTTTGACTATACCTAAATTTGTTAGAGGTGAAAGGGAAGGATTGATGGGAAAAAGAAGAGCCTCCAAGGATAAAACCAATTCACCTTTGAGTTTTACGGTTTTTGTCCAGCTTGTATAGCCGTCCTTTTTGATCTCGATGCGGTATTGGCCGGGTAAGAGGGTAAGATTGGTGTCGGTGATTCCTTTCAGTTCGCCGTTAAGGTAAATTTTGGCCGCTTTGGGAAAAGAATTGATCGCCAAAATCCCAGTCGGCGTGACCGATTTTTTTTTAAAATCGATACGGTAGCCTCTCGCATAAGAGATGACTAAGGTAAAAATAGCGACAAAAGCGGCTATAACCGCCAAACGGTATAAGATTTTCATATTATGGTAAAAGTTTTTGCTTCCAAATAAATTTGTTCTGCTGTAAACGCAAATATCCCAAACGAAAATGCAAATATATTATACTATATAAAATATGTTCTTTCGCAAGAAAGTCGGTATCGATTTGGGGACGGCTAATACTTTGGTTTATGTAGCCGGAGAGGGAATAGTTTTGAATGAGCCGACTGTTGTTGCCTACTCACTTGAAGATAAAAGAATTTTAGCTGTTGGCGATGATGCGCGCGAAATGCTCGGCCGTACTCCAGGTTCTATAGTCGCGGCAAGACCGATGAAAGAAGGGGTAATTGCTGATTATACAACAACAGCGGCGATGATCACTTATTTTTTAAAAAAAGCCCTTAAAGGCAAGATTTTATGGCCTGAATTGATGATTTCTATTCCTGGAGGTTCAAGTCAAGTTGAAAAAAGGGCGGTTGTGGCTGCCTGCAAACAAGCGGGAGCTTCAGATGTTTACTTGATTGAAGAACCTTTGGCTGCGGCAATTGGTGCAAAAATTCCTATTTCCCAGGCTTCCGGTCATATGATAGTTAATTTGGGCGGCGGGACGACCGAAGTGGCGATCATTTCTTTAGGACAGCTGGTGGTTTATAAAACAATCAGAATTGCCGGGACCAAACTTGATGAAGCTATCATACAGCACCTAAGGAAAAAACATAACCTTATCGTTGGTGAAAGAACAGCGGAAGATATCAAAATAAAGATTGGGAATGCTTTTATTGGAGATCCTCAAATTTTGGCTGACAAGGAGAGAAAAATAGAAGTTAAAGGTCGTGATTTTCAATCGGGTTTGCCGCAAATTCTGGAAATAGGGGAGAAGACTATTAACGAAGCGATTCAAAAACCGCTTAAACAGATACTGGAGGGAATAAAAGAAGTTTTATCACAGACACCGCCGGAATTGGCCGCCGATATTGTTGATAAAGGAATAGTTTTGTCGGGAGGGACAGCTCTTTTACATAATATCGACCGTTATGTTACGTATGTTACTGGAGTAGCATCATTTGTAGTTGATGAACCTTTGTTTTGCGTCATCAGGGGGGTAGGTATGGCAATAGAAAATTTGGAAAGCTTTAAGGAAGCGATTCGCTAAAATCAATAGATAAAGAAAGCGATCATATTGGTTAATTTTTTTCTTGAAACATAAGACTTATAATATAAAAGTTGCAGCATTGATATATCTTTAAATTATAAAAAATATTGTTTTAACAAGAAGGATAATCTAAATATAGTATTATTTATTATAAGTTGTGTGATGCAATGAATAAAAGCGATATTTATTTTGATAGAAAAGTGAGTTTGAATGTTGTAATAATTTGAACAAAAGAAAAAAAATTGATTAAAAAACTGTTTTGTAATAAAACTTATAGTTAAATTTTTTCAATGAAGACTAAAAATATACTGGGAATTGAGATAGATAACGTCCCAAAATACCAAATCCTAGAGAAAATTAAAAAGTACCTTTATCAGGGGAAAGATTTTGTTCATATCGTCTCGGTAAATCCGGAAAACATTGTTATCGCTCAAGAAAACAAAGAATTTAAAAAGGTTATTAATACAGCCCAAATTAAGATAAGAGATGGAGTTGGGGTTGTTTTGGCGGGAAAAATCTTGGGAGTGCCGGTAGGCGAGCGAGTTGCCGGCGTTGATCTGATGAAAGAGCTTATAGCAATAGCTTCAAAAATGAGCTTAAGAGTGCTTTTAATAGGCGGAAAACCCAATTTAGCAAATACACTTGCCAATTGCTACCAGCAAGCTTATCCTCAAGCTAAATTTGTTGGTTTTGAAGCGATAAAAAATATTAAAAAAATCAACCCTGACGAGGAAAGAAAGCTTTTTTCTATAGTTTCTGCCCTAAAGCCCCATTTAGTATTCGTTGCTTTTGGTTCGCCTGATCAGGAATTGTGGTTGGAGCGTCATAAGGACAAATTTAAGGGGTCGGTATGTATGGGGGTTGGCGGCGCTTTTGACTATTTAAGCGGAAAAGTCCCTCGGGCGCCGGTTTTTCTGCAAAATCTTGGTTTTGAATGGTTATTCCGTCTTGTTAACCAACCATGGCGGTGGAGAAGACAATTGAGATTGGTGAAATTCCTTTGGTTGATGGCAAGAGAACGTATTAAACGGAGATAGCTGAATCATATCTCGTTTTCCAGCTCCAAAAACTCGGTTTTGACGACCAGTTGTTGTTTAAGAATATTTTCCAGCGCCAGAAGACCGAAGCGCTCGGTATGATAGTGGCCGCCGGCAATAAAATTAATCTCTGCTTCACGGAAAAGTTCCCTTATCCACTCACTAACCTCACCTGATATATATAGATCTATTTTGTTAGTAATTAGATATTGTAAATCGGAGGGTGAGGGATAGCCTTTTCCGCTAACAGCGATTACCTTTTTTATCTCTTTTTTGCCAAAAGGATAGACCTTAAAGTTAGGACTAAGTTTGGGTTTAAGAATTCTGACGATTTTGTCAAGGCTAGTCGATCCAAGGGCGCCTATATATCCCCACGGTTGTTTTTGAAAATAGTATGGTGCTACTAGCTGGCCGCCAATGGTTTTTATAATCTGGGCATTGTGACCGATTTCCGGATGGGAATCAAGAAGAAAGTGATAACCAAAAAGACTAATCTCATGCTTAAGAAGAAAAGCCATACGTTTTTGGAATATTTCATCATAACCATTAAAGGAAGGGAAATTGAGCGAATGGTGGACAATAAGGGCTTGACAGTTTCTTTCCGCTGCCATTTGGAAAAGCTTTAAAGACGCAGAAACTCCCAACCCGACTTTTTTGATATCATTTTCTCCTTTAACCACCAATCCGTTGGCCATGTGAGGATCAATTTTTGGTAAATCAAGGCTTTTGTCATAAAGTAGTAAATTCTCAAGAAGAGCTTGAAGTTGATTAAGAGTAATCATATTTTTAACTCAACATATTCAATTATCTAACAAGCTATTATTAAATTCAAGCGGATAGACAATCTTTTTAAGCGGTTGATCACCTTTATTTTAGCAGTCTTGAGATTTTTAAAATTAAATATTCTTAACAAAAGATCGCCTTCATCTTCCATCTCGATTGCGGCAAGTCATTATACCTAATTATAATAAGAGAGAATAAGAGTCTGTAGCTTAGAACAAAATTAAACAGCAAGACAATTTGTTACAATTGCTTTATGCAAAAGGAGATAGAGGAGGTGTTGAAGTATTTTGCCAGATTTTCTTATGCACCGAGTTTGGATGAAATCTATACTTTTTTGCCAATCAAAGTCACAAAGGAAAAACTACGTCAAGAATTCAAAAAAAATACTCTTCCCCAGTATAGTAATTTTTTAAAAAAAAAGGCCGAAAGAAAGCGATATTCCCAAAATAAAATAAAAAAAATAAGTACGTATTTAAAGATCTTGTCCTTTTTTCCTCAAATAAAGCTAATCGGCTTATCGGGAACGATGGCGATGGATAATGCGGAAAAGGATGACGATATTGATTTATTTATTATTGCCGCCAAGAAAAGGTTATGGACGGCCAGATTTATTAGCCTTGTTATAGCCCAAGTTTTGGGTTTAAGGAGTCAAAGAGGAGAAACTAAAGATAAGGTTTGTCTTAATCTTTTTTTTGACGAGGGAGATATGGAGGTGCCCGACAGCAAAAAAACTTTGTTTGTTGGACATGAAATCCTTCAGATGAAACCGTTAATTGATAAAAATTGTATCTACACGCGGTTTTTATGGGTAAATCGATGGGTGTTTAAGATATTTCCCAACGCCAAAAGAAATTTAAAATTTAAAATTCAGAATTTAGAATTAAAATCTGAGACTACAAAAACCAAGCCAACCTATTATCAACAATTTGTCAGTCAGAGTTGGTTATGGTCTATAATCGAGTTGTTTCTTAGATTAATCCAACTACCTATCATCAAAAGGAATAAAACAGGAATGAGAGTGAGCGAAACTCAGCTCTGGCTTTTTCGGAAAGATTTTGAGAAAGAAATTAAAAGATGAGGTTTATTTCTGTGTGGCAGAGGATGGGACATCTGGTGATGAAGGGGTGGTTTGTTCGGACGATGACTTGGGGACAAGCCGTTGGCCTCCCGGGCCCTCGACAACAAAATAATTTCCTTGTTCACCAATAATCTGTTCATCTTTATGTTTATGAAGAAGTGGCAATCCTGATTCTTGTTTTGCTTTTCTTAATAACTCTTGGTCTCCTGGTGGCAACGGTCTTATTATTCCGGGATCATATACTCCGATCATATACTCCTTTTGCTCTAGACAACGGTCCGGTTCCTTGAGCTAAAGTGGCTCTTGCTTCCGGTAGAATCTTGGTATCTTTGCTAAGGCCTACCGATCTTAAGAGAGGGTTGTCAGTTTTTGTATCCACCATATAATAATGGTAAATGTTTCAGAAAGATTTGTCAAGTTGACGAGAAGATAGCATATAGTTGAGATTTGAAAGGTTAAATTTTTAACAAGATTAATTGGTGAAACATTATCTAAAGATTTATAACTTGTTTGGTATTGTGCCGGGCTGGATACTCTTAAAACGGGAATTAAATTCTTCAATTCCTTTGATAAGATGCCGTTGGTCATCTTAATAAAAGGATTAACTTTAAGAAATTTTGAAATGTTTTTGACGTTTTTTCTTTTAAGATTAGCTCAATATGATAAAAAGAAAGTCTTTATACATGCCAAAAGGCGGGTTAAGTGAGGCGACTTTTTAACCGTTATCCGATATAAAGCTATAGAATGTCTACAAGTTTATTTGAGCAAACCCGATTGTTTCTTTCCTTAATTATACCCCCACTTTCCGATGTACCAAGATTTAACAATTTGAGTCAAAATAATATAGCTTAAAATAGTTAAGCCTAGAAACGGCCAGTAGGAATTTGGAAGTCGGACAAAGCTAAACAAGTGGGCGTAGGAAGAAAAAGTTATAAAAATGCCCGTTGTTATTATGATAAAAGTGGTCAAAACAAGCGGCCAATTGGCCCAGGTCTGAAAAAATGGCATCTTGCGACTTCTTATGACATGAACAATCATTGTTTGGGAAACAAGCGATTCAACAAACCAGCCTGTCTGGAAAAGAGACGGATTATTCCAGGCATGAAAAACAAAAAGCATAAGAAAAAATGTTGTGTAATCAAAAATTGAGCTTATAGGACCGATAAACAACATGAATCTTCCGATATCATTAATTTCCCACTTGCGCGGTTTAGCGATGTATTCGTGATCGACATTATCCAAGGGTATTGCCGTTTGGGAAAGGTCGTAAAGCAGATTATTGACAAGAATTTGGGCTGGCATCATCGGTAAAAAAGGCAGAAGAATACTTGCACCAAGAACACTGAACATATTGCCAAAGTTTGAGCTAGCTCCCATTTTAATATATTTCATCATGTTGCCAAAAACTTTACGACCTTCCATTATTCCGTCAACCAAAACGTTCAGGCTTGATTCAAGAAGAATCATACTAGCAGATTCCTTGGCGATGTCGACTGCTTGATCAACCGATATTCCAACATCCGAAGCGCGTAAAGCGGGAGCGTCGTTAATACCATCTCCCAAAAAACCAACGACATGATCGTTTTTTTTCAGCGCCTCAACAATGCGTCTTTTATGATCCGGTGAAAGTTTAGCAAAAATGGTTGTTTTCTCTGCTTTGTTTCGAAGAGTTTCATCATTCATTTTATCAATTTCTTCGCCCAGTAGCACTCCTTTTATATTAATACCAACATCCTGGGCGATTTTGTTGGTAACCAATTCATTGTCACCGGTTAAAACCTTTATCTCAACTCCCAGCTTTGACATTTTTCTTACCGCTTCGGTTGCTGTGTCTTTTGGCGGATCAAGAAAAGTCATCAGGCCAGAAAAAACTAAATTTTTTTCATGCTCCAGGGTAATACCGTTCCAATTTCCATTAAGGTGAGCATGAGCGACGGCCACAACTCTATAACCTTTACGGCTGAAATCTTCATTCATTTTTCTGATCTTTTCTTTTGCTTTGGCGTCAAGCGGAATTTCTTTGTTATCTAATTCATAAAAATTGCAGATTGCCATAACTTCCTCTACCGCTCCTTTACAGATTAATGTCTTTTTATGTTTTTTGTCCTCAACGATAATTGACAAACGTTTTCTTCTGAAATCAAACGGCAATTCGTCAATTTTTTTATAATTGTCTCCAATATTATTGATCTTTTTATCTTTAGCATGTTTGAGAATGGCTGAATCAAGAAGATTTTTGAATCCGGTTTGAAAATGACTGTTAATATAGGCATAGTGCAGGACATTAGGATCATCTTTGCCTAAAATATTAATATTTTTTATCAAAACGATTTTATTTAATGTTAAAGTACCGGTTTTATCGGTACAAATCACATCCATTGCTCCAAAGTTTTGAATAGAACTCAGTTGCTTAACAATAACTTTCTTTTTTGCCATATTAACTGACCCTTGAGAAAGATTAACGGTAACGATGGCAGGAAGCATTTCGGGAGTTAAACCAACGGCAATTGATATACCAAAAAGAAAAGCCTCAAGCCAATTATGCTTAAGGATGCCGTTTACTAAAAAAACCGTCGGCACCATGAACAGCATGAAGGTAATCATAAGCCAGGTAAATTTTTCAATACCCTGATCAAAGCTAGTCTTAACTTTCTGGCCGGTTATACTTTTTGCCAAACTTCCGAAATATGTGCTAGCACCTGTTTGGATGACAACGGCTATAGCATGTCCGCTTTCGACATTAGTACCCATCAAACAGATGTTTTTTAAATCAAGCTGATTGACTTTAGTTTCTTCTACTATAGCTGCAGCTTGTTTTTTAACCGGTAACGCCTCTCCAGTTAGTAAAGATTGGTTAATAAAAAGCTCGTTACTCTTAAGAATCCTTAAGTCAGCAGGGATGATATCTCCCGCCGAAAGTTCGATAATATCTCCAGGACAGACATTTTTAAGATCAATTTCGCGCTTTTTAGAATTGCGGATAACGGTACAAGTAGTTTTGACCAGCGATTTCAAACTTTCGGCAGAACTGTATGCTTGATTTTCCTGAAAGAATCTTATTAAAACGCTTACGATTACCATAATACTAATAACTATTGTAGTTCGATAGTCATGAGTGAAAACCGAAACAGCGATAATAAAAAGGAGAAGAGAGATGAGAGGATTGATAATAATCTTGAAAAGCCTGACTATCCAGTGAGCTCTTTTTTCATGTTCTATTTCGTTTAGACCATATTGAAAAAGACGCTTTTTTACTTCTTTCAATTGTAGACCATCAAATGTCGAGTTTAATTTACTAAGAATTTCTTCGTTGCTATACTTGGAAAATTCAATTAACGTATCAATGATTTCTTGTTTTGTTTTTGGTTTGATTTTGGGATTTTTCTGCTCATATTCTATTTCTTTCATCCATCTTTCGTATTCCTCAACTCGTTCAGCAAGTGTTTTTCCGCCAAGCATCCAGCCATAAACAACTCCCATAAATTTTATCCAAATTTTTTTAATAATTTTTATTTATCCACTTTTTTTATGTAACTAATCAACAAAAAAAAGAGACAGGTAATTTCTAAATTATAATATTAAACTTAATAAAAACCAGTCTCTTTATAAATTAACTTTTTAAGCTGCTCTGACTAGATGATGGATAAACAATAATTGTTCATACTCAAATTATAGTATTAAAATAAAATCTTTACACTAATAACCCCACCATTCAACTCACTATATTCCCAAATAACCATTAATGTATTTACAGTGAGCCAATTAGCTTTGTAATAGAATTTTAAGTCTATCGTCGTTGTTATAACTTCAAAGATGTCTTCTCTTTTTGCTTTTACCACCTCTTACAATCTTATCGTTGAGGCTACCTTTAGTATTTGCTTCGACTGTTGGCATGTATTTTATCCCTTCACTATCTTTAAGATACATCTGTAAAAGCGTGCTAATATTCAACTTATCGCTATTTTTATTCTTGATTGTTGTGTCAATGGCTTAGACATTACCGCTTTTTGGCACTAAAACCTTGAATCATTATCTTTTCTGACGTTATTAACTGTTGTAATGTGATTGTTCGACTGAATAATATCGTCACTTTGTAGATTTTAATTTCTGGTTGAGCTCGAGATATATATTCAATGAAGAAACCAACAAAGAAACCTACAAGGTAAAACTCAAAAAATTATCCGGTAAGAAAGTAAAACTTAGAGATACTATCTAAAAACATTCCTAGCAGCAGACCAAATATACTTAATGCAGTTTTCATTTTACGAGTTTTCTAAAAAGCGATAGAAAAGGGCGTGCCAGCGACCTCTTTCTCCAACTGGCGGAGAGGGTGGGATTCGAACCCACGTGAGAGCTTTTAGACTCTCGGAGGTTTAGCAAACCTCTGCCATAGGCCTCTAGGCGACCTCTCCTGTGTATTGCTA
>Ga0207433_10006596_pt1 | contig 19971 bp, 15 predicted proteins | sample YelNatPaOPGAMG01_FD_187559 | JGI IMG/M metagenome (GOLD analysis project Ga0207433, IMG submission 187559) | Hot spring thermophilic microbial communities from Obsidian Pool, Yellowstone National Park, USA - OP-RAMG-01 (SPAdes) (version 3) | ecosystem: Environmental > Aquatic > Thermal springs... | reverse complement strand
AGTTTCCATGTTCCCTTGACCAGGATTTATCACTTTTTGCGCTTGCTCATCTATGACAGCATCATAACCCAACCACTTCTCTCCCACCAAAAGGGTTCGCATTGGGGAATAAACATGTCGGAGGTTATAGGCAATATCCCATTCCCAAATCAAATCGGCTCCACTGCTAACGAAGTATCCTATCGTTCTTCCCCATGTCCCAAAGCACCATCGCCCTGCATAGGGGATTTGCATCCCGTCGGGGCGGAAAAAGTGAACGACATGCAATACTCCCGGCAATCCCCCATACACCTTCGCTTGCGCCCTTAATCCACTGGGATACCTGATCTCATCTACCCAAAGGCAGGTTTGGTGAATGTAAGGGTCGGGAACAAAGCCTGCGGATGGTGATTCGGAGATCGGCTCTTGCAGCCGATACCGAATCTCCGTCACCTTCCCCATCGGGCTCGTGATAGATGCCAACAACCCATCTTCCACTCCCTCGTTCCCTGAAACGCTGGTATACCCGTAAGTGGTCGCCCTACCTGCAGGGTCAGTTACTTTCCACAGGTTCCCTTCGCTGTCATACTCATACTGCCAAACCCTTCCTATCGGGTCAGTTATTTTCACTATCCTCCATTTGGGTTCGCTTGAACTCCCCACATTCCCCCAACTGATTTGCACCTCTCTACCCACTGTGTCAACAATCTTCGTCAGCAACCAATCCTTGCTACCGTTAGGGTAAGTGACTTCTAAACCATACTCAAAGACAACAGCATTTCCGTTTCGGTCCTCTATTCTCGTTGGCTTATACCACCCCGTCGGTAGACCTTCTGAATCCCTACCGAAGGCGTAATAAGTCGTGATTGTCCCGTCCTTACTCTTTCTCGTAAACTCCAAAGCAAACTCGCTGACTTCCTCCCCGACGGGAGGCGGTGGGGCTTCCCCTTGGATGTTTCCTTCCAAATCAGCCACATAAATTAACTGCGAGAAACTACCGTCACTTTGCTGAGCCCTAACCATCCATTTCGTCCTCGCTGTCTTATCGTGGACGAAGACAGGTGGTGTGATCAAGCCATCGGCATCAACTTGATAGGGCAACACCGTCCCGTTCCATGTCTTTCGGTCCAAAGTCCCAACAGGGTCTTGTGGGTCAGTGTAGAGAGCCATGTCATAGGAAAAAGACCATCCCTTCCCGAAAGGTCCAATTTTATCATCGTGGGCATTGTAAGTTCTCGTGCACGCTATGTTCATCCCCCTTGAAGGGTAGGATAAATCAGTCTCCGTCACCATCAAATTCCCTGTAGCAAGATTGATGGAACGGTAAAAGGGGGTCCAAGGGAACTTCCCACATCTCTCCTCAAACCTATACGGACCTTTGCCTTTCAGCGACTTCATTTCTGAAAGGCGAAGAACACGGACAATAGGGGATGAATCTTGGATGGCAGAATTAAGGCGATAGATGCGTTGAGAGATTGGGGAGACAGCGTAACCAAAACCTGGCGGTAAAGTTATAGCGACTGCCAAGAGGACGACAAAAGGAGAGAACCATCGGTGCCTCCTTAGCCTTCTAAGCATCCTCCCGATTCTCATCTTCCTTCTCCTCCCTTGAAGCTCCTCCCTACACCCAACCCTTTCAGGGTGGGTTTCGCTACCATTATAGCGTCAACTTTTTTTTTTTCGTCAATACTTCCCGAGCACAACCAAGACTGATGCCTTCCAGTCATCCCCAAGTTGCTCTTTTGGCAAGAAGGTTTCAACAAACTGCCACACTTCCTTTTCCTCCTGCCCTTTCCTTGAACCTAAGACTAAAGGTGGAATTGGGTTGACAATCCAAATCCCTTCACGCTCAACCTTCGTCACAACGACATAATGACCGCCGAAAAGCAAGAGGGCTGGTAGCCTTATCTCTTTCAAACCTTCAAAATTGACCTCAAAAGCGCTTGTCCTGATCCCAAACTTTTTGGCTGCTTCCTTGAGATTAAAAAGGCTTGTTCCTGTCTCATCAGTTTTTGCCATTTTGGAAATTTGTTCAACGGAAGGTATGGATTCATTCGGGAAGTAGGATTTCAAGAGCCAATAGAGAGCAGCAGGTCCGCACATAGACCAAAGCAATTGTTGCCTCTTCCTCCTCTCTTCGTCTCTCTTCAAAACCCGATAGTAAACCTTCCCCGCTCTATCAGGCAATTTACCTTCATTCAGGTCTGCAATGGCTCTCGCCGCAAGGACGCTTATGGGGCTGTCAGGGAATTGAACCATTACTTCGGTAAAAGCATTGATGGCTTTTTGCTTCCAATACTCCTTCTCCCTTCCATCCTTCGCCTCTCTCATCCTCCCGCGATAGCAGCAGGCAATTTGATAAAGTGCTCTTTCGGGCAAGGAGTAAGGTTGCGTTGTCCTGAAAGACCATGTCCCGTCATAGTTTCGCAATAATTCACGAAACTCCTTAATCGCTTCATCCCATTTCTTCTGCTTTGCATAAGTGTAAGCGATTCTCCACCTCGCCCAAGCGGAAAGTTCGCCTAAATGCTTCCTTAGTTGCTCCCTATCTTTTTGCTCCTCCCCCGCTTTCCTTAAAGACTTCTTGTCGCTTCCAAGAAACTCCCTTCGCTTTTCCTCTAAAGCGGAGAGAACTTTCTCGTAATAGTCTCTGGCTTGCTTATATCTCCCCTTACGGTAAAGTTCGTCCCCGAAGGAGAAGAGTTGCCTTTGTTCTATTTGGTTTAAAGGGAGGTCTTTAAGGAGTGCATCGATGTCAGGTTGGGAAGTTTGTTTGGGTTTTGAAGGTTGAAAGGCACGAAAGACAAGGACGGACACGGAAAAGAATGCAAGGGAAGCAAAGGCAATCCCTATGACCCATCGCTTCATCTCTCTCCCTCCAGCACAAAAATTTTAGTGCATGGCAGTAAATAGGTTCAGTTCAAGAAATTTACATCCCTCTCGGCTCAAGGAGTTTTGGGGTCAAAAGGATTATAAGTTCACTCTCTCGAACCTCTTTCCTGTGGCTCTTGAAAATCTCACCCAACAAAGGTAGGGAAGAAATCAAAGGGAATTTTGTCGTCACCTTACTCTCCTCCCTCTGCCTCAAGCCTCCCAAAACAACTGTCTGTCCCTCCCTTACCCAAATTGTTGCTGTCGCTTTCCTCGTCGCTAACTGGGGTAAACCTTCCGTAGTTATCCCAACAACACTGGAAACCTCTGGAGTTATCTCCAGCAATATATCCCCTTCTGCCCCTATCACGGGCATTATCTCCAACTTAACACCAGCAGTTATCGCTTGTAACTGGAAGAAGGGGACGATAGGGGTAGGTTGAGTTGGGGTTGGTCCGAAGAAGGGTGCTGTCCTGAAGTAAAGTTCTTGAACTACCTCTATGGACGCTTTCTTGCCTGAAACTGCACTCACTTTAGGTCTCGCTAAAGTTTTTGCCTCCCCCTTCTCTATTAAAGCCTGAATCTGTGCGAGGAATTGACTGGGCAAACCTGCACCCTCTTGAAGGACAAGCAGAAGACCTGGGAAATTTGATGTCCCCCATTCACCTTTCAACATCCCCCTCTGTCCGCTCAGCCCGATGGCTAACTGCCTCATCCCCCTCTCACTTACCTCCAAAACTTGCGCTTCTATGACCACTTGCCTTGCAGGTCTATCCGCTTTCTCTATCTCCTTCTCCACCCTATCCAAAAACTCTTTCGGTCCCGTCACCAAGACAGCGTTTTGGTCTGAAAGGACTTTAACGATGCCTGTAGGGATGGCAGGGGAAAGGATTTGAGGAATTTGCTCAGCCTTCAAAAATTTCAAGTCGAACCTTCTCGTCTCCAAGAGGGCTGATAGGGTGGGTGAAGTCCATTTTGTGGGGTCTCCCCACTCACCTATCAAAAACCTCCTTTGATTAGGGTTGCCAGATTGATGTTTCTCTTCTTGATGTTCCCCTTCCCCTCCCAACATTGGAATGACGATGTATTTTGTCCCCGTCAAAACCATCCTAAGAGCCTCTTCTACACTCACATCCGATAGCCTTACCGTTACCTTCTCATCAGCACTACCAACAACTAACAAGTCAATTCCTGTCTGCCTCGCTATCTCCTCCAGAACTTGACTCAGCGGGGCATTAACTGCTGTCAATGTCACTTTATCCTTTCTCTCCACCGTCTTCTCTGCCATCTTTGTTTCCGCCGGTTTTGTCACCAACTCTGTTGGCTTTTCCTCCCTTTGCTGTTGCCTTTCCGGAAGGGAAGGTGAAGGAAAAGTGGGTCTTTGGGCAGGTTGAGGTGGTGGAGGAGCAGGAGTGGTTGTAGGGGGTAAGGGAGCGGTAGTTGTGCTTCTTTGAACCCTCATTATGTTTCCATCCTTCTGAACTTCCCATCCCGCCCCTTTCACCACAACATTTATCGCCTCATCAACAGGGACATCTTGCAAATTGATCGTTATCCTGCTGACAGGCAAGTCAGCGGGCAAAAGCAAATTAACCTTCCCTTTCTCAGCTATCTGCCTCAGAACCTCTGAGGCGTCGGCATTTTGTGCGTTCAAAGTCACCTTCCCTCCCTTCACTTCTACTTGTAGGATTGGGGATGGAGGTTGTTTTGTCAAAAGTAAGCCTTTCTCCGTCTTCATTAAACGGGCTCCCACCGCTTGGGCTATCAAGGATAAGGCTTCTTCAGGCGAAACACCCCTTAAGTGCAAGGAGACAGTCCCTGTAACAGAGTTATCGATGATGAGGTTTAATCCCGTTGCCCTAGCTATCGCCATCGCTACATCCCTAACATCTCCGTCCCGAAAGACCATTAATTGTATGATTTGACCTTGTTGGGTGAAGGAGGGTAATTGAAGGAAGAAGGTCAAAATGGAAACAAAAAACAACTTCCTTCTCATCTCACTCTACCCCCTTTATTTGCTGGACGAGGAAAGAGGGAAAGGGCATGGGTGAGTAGAAGAACTCAACACCCCAATTTCCCCCCTCATCCTCTAATTTCGAAACCAAATTGACATTAACGCTTCCTATCACCAACAACCTGACAGGTTCAGGAATTTGTTCTTGAATTTGAACTTTGAAACCACCATCTGTAGCCCAGATTAGACCGCAAAGGAAAGAATTTGGTTCCTTAGGTATCCAAACAAATTCCTTTGCCACCAAAGCCAAATAACTGCCCTTGCCCACAATTATGTTTCCGAGGGCGGTTAAAGTCCCCTTGCAGAAGACAACAACCCATCCCTTGCCCCCTTCGACCTCACCCTTAACAAAACCGTCACCTTCAAAGAAAAACTTTCCCCCTTCTCCTATTTGGGAGAGGTCTAAGAGGGAGAGGGGTGGAAGGACTATACCTTCACCCCCCAATGATGGGTCAGTTTCTTCAAGCCAAGATGACCAAGAAGGTTTGGGTGGAAGGATAGGAGAAACTTTCTCTTCCAAAAAACCCCTTTCCTTACTCTCGTCCAAACTCGAAATTATTCCCTTGCCCAGAATAAACCTAACTGACCCACCCTCTAAAACAGAAACTTCACCCGTAACTTGAACTTTATCCTCCCTACTTTCCATCAAAGCGAAGATAGAGTTTCCTGAGAGCAGAATAGATGCGTTGGCGTAGAAGGGACCATAGCAGCGAAATCCTTTCGTCCAGCCAGAGATCTTTACGCTCCTACCGCTTTCGTGTTCTGAGAAGTTAAAATGGGCTTTTTCTTCTTCAAGGAAGTATTGTCTTGGGAACCTCGGAAGAACTCTAACCCTTTTGAAAGGACCCCTCTCATCTTCTACCCTTTCAAGTTTTATGGGGGCAAAAGGGAAGTTGATGAAGAAGGGACCTGGTAGGTTAGGGATTTGCCACCAGCCGTCGAAAGTGAAAATGCCTCTTTGGTTTGGAACCGCCCCAACGACCAAATCACCTTCTTCACCAACACCAACAACGCTCCCACTTTCAACACCTGTGAAAGGTTTTGTTGGAAAAACTTTCTCCCCCTCTTCTAAAGTCAAAACCAAACTCGCTTTCACTAACCCGTTCCCCAAGGGCAGAGGGAAAGGCGGTAGCGGGATTCTGCTTTCCGGGTCAAAGGAGAAGATGGAGACGGCTTTATCACCTATACCCTCAGGGAAAGAGAAATTCGCCCGCTGACTAAACCTCCTACCATTTAACTCCCCAACAACTTGAACCCTAACTTCAGTCCTTGTTTTATCGGGTTGGAAGGAGATAAAAATTTTTCCGCCTTCTGGGAGGGAGACGGAAAGGTTTGAAGGGATTTGACCGTTTTTGAGTTTCTCCTTCGCCAAAACAACTCCAGATTGGCAAAGCAATTTTGCTTGCAGGCTTGAAAAAAGTTTCCTCGTCTCTGAGACGGAGAAGAGGGCTTCTTTGAGCCAGAGGGATGAGTAAAGGGCAATTATGGAGAACAAGGCAACCACTGCTATGATTGCTTGTCCCCTCCTCATAACTCCTCACCCCTCTTATGCAGGGGGATAAAGACTTCCGTCTCAACTATTTCCTCCCTCCCCCTTTCGTCTTTTAACTTCAATCTAAGTCTCAAGATATTTTTCTTCACCCATTCAAAATTCCATTCACCTGAGAAATTTCCTTGTGTAAATTCTCTATTAACGATTATTTCCTGATTATCACTCAATATAATCAAACCTCTCTCTTCCAACTTAATCTCCTCAGCCCTTAATATCTCGCCAACAACTTTTTCTATCAAGAAAATTGCCTTCTCTTGAAGTTCAATGTTCTTTTTCAAGTTATTGGTTGTTTTTATTGTCAAGATAGTAATTTCGCTGGCTAAAGCCAACAATACCCCCATCACCCCTATGGTTACTACCATCTCCATCAAAGTCCATCCTCTCCTCAAACTCATTCCCCCCTTAAGATCCAGAGGACAGGGCAGGAAACTTCACCCCTCTCAACTTTGACGAACAGCCTCTTGAGTTTCGTGGGGATCTTGCTTTCCCTCAAATCTTCGTCAACAAATTCCCCCCAAACCCTCACCTTCCATCCACTTTCATCCCAAGAGGCAGTGTATTGAACGAAGATTTCAGACTCCCCTTCGACCCTCACGAAAACTTCTCTACCTCCCTCAAAACTGACGGGTATATCTTCACCGTTCTCCTTGAAAGCTCTAACTACCTCTGAAATTGGAAAGTGAGGTTTAACTTTCACTGTCCCTTCCTGCCCGGAAAATTTTTCAGGAGGTAATCGGTCAAACGGTATGGTCATCAAGTTCTGGGTTATCTTGAAAGCAACCAATAGCCCCTTACGCTTCAGCCTCTCCCTTGAAATGACCTTCTCACACGCCAACAAATTTGCAGCCACTATGCTCAGTAGAACAGCCAATAAACTCGCTGCAACAACGCACTCAAGTAAACTCATCCCCCTCCTATCACCTTTAAAAGGAAGGCCGCAGCACCAACTTCTCTTGAGGCTTTTCCTTGAAAACCAAATGTATCCCTTCAGGCTCAATCTTTTTCACCTCCCATCCCGTCAAAGGTATGGTTTCACCTTCCATGACAGTTACCGTCCTCGCCCCTACTTTCAACACCGCCAATTTCACCTTTTGGGTTATGATCAAGCCAACTAATTGAAGGTTTTCGGGTGAGGTAGGGGGAGAGGGTAAAGGGGAAACCGGTTGAGTTTTAGGTCTGATGGCTTCTCCTGTGGGAGAAGGTGGGGGTTGAGATGGTTGAGTTGGAGGTGAAGGTTGGTGGGATGGGTAAAAAGGCAAGGGGAAAAGGATTGGTGATTTCGCTTTCTCCTCTCTCTTTTTCTGCTCGGAAGGCTTAAAAGTTAAAGGTGCAGGTGAGTGGGAAGGCATCACCCTTTCAATTGATCCTTCTCCTCCCTTAATCTCTTCCCTCAACCCTCCCCTCACCTTCCCAACCTCACTCTTTACAACCCCCAAACTTTTCTGCCCTTCAAGAGATTTTTCCTTACTTGACAATGAACGGCGCAGGGATATGTTCCAAGATAGAAGGACAAGGACTGAAAGGAGAAGGAATCCTGTTATCCAAAGGTTGATCCCTTCCCTTTTACTTTGTCCCTCTGAACCCCATTGAGACAACAACTCCTCCTGAGCCTTCTTCAATCTCTCCTCCGAACTTTCTCCACCCATCGGTTCAATTTCGATCCAATCTTGACCCATTTTTCACTCACCCTCTATCAAGGTTGAAGTTACCCTTAAAACTTCCCCCACAGTTGTCTTCCCTGCTTTGACCTTCAACATACCATCTTCAACCATCGTCCTCATCCCTTTCTCCTTCGCAACCTTCCTCAATTCCCACTGATTTGCTCCGGAGAAGAAAGCCTCTTTGAGATCCTTTGAGAAGACCAGCAACTCAAAAATCCCTGTCCTACCAAAGTATCCAGTTTGACCGCACTTTGTGCAACCCTTGCCACGGACAAATTTCCAATCATCCTCAGGTTCTTTGCCCATCACTGCCTTTACAGCGGCGACTTCTTCAGGGAGGGGAGGGCTATTGACGGAACAGAAAGGGCAGACAGTTCTGACTAACCTTTGAGCCAGAACACCAAGCAAACAAGCACCAACCAAATAACGCTCAACACCTAAATCCAAAAGCCTCGTCACTGCTTCAAAAGAATCTTGAGTATGCAAGGTGGAAAAGACGAGATGACCTGTCAAGGAAGCCCTGAAGGCGATGGAAGCGGTTTCCTCATCCCTTATCTCACCAACAAAAATTATGTCCGGGTCTTGACGGAGGATGTGTCTTAGGATTAGGGAGAAAGTCAGACCAATTTCTGGGTGGACTTGGGTTTGAGTCACCATTGGCAACCGATACTCTATTGGGTCTTCAACTGTGACGATGTTGACTGAAGGGCTCGATATAGCCCTCAAGGAAGCATACAGGGTTGTTGTCTTTCCGCTCCCTGTAGGTCCGACAACCAAGATTATGCCTTGAGGGCTTTTTATCAGTTTCTTCCATAAAGCCAAAGTGTCCTCTTCCATCCCTAACTGGCTCAACTCCCTTATCGGTGCTTCCTTAGGTAAAAGCCTCAAAACCACCTTCTCCCCCAAAGGTGTTGGCAAAGTGGAGACCCTCAAGTCCAAAGGGACACCATCAAAAGTTCCTGAGAAACGACCATCTTGAGGGAACCTGCTCTCGGCTAAGTCCATATCAGCCATCGCCTTTATCGCCCCAACTAAACGCCTCCCTAAATCTAAAGGCAAGGAAATTCCCATTGGTCTTAAGATACCGTCTATTCTGTAACGAACTAAGTAGCCATTGCTGAAAGGTTCGATGTGGATGTCGCTTGCCCTCTCCTTCACCCCTACCGTTATCAACTCAGAAACGAACTGCTCAACGGGGCGGTGTTCCCTTTCTTGCTGAACCATTTTTCTCACCTTCCAAAGAAGGGAAGGCAAAAACAATATTGGCAGCAGGTCCATCCAAACGAAAGATAGTGATCCCTTCAGACCAACCACTAATTTTCTTTGGCTTATCATCGATTGTTGATGGAGGAATGGAGATGAGGAAGAAACCGTGGGGACTTTCCCAAAAGCCAATTGAAAGGACGGTTGTCCCATCCACCCTCCACAAAGCCTTCTTTTGTTCTTTCTGGTCTTTTCGATACAGGAAAGTCACAATAGCGATTTTGTTCTTTTCAAACTGTTGCTTTAAAGCCGCCAAAGAGGTTTGGGATAGGGTGAAAGTTTTAACTGTCCCTTTCCTTCCCCTCAGTTTCAGGAAGAGGGGTAGACCTCTTTCAATTTCATGGACAAAGGGCTTGTCAGGTAGATCGCAAAGACAACGGGTGATCAGACCGGAAAAATCTCCTATGACCTTTTGGTAAGGTTCCTTATCGCCAACAACTCCAACACCTATTGCCCACATGGCACAGGAGGCAGCGTGAGTGGAGCGCAATGATGGAAGGACAGGGAAACCAAACGAGACGAGAAGGCGGTTAGAGGAGAGGTGAAAGGAAGGATGAGGTTGGGAGAAGGAAGCATCTTCTTTCCCTTCACCCCAAGGTTCAAAAGTCCTTGCATCCACACGAACAGTCATGCCTTTTTTAACTGCCAAGCCGTAACCACCCAAACCACGATAAAGGAAGTGCCAATCGCCATCGGAAAGGAAGGAACCAAATCGGTTAATGATCCTTTCTTTGCTTTGTTTGAATCTGCTTTCATGCCATAAAGGTGATCCTAAGCCGAACTCGTAAAGGATTTTCCCCTCCCTGTCAGTGATAGCGAAGGCAATTTCCCCATTAAGGTTTTTGAGGGTCCATCCGATAGCGATGGTGGAGAAATTGGACAGGTTTTTAAGTGGGACAGATTGGACGGGAGAGAAGGGAGGCAAGCCGACTGCTTGACAAAAATCTTTCACGGTCTTCTGCCATTGGGAGAAAACAGGAGAACAAACCATCACTACCAACCAACCCAACACCCATCGCCTCATGGTTTTCTCACCCTCCAGAATTTTAACCCTGCCTTCCAACGAGGTCACTCTTTTTCTGTATGGAAAAAGCCGACTGAGAACAATATTCCCTGCCCCATCTCTTGTCTTCCGAACCATCAGGCGGAGTCTATCGTAAGCGTGATCCACCTTCTTGTTGTTAGCCCCCTTATTACCAATCATGCTTCTTCATCCTACTATGTTTTGTGATTTGGTGGTATCCTTTGATTCTCTAAAAACAGATAAAGATGGCTAATTTATGCAAACCAAGAAAGTGGCTGATCTAATAGATAGACCTCAGGAAGCTTGCTGATCGCCTTAGTTAAAAGTCCACCTTCTGAGGAACGCTAACGGTGGATGCTATATCTACTGCCAGATCGATTAAGTTGAATTGAGCGTGATGGTAAGGGGAAGCAGCGTTATCGCCTAACAGAGCCCAAAAGTCAACTCATCAGTTACCCCTCCATTGGAGATATCGCAGGATGAAAACGATAAGAGAGAAAACCCACGCAACCATAATGCTGACAGCAAATTCTTTTCGGGGGTGAGAAACGAGGATGGAGGGGAAAAGCATTACCCCACTTAGGAACAACCCCAAGAAACCCCAAAGGAACACTCGCTGCAAAATCCCCTCGCCTACTTTAAATTTCCCCGAGAAACTTTCCTCAGCCCTTCGTTCCTCCCTGACCTCGCCTCCATTTCGGGGATGACGCTTCAAATCAAAGTAGAGAAGGAGATCGATGATAATAAAACAAAGAAACCATAGGAACATCAAAGGAATAAGGAAATCTCGCAAGGTTTTGGAGGGGATAAGGAAAAGGAAGAGGAGTAAGCCTGTGACGAGGAAAAAAATACCCCAGGATTGATTGAGAATAACCATTCCCTTCCTTCCTACGATTTTTGAGTTTACTCGACATAAATAAAAGAAAGGAGAAACTTCTACATGACCAAAGATATTTCTTAGGAGGAGAAATAAAGAACCCATTCCGACAAAGAGCAAACTAACGGCGATCACTACCCATTCAGGTGCCATTCCATGCCCCATTTATGGACACCCCCCTGCAACCCTCCAATAGTAACAGCCGCAAAAGATGAAGCCTATCACTGGCCATCCCATACCATAACCAATTTCTCCGCTCACAGTCGTGCCCGAGAAATCCGCCCCACTGGCACCATTAACACGACCCACCGAAACAAAATATTGCACAAACCAACCTTCATAGTTTTCTGGTCCTTCAGGCCAAACGGCAACCACTAAACTAAATGAACCAGAAATGCCAACCCCCACGCACCGGCAGAGGTAAAGATATATAATAAAGCCGCAAGATGTCCACATAAAAGTAACGCCACCGCCTAACCCTCCAAGCCCAAAGGCACCAACTCCACTAATATCCAAACCGATGCCGCTGAAAACCAAATCAGGGTGCAACCCATAAAACCCGTCTTCGCCATAAAGATCCTGATCGCAACCGAAGACTAAGTTAGGGTGGTCAGGCTCACCGATGACGACACAGAACTTTCCTGACGGATCCCTTCTGTTGATGGGATTGCCCCTGACATACCCATACCAATTTTTTCCTTCCCTTATCGGGTCTATACTCCAAAACCGCCCGATTTGACTATCATAATATCGCACCCCCAGCAACTTCAGCCCACTCTCCTTGTCACTGTAGTAACCTAACCCACCTACATACTTGAAGGGATTGGAAATCGGGGACTGAGGATCAACCAAGTCATTCCCCCATGCATCGTATTTGTAACTTGCCACAACAACTTGACTTTCGTTCGTCACTTGAACCACCGACCCTAATCCGTCAAAGTGATAGTAGTATCTTGCCCCATTCCGCCACTGGCTCAACAACCCCCGAGCACCCCACTCATAAACCGCCATCAAATTGTCGCTCCCATCCACCTCCGCCAACAATTTGTCCCCGTCGTAGTAGAAATATGTCACCCCACTGCTGTCTACCTTCTTCCTCCTCTTCCCCTCATAGTTCGTCTCAAACTCGTTCACGCTCCCGTTCGGGTAAACTATCTTCACCTTCTTGTCCTCTATAATCCCAAACATACTGCGTTACCTGATCGCTCACCTCTGCTGCCCTTTCCTGCCAAATAAAAAATCTAAAATCCAAGTTAAAATCCAAATTAAACTAATAATACAACCATAGATAAAGCAAATTTTTTGCCAATAGGGTGAAGTGTGCAATTTCAAATCTAATAGAACACCTATAATCCAACCAGTTACGATTGCGCCTATCATCATACGCAACACAAAATTAAATCCTATCAACATAATTAATCATCCTGTCTCCGCCTTACACCATAAAGAACAGGCAAATGTCCATGCACCAATTACAATAATTGTATAAGAAAAAGTTACAATAACTGGTCTAAATACCACTGTTGTGATATAAATTGGGCTTATAATGATTACACCTACTTCATTTGCATATACATAAAATATAGAACCAGGAGGAAGCGAGATCTCAAGCCCAATAGATGTCCATGGAATAAAAAGATAAGCATAACCAACAAATTTCTGTTCAAATGATATTGCTGCCACAGCAACTGTCACAAGAATATTTATTGCATTGAATACTGGCACAGCAAAACACCTATACATACAACAGTACCAGGGACTGATCTCACACCAAGTTTCTCTTTGTCTCATCCAATACCACCAACAAGTTGGATCATTTAGCCCTTTATCCAAGCACCCAAGCCCCGTCGGGTCAATATACCGCACAGGATTTCCATTGGCATATTCATACCAATTGAACCCATCTTTCGCCGGATCAAGACTCCAAAATCTCCCTACCCCCGCACAGTAATAGCGCTTTCCTAACAACATTAAGCCACTGTCACGGTCGGCATAATACCCTAAGCCTCCCACATACTTGAAGGGATTAGGGAGCGGGGACTGGGGATCAATCAGGTCGTTCCCCCAAGCATCATATTTGTAACTTGCCACGACATTCTGATTCCCATCCGTCACCTGCATTACACTCCTTAACCCATCGAAGTGATAGTAGTAGCGAACCCCTTCCCTCAACTGGCTCAAACAACCCTTTAACCCCCCACTCATAAACCGTCAGCATATTATCGTTCTCGTCTGCCTTTGCCAGCAAGTCTGACTATGCCTTGAGACTAATTATAGTCCAGATTGCTAGCCCTATATGCCCAACAAAAATCACTAATATCCAAAGCCACCAATATCGCCACTGCACACTTAGAACCAACTGCTGGGCAGTTGGGAAGAAAGGAGCCATCCAAAGGGCTATCCCGCGTAAACCGAAAGCCCATATCAGCCATGCACTTATCACAACCCCTTTGGCTATTATAATGCTGATAGTCCAACGATAAACACTTTGAATTTCTTCCCGCACAGGAAAGCTCCATTCCATTAGAGTAATTCCAATTGTGATTATGGCAGGTCCAACCCACGATATCGGAATTACTCTCATCATGGCTGCTTTCTCCCATCTTTTGTAAACGACAACCACGCAGATTAGGGTATATATCCAAGCGGCAATGACCGGCCACCACATTTCATTTACACTCCTTATCCTTGAGTCTCATTGAACGGCTATCTAGGGCGGAGAGCAGTAGGGCAAGGATATAGTTCATAACATCGTCTGTGCGCTCTTTTATATGGCGCCGCACATTGCGTCCGCCATCGCAAGAAGGCGATAACGGTTGCGATGCCTACCACAATGGCGCAGCCCGTTGCACAAGCAGGTGTCGTAAGCTCTCCTACTATGACACTACCAACCGCACACCCTATCATGCATGCTATAAGGTCAGAAACGAAGCCATACCCAAAAATTCTACGGGTGCATTCTGCAAATATTTGTGTTGGTAATCGCATACAGTCATGATAACGCTCACAGACTTCACTCCAATCATCAGATGGTTGAAGCTGCAACCCGAGGGGATCCATCTTATTCACTGGATTATTTTTTACATATCCATACCAATTCCATCCATCCTTAATCGGATCCAAACTCCAAAACCGCCCGATTTGACTATCATAATATCGCACCCCAAGCAACTTCAACCCACTCTCCTTGTCACTGTAGTAACCTAAACCTCCCACATACTTGAAGGGATTAGGGATCGGGGACTGAGGATCAATCAGGTCATTCCCCCAAGCATCATATTTGTAACTTGCCACGACATTCTGATTCCCATCCGTCACCTGCATTACACTCCTTAACCCATCGAAGTGATAGTAGTAGCGAACCCCGTTTCTCAACTGGCTGACCAATCCCCTAACCCCCCACTCATACACGACAAGAAGATTGTCATTCCCATCCGTTTCTGCCAGCAAATTCTCGCCATCGTAGAAGAAATAAGTCACCCCACTGCTGTCTACCTTCTTCCTCCTCTTCCCCTCATAGTTCGTCTCAAACTCGTTCACGCTCCCGTTCGGGTAAACTATCTTCACCATCTTGTCCTCATAATCCCAAACATACTGCGTCTCTTGACCACTCACCACCTTCCTTATCACATTCCCGCTCCCATCATACCCGAAACTTATGTTCCCCGCTGAAAGCATCTGGTCTAAAGCGTTGTAACTGTATACTACCTCACCCCCGTTCTTATAATCCACCATCCTCACCCTGTTCCCGTTCAAGTCATACTCATACCCGATGTCCAAAATCACATTCCCTGCGATGTCCTTCCTCGTCTCCCTGATGAGTTGGTAAATTCCATCGTAACCATACTCCACCGTCTCCCCGCTGGGCACCTCCGTCACCTTCAATCTGTTACCTGAACTATCCAAAACATAACTGAACCCACTTATCACGCTCCCATCGCTCTTCTTGTTCTGCAAGGAAACCAAAAACCCCTTCGGGTTGTAACTGTAAACCGCCACCGTCCCGTTGGGGTAACTCTCCTGAACCAAAGCGCCTGCATCGTTGTAGGCAAAACTGAAGGTCTTTCCGTCCGGAGTCGTCAAAGAAACCATTCTTCCTGCATCGTCGTAAAGGTAAGTTGTGTCACCATATCCAGTGAAACTTCTCTTTACTACCCTCCCCATCGCATCGTATTGATAACTCACAACCCTCCTTGGGTTCGTCCCAACGGCAGGATAGGTGACGCTAACTAAATCTCCTCTATCGTTGTAAGCGTAGTCATATTGACCTGTTTTATCTATCACTTGAATCTTCCTTCCCGCTGCGTCATAGACAAACTGAGTGTCAATGCCTGTTGGGTAATCAATCAAAACCAACCTGCCTCGGTTGTCATATTGGTAGTTGATTATGGTCCCATCCCCCTTCTTCTTCCAGACTATGTTCCCAGCCCCATCATAGCCATACTCCTCTGACCACAAGACATTCCCTGAACTGTCAGTCCTCTCCATCTTAACTAACCGACCGAAAGCATCATAAGAAAACTTTGTCCAGTTCCCGTTCCTGTCCTTTACCCCAACCAATTTCCCTTCAGGTGTGTAAACTTGCTCTATTGGATGCTGCTTGAGGGGATCATCAGAAAGATAGACGCGGACAAGCCTACCCATGTTGTCATACTCGTAATATGTTGTCCTCCCATTCTCATCCGTCTCACTCGTCTTGTTGCAGCAATCGTAAGTGAAACTCCTCGTTGTCCCATCCGGGTAAGTGACTTGAATTATTCGGTCATTGGCATCGTAACTGAAGTAGGTTGTGTTTCCCAACGGGTCAGTGACAGAAGTTCTCCGACCCAAACTGTCGTAGCCAAATTGGACAGTATTTCCTAACGGATCTATAACTTTGATGAGGTTGTCATTAGAATCGTAAACATACTGGGTCGTCTTGCCGAAAGCATCCGTAGTTGATACCCTTCTGCCCTTAGAGTCGTATTGGTAAGTTACTGCTACCCCTAAAGCCGCTTGGACAGGGTCTTGCTCTGAAATCAAGTTGCCCCTACTGTCATACTGCCACAACCACTGCTTCCCTGTCTCGTCGGTGAAACTTGTGACTTTGTTGTTGGCATCGTAAGTGTAGAAAACCTGAGTTCCGTCAGGGTTGGTCACTGAAAGAAGGTTTCCTCTGCTGTCATAACTCATACTCCATGTATTGCCGTTCCCGTCCTTCCTGCTTATGATGTTGTTGTCGGCGTCGTAACTTCTCTCCTCAACAGTAACAAAATTGCCGCTCCCCTTGGGGCTCTCCACTTCTACCTTAATTAACCTCTTTTGACTGTCATAAATGTGCCTAACCTTATTTCCACCCTCGTTCACGATCACACGAACCAAATTGCCCGATGAGTCAGCGGTGTAAACCAAAGAGACGCTGCTATTGTCAGGGTTGACTTTCCCTATTACAGGAGGTTCGTTTTGTGTCTCATCGTAATTGAACACTGTCGTCCTCCCCAAAGCATCCACAACTTTGTCAACAACCACCGCTTTCGGGTAAACAGGGTTTCCATAAGGGTCAGTGTAATAGATGAGCCGGGTGTAAATTTTGACCTGGTTTCCTGCTCCGTCAGTAATCGTCAGTGGGTTTGTGGAACTGTCCAAAGTCACTGTCCTCCCACCCCAATCGGAAATCTGAACGACATTGCTTGAAGGATAGGAAAAGGTCAAAGAACGACCATTGGGGTCAGTCACGGAAAGGATTTTCCAGACATCGTTAGGGTCATAGGAGATCGTGATTTTGTTACCGTTTTGGTCTTCTATGTAAACGAGCCTGTTTTGGTAATTACCTGAGCCCCCTCCAACATACTCAAACCTCAACTTCGTCCCATCCTCTTTGGTCAATAACCATCCCTTGAAGATAGGGTAAGGAGGGAAACCTGGAGCCGATTCAATGATGGGCTGCAACTTCTCGTGGTGCCCCGCTTGAGGAACCCAACTACCATCTGCTGCTTTAGTGAAAACTACCCTCCTCCCATCCTCACTTGTCCACTCCGCCGTCGTCGTTCCACCTTGAGTGTTGTAAGCACTTGCTGCCCCAATTATCTTTTGGTGGTAATTGGTCTTCAAACTTCTCTGGAACGCACCGTAAAAGTAAGGGGCTGTGTCTTGGCTTGACAGGTAAACTTTCAAGGTTAAGGGCATTAAAACACCACCAGCATTAAGGAAAGTATTGTCCAATAGCAAGTTCCCTTCATCGGTGATCCCTAAAGCATTCACGCTTCCCCCACTTACGCCTCCTTGCCCGCAGGAGGGGCAAGAGAGCAAAGGATAGGAAGCCCTCCAAGGCTCCGCCCCGCCAGCATCTGCACCTTTTATCCTCTCCATTTCGATCCTCGTCAAGTAACGGTAATTCCTTTCGTTTCCCTTCACCTCCGCTTTAACTGGTGAGGGGGGAAGAAGCAGGGAGAAAAAGCAAATCATCATGACCCCACTGACAAAACTTCTCGCCCGTTTCCTTCTCTTCCTCACCCTAAGGGAAAGAGAGGAAGGAAGAAGTAAGGTTAGGGAGATGAGTGGGAAGAAGGCAAGAGGTAAAGTCATTCCCAACAGTAATCCCTTACCTTCTACCAATTTCTTGCCTTCCCTTCTCAAAACCAGCAAGTATCCGTCCCAGAGACGGCTAAAGTCAGAAAGGCTTAAGTTGTGAATTTTACCCGTTGATGGATCGTAGAACTCTACCCTTTTCCATCTCCCCAAACCTTTAACAGAAAGGACAGTTACAAAGTGGCTTCTGTTCACCCAAGCGATGGAAGGCTTAGGCAGTGAGATTAAAGCGTCATTATTACCGTAAAAACCTTCCGCGGAAACTTTGAAGAACCCCGCTGCTTTCGCTAACTCTGAGAAGGTCGTCCCATATCTGTCCACCTTCACCATCTTGACAATTTCCTTCGCCACTTCCCTCACTGACCGACCATTCAAAATTCCCATCTCTTTAAGGGCGAAAGCCAATGCCTTTGGTCCACAATCAGTCTTTCGATGCAGGAGACCGTTAGTTTTAATAGGGAAGGGCAAGAAACCGATTCTTGGGAGAACTCCCAAATCCTCCAACTTTTCCCTTGCCCTCATCGCCAAATAACAGCAATCTTTGTGGCGAAGGATAAAGGAGCGTAAGGCAGAAATACCTTCTTCCTTCCTCCCCATTCTCAAAAGAAGGAGACCAACATTAAAGGCTGCTTTGCAAGAAGGGGAGGAACCATCCTCATCTCTTTCCTTCACATCGGAGAAAGAAGAAGCCGTTTGCTCAAAAATAGAGAGGGCTTTTTGAAAATCGGGATTAGGTTGAGTTAAGAAACACCACGCCAAGTTTAAGGATGCCCTCGCTTGTTCAGCCCTCAAAGAAGGTTCCTTGGCAGGGAATGAAAGAAGAGAGGTCAGTAAGCCTTTAGCCTTCTCAAAATCCCCCCTTTGCCTCAACATCTCAGCGAGGATCCTTTTTGCCTTGAAGGAAACGATGGGGTCAGAATTTTGGGACAACTTTTGAAGTAGATTTTCAGCTTCTTTCAACTTCCCCTCAGCCACCAGACTTGAGACAATTTGTGGGAAGGTGAATGGAGAAAAGGCGTGTTGACCGAAAGCGAAGGAGAGGAGATTGCTGACAACCCCCAAAACAACCATCAATTTGGCTCTTTCCCATCGCCTCAACATGGGAAATCTCTCCCTAAAATTTACTCCTCAACAACTACCGCCACCAACCCAATTGCCATTATAGCGCAAAAAAAAAGTGCTGTAAAGACTCAGTGGAGTAAATACCCCAACAAATCTTCATCGTAACTTATCCCTCAAACCCTCACCACAACTACTTCTTCCCCCAATTCACCCTTCCCCAATTCGAAGCGGCTTTGGTTGGAAAATTTTCGTCAAGGAGGGCAAAGGCTTTGGCTTTAATAGAAAGGAAGCAAGGGAAGAACTGAGGCTAAGGTGCTTCCGTCCTCTCCTAACACTTGACACCTTTGCTGCCATTGAGAGTGTGACACCTAAAGGTGTGCTTCAAAGGGGTAGCCTGCTTTACTTGGGGGTTATTTTATGCACATAAAATACGACTCACCGAGATCAGGGCGGTAGGCTATCGAGAGGGCTAACCTTCATGGCTCCTCAAACTTAACCTGAGCCTGAATCTTCAATGCCTCTTCCATCGTCAATGTTGCAAGATACCTCATCGTCATAGCCATGCTGCTGTGACCCAAATGCCACTGAAGTGCCTTCGGGTTTCCTGTCTGCCTCAGCCTCTCAATGGCGCAACTGTGACGAAGCAAGTGCGGATAGACCCTCTTATTCAACCCAGCCAGTTTCGCTGCCTTAACCAACATCTTGTGAGCGTTCTTTCGGTTCAAGTTGAAAAACCTTTCGGTCTGCTTTAAGCCCCTCTGATATGCGTAGGCAAGCAATTGAGAGTAAAGTGCTTCTGGGACATGAACGAGCCTTTCCTTCCCACCTTTACCCTTCACCCTCAAGCAGGGAATCCCTTCAAATCGAGTTAGGTGGGAAGGAGTCAACGAGAGTGCTTCGGAAATCCTAAGACCGCACTGATACAGGACTTTAATGAGCAAGACATTCCTTTCACCGTAGCGAAGTTTCCTTGCTGCCTCAATTAGAGCCGAAACTTCCTCAGGTCGAAGGTAAGGGACCGGGGATAGGGATTTTCTTTTGACAATGGAAGTAACCCTGCCCAGTGTTGCAACAATCTTTGTCTCTCCCTTTCTTTCCATG
>Ga0207433_10006595_pt1 | contig 19977 bp, 17 predicted proteins | sample YelNatPaOPGAMG01_FD_187559 | JGI IMG/M metagenome (GOLD analysis project Ga0207433, IMG submission 187559) | Hot spring thermophilic microbial communities from Obsidian Pool, Yellowstone National Park, USA - OP-RAMG-01 (SPAdes) (version 3) | ecosystem: Environmental > Aquatic > Thermal springs... | reverse complement strand
TGTATCATGGGCATGGTATAACGAGACACAGGGAACTGTGAAATGGTCTTTTAAGAACAACTTCACAACTGTAAAATCATTCCTGCTTTTCCGTAACTCATACTATTTTGGAAACGCTTTCTGGCCAGTATATCTTAAGAATCCGCAGTTCAATGAAAAGTTCGCAGTTTCTGTTGCACCACTTCCAGACAGGGGAACAGCCAATAACTCGGCACCACTTTGTGTTGCGGAATTCAAGGATGGCAGAAGGATAGTATGTTTCATCTTCACCCTTTCTCCGGGTCAGGAATGGTCAATGCTGGAAGGTGGTTTTTCGAAATCTTTCCCACCAGGCGGCTACTCCGCAAGCATGGTTATGGTAAAACCATCTGCGGAATACTGCATAGAGTATGACCAGACTCAGGTAAATGACTGGGATCAACAAACAGGAACAACCCTCACTGGTTACAGCCCCAATCCATCGGTGTTCAACTCTGTTACCGCAATTGCTGAGACAGAATATGTGACACTTTTCGCTGATGTCATAAAAAAAGGAAAATGTTGATCTTTAGATCCTGACAGATCAAACCCTTTAATAAAACAAAAACGATCAGTGTCAAAGGGCTTGTGGTCTAGCGGTTATGACGTCGCTCTCACACAGCGGAGGCCGCCGGTTCAAATCCGGCCAAGCCCATAGGGAAATTTTTGATCTTTTTGTAAAACCAGTTCCATGGAGGTACTTCATACATAAACTGCCGATAGTCATGTTAACGAGGATTATTGAAAACAAAAAAAGTAATTCATTACTATATTTCACCCGGACTGATCGAATCCTCTTAATTTTTGACGTATAGCGTCTTCTAATGAGGCACTGTCCTTCAACATCCTCTTCCTTTGATTTCTGTTTTTCAATTCTCTGTTCCCCATTCTTTTCATATCTTCAATGGAATATACGAGTTACATAAATTTCAATTATACCAAAAAAAGGAAAAAGGGCAATAATGAGAATAGAGTGTAAATTCCATATATCTGATCTCATAAGAAGAACACTTAACTTGGATGGTATGATTAAGAAATAGTTCACCACGTAATGATTTCCAAAAAGTATTGGAAAGGGAGAGATCAAGATACCATATTTAGATAAGAAATCGAAAGAATATTTTCCATCTTTGATAATATCCTCAATTTTGAGCACAGTTCATAGGTTCACAGTACTAACAATGATATTTCAATTCATTAGAGGATTGTTGCATACAACCTAGTTGTCATTTTCAATCATATGGAACATGGAACAAAAGGGGAATGGTGGAGATCGTTATCTGACGAATCTTTGGGCACACCATACTTATTTTGTTAAATAGTGTACCCTTGTACCAAATATCTTAAAAACAGATAGCAAATGAAAGATCGTGACATCTAAGGCAATAATTGGAATAGTAATAGTAGTTATAATCGCTGCAGGGATTGGAGGTCTCCTGTACTACAGAAACACAGCATCAGATGGCCATATGGCAGTTTCTGTTGCAGATGCCCCTGTCTTAAGTGGCGTTACGGGAGTTTATATATCGTTCAGTGCAGTTGAACTTCACAGCAACACATCAGGATGGACAAATTACACAGTACCTTCCACAACTATAAACATACTGGGACTAACAACAACAAATGCATCATTGCTTACAAATATAACACTTCATTCCGGAACATATACAACAATAAGGCTGTTCATAAACAATGTTACAGTTCAAGTATTGGGTTTAAATGTTACTTTCAAACTGGCATCAAAGTTTGCGTTCATTAACCACCCATTCACTGTGAGTGCCCATTCAACAACGGGAATAATAATAGACTTTAACCTGAACCAGGACCTTAACCTCAACTCAAAGGTATTCACGCCCAGTGTGGGATTTGTTGCAAATTAATCTCCACAATTTTTTTTGCAATAAGTTCCACTTTATCTCCACAGATTTATGGTTGAAACTTCTCAATCATCTTCTGGAAACTATGCAATGCAGAATTCAATCAGTATTTTCATTTAAACTGCGGAAACCAATGATCATAACTGGTTTCATATCAGAATCTATACATCTTTTATTGTCACAGTAAATAACGGAGTCCTCAGGTTTCAGACTCTTGTCTGTCCTGTAATCTGTGTTGCTTACTCTGAACATTTCCTCAGCTGTCAGCTGGTTCATTATGATCCTGTCCTGGCCATTGTGTCTCTCATGGGTTACGTAGTATCCACGGAGCTCCTTGAAAGGCCATTTGGTTTTTTTATCCTTAACATCAGTAAAACTTCTGAGTACAATTGAGACTATTTCAGATCCTAAAATGAAATCAATGAGATGCCGTTTGAAAAGTTGGTTCTGTCTGGAATCAATTCCATAAACTACCTCATCTCCATTCCTGGCAGCGTCCCATTCTTCATAATCTCCATTATCGTTGGATACGGTTATTATGGATGATGTTTTAGTGTACTTCTCGAACTGTTCAATTATACTTTCGAAGCCGGTAACCATGACTTTATTGCCCTGATCCTCAGATTCTGGTTCTGGCATGAATGCAGAAAAAGGAGAACTACATATAAAATTACCCCGCATACGTTCGGTTATTTTCGGTTACACGCAGCCAAAATATCAGGGTAGAAAAAAGCTCTGTATGATCACGGTATCCTATGTGGAAGTTTTCATCCTATACCCGGGCTATTAACAGTTTAAATATGTTGTGAATATGCAAAACAGTTGTCCGAGAATGTAATACTGACTCCTGAAGAAAAATCACCCTATCGGTGGGTTATGGCAGGATTAGCCGGCCTTTTAATGACAACGAGCTTCATATCCCTGACTTCATTTGGAATTCTGTCCACAAAGATGGCGTCTTCTTTTGGCATAAATTCCAGCACATTATCTGTTCTTGGGATTGATTCTTTTTCAATAGGACTTTTTGTTGCTTTTTTTCTTGGCCAGGGAGGTATTTTTGATACACGCCTTAAGACTGGCGTCCTTGTTGCCCAGATATTTCTCATAGTTCCCCAGTTCCTTATACCTGTTTTTTACAATCTCGTTATCCTGATCGCATTACGTTTCTTTCAGGGTTTAATGATAATGATGCTGGCCCTTTTCTCAATACAACTGGAGGGATGGTTTCCTCCGGATGAAAGGGCGCGTTCTCTGGCATTCACACTTGGAGCTATAAGCCTTGGAAGTGCTGCTGGTGGACTTTTATCCGGCATACTTAAATCATTTTCATGGCAGGAATCCTACTATATTACTGGAATCATAATGGTGGCAGGAGCTGCTCTATATTTCATATTTGCAAGGGATTCAAAATCACAGAGGAAAGCAATTATCCAGGCAGAAGGTAAGAAACATACTAATGCCCTTAAGAACCCTCTTGTCATAATAATGGGGTTGATTCAGCTTCCATTGAGCTGGGTGTTGTTCAGCATAGGTGGATATCTTTCTTCATACTCATATCATCTGGGATATTCTTCAGGACTGACTAGCACCCTTATAGTGGCATGGGGGCTATCCGGGTTTATTGCAGCTTTTATTGGTGCTATCCTTGGCGATCATCTATCAAAGGGAAAAACATCCAACCGGGATATTTTGAATTCAAGACTTTTAATTATGACAATTGCGGATATTCTAATGGCAGCAGGCATAATTCTTATGATCACAATTGGTAGTTTCTCCTTTTATGATCTGGTCTTTGCCGCAGTGATCAACGGCTTTCTAATGATGTTTCCGCCAAATTACTGGGCTCTACCGGGAAATATATTTCCGCTGTCTATAGTCAGTGCCGGAGCATTTGGAATGGGTCTCATATCAAACTCAGCTGATGCAATAGGTCCTCTTGTAACATCATCACTTATATCGGATCTGGGCTGGAACGGAGTTTTTCTCATTATGCTTGGTCTTTCAATCTTCGGCATTTTAATGAATATATACCTTTCCAGGTCAACGATTAAGCTTCCTGATAATTGAGTACCACTGGAACCTTTGGATCAGAAAAAAATAATTCTGATAAAAATGCTGAACATATCTCCGGGCTTTTTCAGCTACTTAAAAGGTACCGAAAAGAAACTAATAAATATGCAGTTCGCGTAAAACTCGCATGACTGATGAAGTCGATGTTGAGAAAGGATCAGTTCTGAGAAGAAAGTTTACCCTCTTCGATGCCGCGCTGTTTGGTATAGGTGGTGCAGTTGGCTCGGGAATTTTATTCGCAGCGGCTTACGGCACTGCCTATGCGGGTGCTGCTGTAATAATATCATGGCTTATTGCTGCAGTAATGATTGTCATTGTCACGATTCCATTTGCGGAATTTTCATCCATGGCTCCGCGGGGAGGAATAAGCGCTAGGATATCTTACTACTCCTATGGGACATATGGAGGTTTTCTTTCAGGCTGGGCTTTATTTCTATGGGCTGTGATGATTCCACCCATTGAAGCAGTCGCTGTGTCGGAATATGCAGCCTATTACATCCCTGCACTATATAACGGAACATTTCTTACCCCATACGGAATAGGTCTCTCTGTCCTCATTACAATAGCGTTCGTTTTCATCAACCTCGCAGGGATTTCCAAGTTGGGAAAATTCAACAGTGCACTAACCTGGGTAAAGATTGCCAGTGTTGTAATTCTAATAGTAATGGTACCGCTCATAATTTTTCATTCATCCAATTTCACAGTTCCCTCATTCATTCCGTCAACCGGATGGAAGGGAATCTTCATTGCCATTCCGGCAACAGGAATACTGTTCTCTTTTGGAGGATACAGACAGGTTGCGGATATGGCAGGTGAGATCAAGAATCCAAAAAGGAACCTGCCCCTTGCAATAGGGATAACACTTGCAGTCCAGAGTGTCTTCTACGTATTAATGTCCATCGTTATAGTTGGTTCAGTGAACTGGAGCTCGCTGGGCGTTGCACCTGGTGATTGGAGCGCTGTGTCAAGTCTATCTTCCCCCCTTGCGGACCTTATGAAAGGCAACCTGGCGTCGCTTACAGGAGACCCGGCCATAATGATTTCAGGTCTCATATTCCTTGCTTTGCTTTTTGCAATATACTCCCCACTTGGAACATTTGGTGTTTATCTCACTGGAAGCTCAAGGATCATATTTGGGTTCTCCAGAGAGGGTGCCATACCTGAATCCCTTGGAAAGACTGATAAGAGGGGAGTACCGGTGTATGCAATAGTTCTTGTTGCAATTGTTGGAGATCTATTTCTTATTCCTCTGCCAAGCTGGGAATCTCTTGTGAATTTCGTTGTGGTTGCAGCTGTAGTGAACTTTGCGCTTGTTGCTGCTTCAATACCAATTATAAGAAAATTGCACCCGAACATAGAGAGATCATTCAAGGTTCCTTTTTTCAGGGCATGGTCCCTTATTGCATTTGTAGTATCTTCACTTCTTGTTTATTGGGCTACATATCCCACCACTCTCTACGCCATTACAGCAACACTTGTTGGAAGTATAGTATTCCTGTACCAGGCATACAGGGCTAAATGGAAAAACCTGGGATTGAGAAACTCCATCTGGATTCCATTTTATCTCATAGGGTTACTTTTCCTTTCCTATATTGGTTCAATAGCTACGGGAGGTCTGGGAATACTTCATTTCCCTGTGGATGTATTGGTTGTTATTGTCTATGGTGTTGTATTCTGGTTTATATCACAGATTATGGCTCCAAAGGCACCGGTCGGGGATATGGAATCTCTCATAGCAAACGCACCGAAGGAGGAACCCTTGCTTTAACAGCAATAAAAAATGTAGGGTGGGTGCGAATAAGCGCCCATAAATCATTTTCTGCAACTGATTTTTAAAATGCATGTTTATTAAACAATAACTCTTTGTGCAATGTTTAATTTCATGTAAATTAATAAGCACCAATGAATCCTAACCTGGCTTTGAAAAGAGGCTGGAAAAGAGATCAGAGATAGCTGAGTTCTGAGATAAAACCCCATATCATTTGTATTGACATGCTATTTTCAGTCTGGGTGAATTTTAAAATGATAAACTAACAGGTAGCTGAAAAATCCGCAATCCACCTAAGTACAGTTCTTGAGGCGAATGCAGCCTAAAAAAGCAGGAATGCACAGATTAAATCGGCCGGAATTGGTAAATATGAAAGATAAAAAATCTGAATGATAATTTTTGTGTTTATTGTATATACTGTTTTCCGGGTTAAATTATCATCCCTGCCAATAAACTATGAGATCTGTACAACCTCTGTTTTAATGGGGTTTGCAATGGCAAAAAGTGCAGGACAAACCTTTACGGAAAGTTCTATGACTTCTTTTAGATCTTTGTCTGAGTCAATCTCAAGTTTCAAAGCCTTAATTATTGGGTAATCTGAATCCATAACCACAGGCCCTATGTCATAATATAAATGCCCTATTACTCTTAATCTTTCCAAAGCCATATCCTTTTTGGCAGCCTGAATGGCAACGGTGGAGGCAAAACATGACATTACACCGAACATTAGGAAATTGAGGGGTGTGGCATGTATGCCCATACCGCCAAGGACTGTGGGTTCATCCGCACCCATTGTGAATTTTGCATTTTCAGACATAAGTTCAGCTGTGAACATGGGACTTCCATTCATGTGAAACTCCCCATTGATCTGTTTCTCAATCTCAAAATGCCCCTCTTTTTCTGAGGCTTTTGCCGCGCTTGCTTTTAATAATTCAAGATCAACATTGTTTACTCTCTTTCCCATAACAAATCCAGTTAGCATATTGTGTTGTGATTTAACATTTTCAGTTTTATAAGTAAAAAAATTTATGGATAGTTGTGCGACGTTATCTGAACTCTTTAAGGAAAGTGTAAGTGTGATCCACTGCCCTGAAGAAATTGTCTATATTTACGCTTTCATTGGGTGCATGTGCTCCGGACTTCTGGTCTCCAACACCAATGGCACTTACTGCCTCCCTTATGCCAAGATTTCTGGTAAATAGTGCCATGGGCTGAGTGCCAGGGCTGTTTATCATGACAATGGGTTCTTTCCCGTAAACCTTTTTTGCTGAATCAATCATGGATCTGGCAAGAGGTGATTCCGGTGAAGTTCTGACAGGGTACTCTAAGCCCATTGGAATAATCTCGCCTTTGAATCCTGATTCCCTGATCGATTTCTCAAAAAGTTTGAAAATCTCCCTTGGGTCCTGATCAGGCACAAGCCGGAAGTCCACTTTGGCCATTGCTTTCCTGGGAGTTACTGTTTTACTCCCTTCTCCTGTATAGTCATCTATTCCGGTAATGGTATATACATCCAGTGTGTTATGTTATAATAACGAAGGCAGATAGAATATGGAATCTCTGGTTATTCTCTGTCTAATAGTTCCTGATTAGAGAAAAAAATTAATATTTTCAAGGCATGAACAAACGCGAGCTTTTCTGCATAACTGCATAAGTCCATGGGACAAGGGTGTGGAATGGCAATGAACAGGAATGAGGTCTCCACCGCAAATGGAGTTCTGATATGTGTAAGGGGTTGGCGACCTGCCGTAAAACACACGCAAAACAGGTCATGCTTGAAACGCAGTCTCTGAACCGAAAGGGAACGGGATAGAGGGTATAGGGTTATACCCACGAAGTTTAAGCATCAGACAGATGATAACTTCCAAAGGTGGCTGTTAACATGGTTAACGGAAATTGTAACCTAGCCTGAGATAAGTCCGTCAACATTGAAGGTTGGATCTCCGAATAGAGCTTTTATTAAATCCTCTCTGTTATCATATCTGAGGTATTTAAGCCCGAAAGATTCCATGAATTCTTCCTTACTGAAAGGATACTCTGAAACAATCCTTTTCTCTGTCTCAGTCAGAGGCCGGACCTTATCATAAAATCCAGGTATTCTTACTGTCTTACCGTCATATAGCCTTTCCAAGAGCCAGTATAATGTTCCATGCCGAATTTGGAGCTATTGCAGCATTGGATGAATGCATATCAGAGGATGACACCTCATCCCTTAATTCTGCATAAACAAGTCCCTTCACACCAAGTGATATAATCGGTCTCCCATCAACACCAACCGTGCTCCCTTCCATTATGACGGAATCACTTTTGAGGATTTCACGGTGGCTGTCAACAAAATTCTCAAGGGAGTGGCTTCCTATCTCTTCCTCACCTTCGTATAGGAACTTCAGATTCACGTTGAGTTTATTTTCCTCAATTGCCCTGAGAATGCCGAAGATCCTTGCAATAAGCGTACCCTTATTGTCTGAGGACCCTCTAGCGTATATTCTTCCATCCTTAATCTCCGCAGAAAAGGGATCACACTTCCACTCATCAAGGGGGTCCACCGGCTGAACATCATAGTGGTTGTATACAAGCAACGTTTTCTGTTTCCCCGCATCAAAATTTCCAAAAACCACTGGATGGCCGTCCGTTTCCAGAATCTTTGATTCTATCCCATTCTCATCAAGCAGATGGGAGAGAAATATTGCAGTTTCCCTTATATGCCTGTGTTGAGCCGATATTGAAGGCATCTTTAGAAAATCAACAAATGTGTCCAGCTGATCTTTCATTTTGTCATTCATTCATATCACCTTACCTGTGCACCTTTTTTAAACACATGATTTACTCTTCCAAGATCCCTGATATTCTCCAGGGGGTTTCCATCTATGGAGATAATGTTTGCAGGGAAACCCTTCATTATTCTTCCCTGTTTCATTCCTATTTTCTGAATATTCCCGGTAGATGTCCTGAGAGCTTCTTCGTTGGTAAGCCCACAGATTTCTGCCATAAGCACCATTTCCATCCAGTTTTTTCCCATGTCAATATCCTTTCCTGTAAAAAAACCAAGATCTGTTCCACAGAGAAGATTAATCCCAAGTTTCATTGCTTCAGGAACAACTTTTGCTATCCCCTCCCTGACCTCTTTTATCTTTTCAAGCCCCCATTCATTTATCCCCAATTCCTTTCCATATCTCACTATGAGTTCCTGTATTGATAGTGTTGGTGTCATGGAAACTCCCTTCTTTGCCATGATCTTCAAGGTATCTTCTTTAACTAACGTACCATGTTCCAGTGTCCTAACACCTCCTTCCACTGCATTTCTGGCTCCTCTGTCACCATGGGCATGGGCGGCCACATAAGTTCCAGCCTTTTCAGCTTCTCTCACTATGCTTCTTATTTCTTCCAGAGTAAACTGTTCGTGGTCAGGCCTGTCTTTCTGTGAAAGGACTCCACCGGTTGAGAAAATCTTAATAAAGTCTGATCCGTCTCTGAGAACTTTTCTTGCGGATTTTATACATTCGTCCACACCATCACATATTTCAGAGAGACCCATGTGTTCGCTAAGATCAACCGGGACAGTGTGTGAAAATTCCCCATGTCCAAATGTCTGGCTTAGTGGTATACCGGCAGCAGAGATGTCAGGTCCACTGATTATGCCTTTATTAACGGCGTTTCTCAGGTATATTGAGTTTTCTTCACCACAGTCCCTGACGGATGTGAACCCTGAGTCAAGCAGTTTATGAAGCCATGGTATTGTTTTCATAAGCCGGTCTCTTCCTTCAACCGTAAAGTATTCCATAACAAGATTACCTGATTCTGCGCCGCTAAGGTGGATATGGGCATCAGTCATTCCTGGCATTATGAAGGAATCGCCCAGATCCACAAAATTATCACCCTTCAGGTCGTTTCCGGTCTCAACTATTATTCCATTTTGAACAACAATTTCATTATGCTGCAGCAACTTTTCTCCGTCAAAAATCTGCTTACCTTTGATGACAGTCTTCATACAGTCATTACATGAACATGCTTAATGAATTTTATTCAATTCAAGTACTGTAAATAAAAAGAGTTTCATTCAAAAAAGTTGAGAGAAGTCATTACGGAAGTTTTTATGGCAGGTTGATCAGAATTTTATCCTATTTTCTGAGTTTTCACGCTTGCATTTATAAGGTTCGATTTTGGAAGGCTGTTTCCTATAAAGGAGGCAAAGATCAGATCCTTTGAAATCCACCGATATGATATATAACAACATAATCTATATATGAACTTTAAAAAAATAGGTGTATTGGATGGACAAAACAACGGTCTCAGTTGACATAGGTGGAACATTCACCGACATTGTTATACTTCAGGATGGAAAAATAATGAAAAAATTGAAAGTTCCTACAAATCCCAGTAATCCTGAAAAGGGTGCACTGGAAGGAATAGAAACTGCTGGCCTTAACGACATAGGGGAATTCGTTCATGCAACAACAATAGCAACAAACACCCTTCTGGGGCAATACGGTCTCAATGTCCCAAAAGTAGCACTTATCACGACAAAGGGTTTCAGGGATGTCATAGAGATCGGGCGCCAGAACAGGCCATCTCTTTATGACCTTCAATTCAAAAGGCCAAGAAGCATAGTTTCAAGAAACATGAGATGGGAAATTGATGAAAGGACTGACCATAATGGGAATGTATTGCGACCAGTTCAAAGGAAAGAACTTCTGGATATTGCAAAAAGGATAGAAAAGGCTGAACCTGAGAGCGTTGCAATCTCTTTTCTCCATTCCTACGCAAACAGTGAAAATGAAAAAATGGTGAAAGATGAACTGGAAAGAGTATTCAGCTACGTTTCCGCATCTTACAATGTTGCTCCCGAACCAAGAGAATATGAAAGGACCTCAACAACGGTGGTAAATGCAGCACTAATGCCCGTTATATCCTCATATATTTCAAGATTGGAGTCTGGTCTTGTGTCTTATGGATCCCCTGCAATAAGTATAATGTCCAATTCCGGAGGGCTTATACTCGAGGAAGAGGCCATGTCCAGGCCGGTTGCAGTTGTAGAATCGGGTCCGGCTGCCGGCGTTATTGCTGCAAATGTACTGGCAGGAAAAATTGGGGAAAGCAGAATAATAAGTTTTGACATGGGTGGAACAACTGCCAAAGCAGGAACAGTAAGGGAAAACAGGGTTGAGATCACTTCTGAGTATGAGGTAGGAGGATCCTCACACCATGGAAGAATGGTTAGGGGAAGCGGATATCCAGTGAGATATCCATTTGTAGATCTGGCTGAGGTTTCAGCGGGTGGTGGAACAATAATCTGGAAGGATTCATCAGGAGGTCTGAATATTGGTCCAATGAGTGCAGGATCTGACCCTGGACCAGTTTCATACGGAAGAGGAGGAAAGGAGCCCACAATAACAGATGCAAATCTTGTTCTCGGCATCCTGAATGAAAAAATGTCAGGAAGCAGCTTTGTGCTGAGAAAAGATCTGGCCCTGAAGGCTCTTAAGAAATTGGGAGATCCATATGAAATTGCCCAAAGGGCACTAAGGCTTGCAGACCTGGAAATGGCCAGGGCCATAAGAATTGTTACTGTCGAGCGTGGTATCGATCCATCTGAATTTACCCTATTCGGTTTTGGAGGTGCCGGTCCTCAGCATACCGCAAGGATTGCAGAGGAGATGAAGATAGGGCATGTTGTTATTCCACGTGACCCTGGGGTATTCAGCGCGTTGGGTCTTCTATACTCAGACTGGAAATACGAGTTGAGAAAATCATATCCTAATGATATTGAAACTGAGTTCAGAGAACTCGAGAATTCTCTTAGAAATAAATATGGGGTCGATAAATTCGAACTTTACGCAGACTGCAGATTTGAAGGGCAAGGTTCTGAAATAACAGTTCAGGTTCTGAAACCTGAGAGGAAAATAATTGAGGATGAATTCAGAAAACTGCACAGGGAAGCATACGGCTTCAACCTTGACAGGAAGGTTGAGATATTCACCATACGGTCTTTTGGCATCATAGGGAGAAATAAACCGGAGTTTGAAGCAGAAACACATGGAAATGTTGAAAAAATATACAGGAATATGTATATTGGGACAGAGTTCCAGGAAGTACCTGTGTATACCAGAGAAACTCTTCCAGTGGGATATGAAATAAAGGGCACTTGCCTGGTGGATGAACCGGGATCAACCACACTTGTTCCGGAGAGCTGGAAAGCAAGGGTCGGTTCAATGGGTGAACTTCATATGTGGGTGGAATAGATGGCCGACTGGGAGTTTATTGGCAAAGCCACTCAGTTCGTTGCGGAAGAAATGGGCGTTGCACTGAAAAAATCTGCTATATCCCCAAATATACGGGAGAGAATGGACCACAGCTGCGCCATCACAGATTCACATGGAACAATAGTGGCCCAGGCTGAACACATACCGGTTCATCTGGGTTCCTTCAGAACAGGAATCAGGAATATGATGGACTGGATGGAGGATCACCGAATATCTTTAAAAAGCGGTGAAATGCTTATGACAAATGACCCATACATATCAGGCACTCACATGAATGATGTTGCGATCCTTGCTCCAGTATTCTACAATGAGGAAATTGTGGCATATGTTGTGAACAAGGCTCATAACGTAGATGTTGGGGGACCAGTTTTTGGAAGCCTTAACCCCAATGCACGAAACCTATTTCAGGAGGGTTTTGTAATTCCGCCTGTCAGGATAGTTAAAAATGATGAGATAGATCAGGAAATTTTTTCATTTATACTGAACAATTTCAAGGATCCTGAAACAGCTACAGGCGACATCAATGCCCAGATTGCCGCCAACAGGACCGGAATTAAAAGGATCAAAGATCTGTTTTCAAGATTTGGAAAAAACCAGATGATTGAAGGATGGAAAGATCTGATTGATCATTCAAGGAACCTATCTCTCCAGGCAATTTCAAGCTGGAAAAAGGGTGAATTCAGTTCAGTTGATTACCTGGAATGGGGAAGGGATAGGGTAAAGCTTCATTTAACCCTTCATGTGTCAGAAAATGAAATAAAAGCTGATTTTTCCGGTACCTCAGATGAAATAGAGTATCCGCTTAATGCCGTTATGGGAGTTACGTTCTCAGCAACGGCATTCGCAATAAGGAGCGCCATGAAAGCAGATATTCCAACGAATGAAGGTTTCTATTCAATAATAAATGTCATTGCAAAATACGGATCGCTTGTCAATCCGGAGAAGCCCTATCCTGTTTCGGGAGGCAACGTTGAAACAACACAAAGAATTGCCGATCTCACCCTTCATGCCCTCAGCCAGTGTGTTGAGGGCATCCCCTCAGCATCATCTGGTACAATGTTCAACGTTATGATGGGTGGGAAAAGAGACAATGGAAAATACTGGTCATATTACGAGACAATTGGTGGAGGGAATGGGGCAGGACCTTACCACAGCGGAGTATCAGGAGTTCACAGCAACATGACAAACACCCTGAATACTCCTGTGGAGGTAGCAGAGAGGGAGTATCCTCTAATATTCACCTCTTATACACTGAGGAGAAACAGCGGTGGGAAGGGGAAATACAGGGGAGGAGACGGCATCATAAGATCTTTCCGGGTAACCATGCCAAGTTCTCTATCCATAATAGCCGACAGGTTTAACGTAAGGCCATATGCTCTTTCTGGGGGTTCCGAAGGTAAATTAGGTTCTGTATACATAGTGCAAGGGGAAAAGAGGATGAAAATGCCCAGCAAATTCAGCATTGATCTGCAGAAGGATGACGAGGTTATCCTGAAGACCCCAGGTGGATCTGGCTATGGTAAAAAAGAAAAATGAAGAACCCTATTAAATTTATTGAGCAAGGGGTTGGACAAAAATATACATGGAAAAGTTATTACTCCATAAAGGCATGGAAAATAAAAAGTGTTAAACCCATAACTTTTAAACTTGAGGGATTAATTTGAATGACGAGTTACCAGATAATAAACAATACAGAAGTAGTTCCGATAAAAAACCTGGAAGGCCATTTCCCGAAACCGGGAGAATTCACAAGGCATGTCCAGGTTGTGGATCGGAAAACCTGGTCTTTGAAGTTGGTTTCATAACAGGAAAATACAAGTGCAATCAGTGTGGATATGTGGGTCCGGTAGTCTTTGAATTCAATGACAGGGAATACGCCAAATTTCTGAAAGAGTTGAAAGAGAACGGGCAGTAAAGAATAAATCCCTTACTGGATAAGAAAATCAGGTACGAGCATTATGGAATTTCTGGAATTATTGCATCATGATTTTAAACCACTTAACAATAAACCATGATAACAATGAAGAAAACAGTATTTTATATAATTACAGGAGAAATGGACAGAGCAAGAATGGGTTTGATGGTTGCCAGGAGGGCAGCTGAGTTCAAGAGGTTTGAGGACGTGAAGGTAATACTTCAGGGCCCAAGTGAAAAATTACTTCTGGATGAAAACCCCGAAGTAAAAGAAAACCTTGATTTCCTCATTAAAAATCATAACATAGATTCGGCATGCAAATTTATTGCAGAGAAAATGAACATAGCTGAACCAATTCTCAAAAGGGGAGTGGAACTTAAACCCGGAGGAGAAAGGCTGGCAGCACTTGTTAACGAAGACTATGTGCCTCTGGTTTTCTGATTCAATATATACATTATATTATTTTTAATGACTCAGATTTTATTTTCAAGAGGCTTTCCAGATAAGCTTTTAAATCTTGATTTAATATTATTCTGATAATAATGGTTGTAGATCCAGCGGTAAAAAAAATTATTGAAATGATAAATTCAATGGGAATGCCCGACTTCGAAAAGATGGATATCAAGGATATCAGGAAAATGATGGATGAGAACCCTCTACCAAAAAAAATTGAAGAGGTTCATTCCGTAAAGGACATGTCATTCAACCACCACGGTTTTGAAATACCACTGAGACTCTACGTTCCCGAAAATGCAGGAAAGGGACTTATTATATACCTCCATGGAGGAGGTTTTGTTTTCGGCAATATAGAATCATATGACCCCTTATGCAGGAAAATTGCAAACTCTTCCAAATGCAGGGTCTTATCTGTGGAATACAGGCTTGCACCTGAGCACAAGTTCCCAGCAGCAGTGGAAGATGCTTACGAATCTTACCTTTGGGCCAGAAAGAATGCGGAATCAATGGAAATAGATCCTGAAAAGATTGCCATTGCGGGAGACAGTGCAGGTGGAAATCTTACGGCTGCGGCCTGCCTGATGATTAAGGACAAAAATATACCTCCTCCAAAACTTCAGGTGTTGTTTTATCCGGCACTTGGCCCAGACTTCTTCACTGAATCCCTCAGGGAGTACGGGGAAGGTTACTTCCTCACTTCAAGTCAGATGGATTTCTTTGGAAAGGCATATCTGAAGACACAGAGCGACTCTCTCAACCCTTATTTCTCACCAATTCTTCACCAGAATCACAATGGTCTCCCGGAAGCAATAATAATAACTGCAGAGCATGACCCTCTGAGAGATCAGGGTGAAATGTACCTGTCAACATTGTACAATTCAGGCGTACAGGCAACAGGAATAAGGGCAAAAGGAATGATACATGGGTTTGAAAGCTTCTTTTCAGTTGTTCCAGCTGCTGAAGATATAGTTGCTATGGTATGGAATCTTGCCGGGAATAAAATTAATGCCTGATAATTAAGTTTCATATCAAACGTGGCAAAACATATTATTTAAAAAGGAATAACAAAAAATGAAACTGGCAACAATTTTCTGGAATAACAGGACTGAACTTGCGGTAAGTACGGAAAAGGGAATGGTTCCCATATCACTGATTGGTAACAGTGAACTCTCCTCACACTCCGAATCGCTGAACAGTTTTCTGGGCAACCGCGATTATCTTAAGACACTCAAAACAGAACTAAACATTAAAGCATCAGAACTCAAGACCCTTAGGGATGGAGAATTCAAATATGCGCCAGCAGTTGGTAAACCTGGAAAGATACTGTGTATTGGACTTAATTATAAGAGTCATGTGGAGGAAACCAAGGATAAGCTTCCGGAATTTCCTGTAATTTTCAGCAAATTTTCTAACTCACTGGCGGCAAATGAGGAAGATATACCTTTGCCGGTAAATTCAAAACAGGTCGATTATGAGGGCGAACTTGGCATAGTTATAGGGAAAGAGGCGAGCATGGTTCCGGAAAACGAGGCATTGGGACATGTTTTTGGGTATTTTGTTGGAAACGATGTTTCAGCAAGGGATCTGCAGAAAAAGACATCTCAGTGGCTTTTGGGAAAATCATGTGAAAAGTTCTTCCCAAATGGGCCATACGTTGTAACTGCAGATGAAATTAACGATCCGCAGAATCTGTCCATTAAAACAACCGTAAATGGTGAGATCAGGCAAAACTCGAACACGTCAAACATGATATTCTCATGTAAGTATCTTGTGAGCTATATATCTCAATATATAAAGCTGGAACCAGGAGATGTAATATCAACCGGAACGCCAGAGGGAGTCATTGCGGGACTTCCTGAAAAGAAGAGAGTATGGCTTTCTGATGGTGATGTGGTAGAGGTTGAGATTGAGAAGATTGGAAAGATCAAAAATAAATTTGTAAAATAAACCGATCTCCTAATCTCAAATTATATTTTTGTTGAAATATTTATTTCAAAGCCTGTAAATAAAAGATTTTAACTGCATTAGATTTCAATTAGGCAGTTACAACGGCTCAATCAATTTATTATTGTTTTAAGCCTTTCGTATTCTTCAGATGTAATTTCACCATTTGCTAGCCTTCTTTTGAGGACTTCCATAGGATTCTGGTCATCTGCAGTTTCTAAGGGTTGCGGAGCAGCAGGCATCACAACTGAGACTGGAATCACGGTTGCGGAAGTGGAGGCAGCCGCCACTGATTTAGCTCGCAAGACCTTGTTTATCTTTTCCTGCAGGTATGTGGCTGCTTTAACAGTCCACTGCCTTAATCCACGCCTGAATTCCCAGACTTCCGATACTCCCATGCCTTTTATCACAAGCTTATCAGAAAGAATGCCCTGCTGCATTTCAACAGAACTTATCTGGTCAAACCTGAAAGTTCTTGTTTCAAAACTTATTAGTCCTTTGGATACCAGGAAGAGTTTCTGGTTTGTTATTATCATCCATGGGTGTCCAAGCTGATCATTCTGTACATTTCCGCTTCTGTCTGATCCAAATGATAGGCCGGGTTTTACGCCCCCAAAAGCGCCCTCAGTATGTGATCCAACTATTGATCTCAGGGAGAATTCTATGACCTCGCCCGGCTGAAGCTGCTTCTGGAGCTTTATCATGATTTTTGTGGGTACTGTGGTTGACCTGCTGGTAGGTTCGCTCTGAATATTTATCTCATTTTCCATGATACTACCATCCTCAATCATGGCTTAACCATTCTGAATTAGTATTTTATGGGTTTCCGGGGTGTTTCTCATACTTAATGCGGTATGAATTTGAAATCTTAAAATGAACGGGTTATTTTCTTTAACATTATGGGGTGGACACATCCATCTAAAGCCAGGAAGGAATGCAATTAAAACAAACAGTTAAATATCCTTAATTTACAAGGGGCAATTACACAATATAATTATTATCTATTAATAATTACTATCAATAAGATTAAATACCCATAAGGTATGTTAAATTATGAGTGGCAGCGAAAAGAATCATACTGGAAAAAATGAAAGCATCACAACGCAGCATGGTATACCGGTTGGAGACAACCAGAACTCACGCACAGCAGGTAAAGAGGGTCCGACTCTTCTGGAAGACATATACCTTGTGGAGAAACTTGCTCATTTTGACAGAGAGAGGATTCCTGAAAGGATAGTCCATGCAAAGGGTGCCGGCGCATTCGGGTATTTCGATTCCACGGCCAATTCATCTCAATATACAAAGGCAAAGTTTCTATCCAGCAAAGGAAAGAGGACACCAGTCTTCGTGAGATTCTCCACGGTTGCAGGAGAAAAGGGATCTGCCGATACAGTTCGAGATCCAAGGGGATTTGCCGTAAAATTTTACACTGAGGAAGGAAACTATGATCTGGTGATGAATAACACCCCTGTGTTTTTCATAAGGGATGGAATCAAGTTTCCGGATTTTATACATTCACAGAAAAGAGACCCCAGGACCAATCTGAAGGATCCAAATATGGCATGGGATTTCTTTGCCAATTCTCCTGAGAGCATGCATCAGGTAACCATCCTGTATTCAGACAGGGGAATCCCGGAGAGTTTCAGGAACATGAACGGTTACAGCGGCCACACATTCAAATGGGTTAATGATCAGGGTATTTCCGTATGGGTAAGGTACCATTTCAAGACTGACAGCGGTATAAAGAACATGGATGTTGAGAGAGCATCCAGGCTTGCCGGGGAAGACCCTGATTACCACACAAGGGAACTTTTTGAATCCATTGAAAAAAAGAACTTCCCGTCATGGACAGTTTATGTCCAGATCATGCCATATGATGATGCCTGGAATTACCGTTACAACCCATTTGACATAACCAAAGTATGGCCTCACAGCGACTACCCACTTCACCAGATAGGAAAGATGGTTCTGGACAAAAACCCTGAAAACTACTTTGCAGATGTTGAGCAGTCTGCATTTTCACCTGGCAATGTTGTTCCGGGAATAGAATTCTCACCAGACAGAATGCTGCAGGCAAGGCTTTTCGCATACGCGGACACTGACAGGTACAGACTCGGCGTCAACTATCATCTCATACCTGTAAACAGCCCCATTAATTCACCGGAAAAGAACTACTATCGTGACGGTTTCATGAGAACAGACATGAACGGCGGTGGTTCAGTGAACTACGAACCAAACAGTTTTAACGGGCCTGAGGAAGATAAGGAGAATAAGAAGTCTCCCTATGAAGTGAGGGGTATGGCAGATTCTGTTCCGGTTGAACATCATTCCGAAGATAATGACTATGTACAGGCAGGAAACCTCTTCCGCTTACTTTCCGGTGACGAGAAAAGGAGGCTGGCATTGAACATAGCTTCTGATTTGAAAAGAGTCAGGAGAGGCATAGTGATGAAGCAGCTGGATCATTTTGTTAAGGCTGATCCTGATTATGGGAGGATGGTGGCAGATGAACTGGAAATCAAACTTCCATAACTTTCCATACTCTTCTTAAAATCCGTAATTTTCATTTCGGACAAATGATTAAATAAGTCCCGGTATTCCATTCAGGATGTCATTTATCGCTTCAAAAAAGAGACTCATAATCTCTGTATTTGTGCTTGCTGTTGCTTTTGTTCTTATCAGTGTTCCTTTCGGTCCTCTTCCACCACTTGAAAAGCTCCTTAATCCTGCCACAGGAATCTGGGCACCGAACATATCCCCATACGCCACCGGGATCCGTGAAATCAACATCACACAAAACGGTTCCACATCCTCAATTACGGTATTCAATGAACCGGACGGGTTCATAGGAATCGCTTCAAACACAACCTGGGGAATGTATTATGAGCAGGGATACCTTGAGGCACAGTACCGTTTAGCCCAGATGGAGGTTATAAAAAGAGAGGCCCTTGGAACCCTATCAGGTCTCATAGGTGCTTCAGAGATCTCATCGGATGTATTTTTCAGACAGCTTGAGGATCTCCAGATAGCCCAGGAAGAGGTGGCGAATCTCTCAAAAACCGGACTCACATACAGGGCCACCACGGAATTTGTCGATGGTATTAACGCCTATATAACAAATTTGAGTCAGGCCAATATGCCGCTTCTTTTTAAGGTACTGGACTTCACTCCACACACATGGAATCTCACAGATATTTTTGCCATACAGCAGCTTTTCCTCTGGGAAAACAGTGCAGGGGGTACAGATCCTCTTTATTTCAATTACGCCTTACAGCAGATGCCTGAGAATGTAATACAGGCACTTTATCCTGCATACCCTGCTGGCATCCAGAACCCAATTGTACCTTATTCGCTTGATCCTTCAGTTTACAACGTAACAGGTGACATCTCAGGTCTTTCACTCTATACGCCATCATACAACTATCCCAATATATCAGTGAAATCTTCCGTATCAAGCTTCCTTTCAAGTTATAACTCCATAGGAAAGGAAACTGCGTCAATTCTTGGATCAACAAACAGCAGCAGCGTTTTTTCATTGTCAGAGCAAAATTCAAGGGACTTCAGCAACGATTGGGCTGTAAATGGTGTAAAAACCTCCAAGACTTCGGCACTGCTGGCCAACGATCCACACCTTACCACCACTGTTCCATCAATATGGATGGGCTTCCA
>Ga0207433_10006592_pt1 | contig 19979 bp, 17 predicted proteins | sample YelNatPaOPGAMG01_FD_187559 | JGI IMG/M metagenome (GOLD analysis project Ga0207433, IMG submission 187559) | Hot spring thermophilic microbial communities from Obsidian Pool, Yellowstone National Park, USA - OP-RAMG-01 (SPAdes) (version 3) | ecosystem: Environmental > Aquatic > Thermal springs... | reverse complement strand
AGTTGGGGCTTCTAAATCGTAAGAAACTTCAACGTAAGAAGAACCATTCGGATCATTTAAAGGGTCTGAATAAATTATCGCTTCTTTGTTTCCCCAATGTATATCACCATAACAATTCAAATAAACTGAAATTACGTTCGTGCCAAAAGTTAAGTTGTTTGTCAAGTTTAAATAAAGCTCTGGGTTCATCACACCAACCTTCTGACAATTCCTGTAGTAAATTCCTTGAGAGTTACAAAAAGGGTAGCAAGTTTGAGAAGAACAATAACCATCTTTATAGAAGATGTTGCCTGAATTGAGGTAAATTATCACATCGCTCGAATTTCTTCCAAGCAAATCTTTCGTGTCATCAACGTTCAAAGCCTTAAGATGAAGGTAAGCTGAAGCATTCTTTGCATTTTCTGGGATGTAAAAAGAAACCATGGACCAAGCACCTGTGTTTCCTAAAACATTATCAAAATAGTACCTTTTCTTGAACTTTTGGCTTCCAGTTGAAGCTTCTTGAGTTAGGCTATAAGTTACTATAAGTCTCATTCCTGGGTGAATGTGAGAATGGTAGTTAGGAGTGCCTATCACAAGGTAAATTGAATTGTTTCCAGTCTTAATTTCATTTGTGACATCAACAACTCCGTAAGCCGCAGTTGTTATCTCCCAGCCATAAGACTCTTCTTGAAGGTAAAGCCAATTAACATCATTTTTCTTTTGAACGTCGTTAACTTTAAGTTGCTCGAACTGTGCTTGAGATTGTGAAGTTCCAAAATGGATTGAAACATATAGCGTAGCATTGTAAATTGTTATGTCTGTCGGTAGAGCAAAAGATTTTGTGATTTCTAATCTTTGGGCAGTCCAGCCTGAACCTTCTGGATAGAATGGAATTATTTGTGTTGTGTTTTTCTTGGTTTTTGTTGCCCAAGCTCTTGCAACGTAGCCAGAGACAGGCTTTCCAACATCGTAGCCAGATTCTATTGTATGGGCAACAGCCATTGTTTTGCCTTCAGAATCACAAGAAGAATAGATTGTTTCATTTTGAGTTTGTAAACTGAAGCACTTATCACTCAAACTTTCCAAGACTTCTTTTGTTATATTTGAAGCTATTGTTTTGTTGCCTGAATACCAGAACGTTCCTATCAAATCTAACAAGCTTTTTTCCAAATCTTCTTCTGAAATTATCTTCTTTTCTAAAAGCATCGAAATTGTTGGTTTTTCGGAATAAGATTTTGCTTTAAGGTTCGTCAATAATGTGAGCATATCATTTGCCTGATAGCTCAAAGTCTGAAAAGAAATTTCTGGATAAGTTGATTCTGTCCTTGAATAAAGCAAAGGGATTAAAGCAATTGCTAGGCTTAAGCCAATTAGTATATCAATTGTGAAGGCAATACCTTTCAGTCCCATACCAAAGTCCTCACTTTTACAGGTTGTTCATCCAATATTGCAACCCTTTCAATCTTGTAAACATTTTTGGCTTTGGTTAAATCAGAACTATTGGGAAAAGAAAAAATTAAGCCATTTGTTTTGTTGTAAATTTCATAACGCAGATTGTAATTGCCAAAGTTAAGTAAAAGCGTTACCCTTGAATATCCTAGCTGGTAAAGCATTTCCATTTTTGTTCTGTTTATCTTACCATCATTGGCCAAACCGAGCTCTATCACATTTTCCGAATCCCAATATTTTGGAAAACCTTCTTTAAACCAGGCTTGAGATGCTGAAATTGTTGCTTTAAGAGCAAAATTTTTTTCCATAGTTTCTTGCATTTGAATAGAAGAAAAATACCAATGAGCCATAACCAAAGACACTATTGCAATAAATATGGCTAAAGCTATGAAAAAATCGTAAGTTAAGGCTTGTGCCTTATTGGTTAACATAAATAATTCCACCAGAATTCCTTATCAAATTTTTTCCTTTCAAAAATTCTCCGGTTACATTTTTTGTTAAAATTGTTGATTGAACAAAGCTGCTATCCCAAGTAACAACAACAAGGTAGTTCTCTATTTTTATTGAATAGTCAAGAGTATTAGAAAGCTTTGCCGGTAAAAAGAAGATTCTCGAATAACCATCACCAGCTTTAAGAGCTAAGTTTATTTCAGAAGCTATTTGATCGCTAAGAGTTTGCGCTTCCTTGAAAATTCTTGTTGAATAAATTTGAAAGTAAAGCTCGGAATTATAGTAAATTGTTAAAATCAACAAAATGAAAAGGACTGAAATCAAAGAAATGAATTCAATGCTAACTTGTGCTAACACTTATGTTCACCCCATTCTCAATTGCTTGAATTAAAACATTGTAGTAGCCTGGAGTTTTTGGCAAACTTCCTGTCAAGTTCGCTACAGAAATGTAATAAATGTCTGACGTGCCAGAACTTGTTCTGATTTTCCAGTTCATCATCTTTCCGTTAAAAGAAATTTCTTCCACATTTTTTGGTATTTGCACCAAAATGGTTGTTTTTGCTGGCTGGCCTTGAGAGTAAATCCAATCTGAAGTTTGACCTATTTTCTGAACGCTATTTGAAGCTATGGTTAAATCGTTTTCTTCACTCAAGTTTCTAGAAACTGATTGGAGATAAAGTGTATAAGGAATTAAAATCATAAGGGCAAAAGAAATTATAGCTAAATATTCTATCGCTACCTGAGCTTTCATAATTTAAATTTGAATTCTTTTGAAATTAAGATTTTAGAACTCTTTTCAATTTTCTTGGCAATTCTTCTGAAGCAAAACCCAAAACTTTTGAAAGCCTGTAAATTTTGAATGAAGCTGTAAGGTAGAAATAGAGGGCTATTACCATGAGAATGTATTTTATCATGTCGATTGGTGTGGCAACAAGATTTAATAAGTCAACTTGTAGCTGAGCTGCCATTGCGCCGAATACAAATATTGTGCCCCAAACGAAATCTTCAATTATTTTTTGAAGCTCACCTTTTGTGAACTTTATGTTTGATTTTGCAAGGTAGATAACAGTCACGAAAGCCAAGAGAGAACAAATCGAGCTCAAAATTTGGAAGACTATTTCCATCATTTGACCTCAACCACCTTGTCACACATTTCTATTAATATATTTAGCATTCTCTCATCTATTTGCTTTTCTATAGAGATTATTAAGCCAACAAGACCAAAAACTCTTAGCCTTGTGATTATGAAATGGACAAATTTAGCTGTAACTTCAAAAGGATTGTAAATTAATAAGGTGGAAAGGGAGTCAAGGAAAATGAACTTGTTTTCTTTATGTTTCATGCTTTCCAAGGCTTGTGTCATTGCTATTGCTAAATCTGTGAGTTGTGTTGGTGAAGGTATGTACAAGCAGTCTTTGGTCATCCTTATGCCTCCGCCAACAACTCTTGAAATGGCATCGATGAAAAAAATGTTTTTCGTGTTGATCTTGTTGTCTTTCAAATATTTTATCAAAGTGTTGTAAGGCTTGTTTATAGTTATGTAAATTCCAGCAAAGCATCTTTCTTCTATTATCGTTCGCAAAACTTTTGGATGAACTTTATGATATTTTTTGGCATCGTTTATGAAAAGAACAACACTTTTAGGCTTTAAGCTTTTGATGAATTCTTTAAGCCTTTTATCAGTTTTTATGGTTTCTATTGAATCGCCCATATTTATTCTTATATTTTCAAGAATAAATTTAATTTATGCCAGAGATGAATGGTATAGAAAGAACTCCTTCTGGAATTAAAGGCTTAGACACTCTACTCAAAGGTGGCTTCCCAAAATATTCCACGATATTAATTTCTGGCACTCCTGGAACGGGCAAGACTATTCTTTCAATTCAGTTCTTAGTGAATGGGGCTTTGGAGTATAAGGAAAAGGGAGTATACATATCTTTGGAAGAAGATGTGAACAGAATAAAAAAATACATGCACATGACATTTGGTTGGCCATTGGAAGAATTGGAGAAAAAAGGAAAATTAGTTCTTGTAAAATCTGATATCTATGATTTTGAAGTTTTCAAGAACTTGATAGAAACTAACGTTGAAAAGATAGGAGCTGAAAGGATTGTGATTGACCCTTTGACTGTGATGAGTTTGTTCTTCGAAAAGCCTTTGGACATAAGGAGAAGCTTGCTTGATTTGGACAAGCTCTTGAAAAGGTTAAACTGCACTGCTTTGCTTACATGTGAAATACCTGAAGGCACAAATGCTATATCATCTTTTGGCATAGAAGAGTTCACATGCGACGGTATAATCTTACTTTCTTATTTTCCAGGCTTATCACCAAGGGGTATAACTATAAGGAAGATGAGAGCAACAAATCATGCAACAGAAATTTACCCGTTTGAGATTAAATCTGGCAAAGGCATAATCGTTTATCCAACAGAAAAACTTTTCAGGTAGTTAATCAATTTTTATAACTTTAGTTGGCTCGTCCTTTTCCTTCTCCCTTTCAAGCATGTAAATTGAGCCAGTGGCAGCATCCTCAAGCTCTGGTTGATGTGTTATGAGGAAAGTTTGATCTATGAACTCATTTATTCTTTCTCTTAAAGTTATCGTGAGTTCTGAAATTGCTTTTGCATCCAGGTTTGCAGTTGGTTCATCCAAAACAAGAATTCTAAGCTGTGGTGCTAGAGCTAAAGCGAAAGCTATCCTTAAAGCTAAACAAGCGATGCTTCTCTCACCACCTGAAACATTGCCTTCAACGTTTACCCAAATTCCATCTCTCCCTTGCAATTGCAATACGTAGTCACCTTCTTCTGCATTTAGCCTTACAGAAACGAAATCTTGGTATGGGTAAAGGGTGTTCCAAAGCTTATTCATAGCATTGTTGACAACTTCAACAAAATAGCTTCTCAATTCAACTTGAGTGTTTTCTAGAGCTAAACTGAAAATGTTTAAATCCCTTATCAAACTTTCAAGCCTTTTAATCTCTTTTTTCTGTCTTTCTAAATCTTTCAACTTTTCTTCATTCTCTTTCTTCCTCAATTCTTTTTCTTGGATGAAAGAATCGTAAGATTGAAGCTTTGTTTTAATCTCGCTTTCTTTACTTATGATCTGCTTAAGAACTTCTTCCATTTTGGCCAAATCTTTTCCAATTAGCTTTAACTCTTCTTCTTCAATTTTTTTCTTGATTTCTTCAATCTCTTTTTTCAATTCTTCACTTCTTTTCTTCTTTTCCTCCAAATCTTCCAACTGAATGAGCAATATCTCATAATTCCTCTTTTTATTTTCATCTTCTTTGACTTGTTTCTCCAACCGCTCTAAATCACTTCTTATCACAGCCAAATTTTTTTCGGCTTGTGAAACAAAAGAATTAAGCTCGAGAAAGACTTTTTCTGAATTTTCTAATTCTTTTTGAACTTCTCCCAAATCTTTTATTTGAAGGTACATCTCACTAATCCTTTTTGCTGTATCTTCAAGCTTCTTCAAAAATTCGATCAAGTTTTGCCTGCTCATTATCAAATTTCCAAGCTTGTCTTCAAGTTTTTTGAGCTGGTCTTGCTTTTGTTTTATCAACAAATTCTTTCTTTCTTGAGTCAAAATTGAATCGCAAACAGGACATTTGTTTTCTGGAGAAGAAAGATGTTGGATGAAAGAGTTCAAATCGTTGATTGTTGTATTGATAGAAGAAATTTCAGAGTTTACTTTTTCTATCTCTTCCTTATTCTTTTCAATCTGTTGATCTAAATTTTCTCCTGTGATGCTTAGTAAATGTTCAATCTCTTCTTTTATTTTAATTTTCTCATTTAAACTTTGCCTAAGCTTTAGAATCTTCTCTTCTTTTAAAAATTTTATCTTGCTATCTGCTTGGGAAATTTCAGAAAAAAGCTTTTCATAAGACTCTTTTTTCTGCTTAATTTCTTGCTCCATTTTTTCAATAGAGTTTTGCAATTCTTTCAAAGCTCTTTGAATGTTTTCTTTAGAAAATCCTTTAGTTGTTTCTTCTGTTGACCTTACAGCCTTTAGAGTTTCTTCCAGAGCACTTTCTTTTCCTTTCTTTTCCATCTTCAAAATTTCCAAACTTTCTTCAATTTTCTTCAATTCTTGCAATTCTTTCTCCAATTTTCCTTTTTCTTTGACCACTTCTTCAAACTCTTTTTTCAAACTTTCTTTTTCAGAAACAAGCTTCTGAATTGAATCTTTAAGCTCTGAAATGTTTTTCTTCAATTCTTCTTCATTTATTTGCTTAATCGCGTCTTCAATTCCATGCTTTCTGTCTTCAATCTTGTTAGCTAAGCTTACAGACGAAGCTCTTGCTTTTTCAAACTTGTCGATAGCTAAAAGCTCATCTATCTTTTTCATCCTTTGACCCCTTTGAATTGTCAAGAAGTAGTCCAAAGCATTTTGCTCTGAATAAATTGCTTTGCTGAACAATTCATAATCAACTTTCAAAATTTCTTCTACAATTTCAGTAACACTTTGGGTGGTTGGTGCTTCAAGAAGTTTACCCTCTTCCCTTATTTCTGAGTAGGTCGTGCCTTTGCCTTTTTCTATTATTCTTTTAACAGAATAATTTTTCCCGTTAACCTGAAAGTGAACTTCAACTTCAGCTTTATTTTTTTCCACAGGCTTTCTCATTATTACATCGTCAAGCTTAACTTTTTTCATTTGTAAGTTTGGGAAAGTCCCAAAAAAAGCAAAACAGATTGCATCAAGAACAGAAGATTTACCGGAACCAATTTTCCCAAGCAAAATGTTCGTGCCTGGAGAAAATTCAAATTTTGATTCTAAGTGAGAACGCCAATTCTTTAATTCAACTTTTGTTATCATCCTTCACACCAAAATCTCTTAAAGATTTTTTTAAAATTCCTACCAAAGTTTTTTGTTCTTCCAACAAGATTTTAAGGGTTTTTTCTATTTCGCCTTCACTCAACATTCTAAAAACATGGTCAAAATCAAAAGAAGAAGAAAACCCAAGCTCTTCCAAATTCTTCCTGAAAATTTCCATTCCCATGTCTTCAACTGAAAGCTTTTGTTCCCTCAATGCCCTCAAGAATTCTGTTTTTTTAGCAATCTCGGGGGATTCAAAATCTTTAGCAAAAATTACTATCGCTTTTCCTGAAAATTTTTTCTCAATATTTCTCAATTCTTGGTCAGAAATTTCTATCCCCTTGCCGTAAATCCTTAACCTTATGATTGGTGGTTTGGCAAAATTGTTTTTAAGGATTTCTTCAATTTTCTTCTCTATTTCTTCTTTTGTCTTGTCGCTAAGCTGAACCTCTTCATAGAAAAATTTTCTGTTTTTTTCTAAAGGTATGAATTCAATTTTAATTTTTTCTTCTAAATCGATGAAATAAATTCCCTTTTCAACTTCACTTTCAGCCTTTTCAAATTGCGTCACAAGAGTGCTTCCTGGGAAAAGTAAAGTTGTGTTGTTTATCTTATCTTGATTATGCTGATGGACATGACCATCTATTATCAAATCAAAACCTTTTGGCAAATCTGAAACTGAAATGCTAGGTGGCTCGAGAGGAGAATAAATGTATGGGTCGATGCTTTGATGTAATAGCAAGATGTTAAAACAATCTTTTAAAGGTTGAGGATTCCATTGTTTGAGTAAATCTTTAGCAAACCTTTCAGGCACACCAGACATACCATGAATTGCCACTTTGATCCCATTCTTCTCAAAAACAACTGTTTGACAATGTAAATGAATAAGCAAACCGGCATTTTCTAAAACTTCAACAGCATTTAACTCACCTTTTCCCCTTCTTTCATGAGTGCCATGGATTGCTATCACAGGTAAATGGTCTAATGTTCTTTTTGAAACCTTTTTTATCTCTTTTGTTGAATCCAATAGCTTAATTCCCCTATTCTCTTCTAAAAAAGGTTTTACTAAAATTTTCATGGCTTTTGCCCATGTTTGAGTTTTCGGAATTCTTGAATCAAAAATATCGCCGAGGATTAAAATCAAATCAGCTTTCAAAGCTTTTTCCATTGCTTCATCTGCATTCTCAAAACTGTCTTCTTCAAGCTCTGGGCTGTAAGCAAATCCGAAATGAAAGTCTGAAAGAACTGCTATCTTCATGCTACCTACTAAAAGTATGAAAGTAAAGTTATTTAAATAATTCTCCTCAATTGCTTTTCTTCCAAGCCTCGAGTTAATCCAAGTTTAATGGCTATTTTTATCGCTTTCTTATATTCTTCAATTGTTATCCCCCTTCCCAACTCAGGATATTTTTCTGGATTCAAAACAACTTCCCCATAGGGAAAATATTGCGACATAACATTCACATAACTATTTGGAGAAATTTCTTTAGCTATGAAATTCAAAACTTTTTCTGTTTTTGCTATGTCATTGGGTAAAACCAAATGCCTTATCAACAAGCCTCTATAGGCTAAGCCATTTTCATCAACTTTCAAATCTCCAACCTGGCGATGCATTTCTCTTATCGCTTCCTTGCATCTATTCCAATAATCTGAAACTGGAGGGGAAGAATATTTTTTAGCAGCCTCATTGTCGCCATACTTGATGTCTGGCATGTAAATATCAACAATTCCGTCCAAAAGTTTTATTATTTCTACATTCTCATAACCACCACAATTCCAAACTATTGGTAGCTTCAAACCTTTTTCTGCAGCAATTTTTATCGCTTTCACAAGTTGTGAGGTATAATGAGTTGGCGTTACAAGATTTATATTGTGACATCCTACTTCTTGTAAAGTTAGCATCATTTCAGCAACTTCCTCTTCTGTTCTTTCTTTCCCTTCACCTAAATGAGAAATTTCAAAATTTTGGCAATAAATGCATCTCAAATTGCAATTTGATAAGAATATTGTGCCTGAGCCATGGATTCCAACCAAAACATCTTCTTCACCAAAATGTGGAAAATAGCTTGAAACTTTCATCTTTAAGCCTGCCTTGCATATCCCTTTTTCATTTTTTAACCTATTCACATGACACTTCCTTGGACAAAGTTCACATCTTTCCAAAATTTTGTAAAGTTTGTCTATCTTTTCTTCAATTTCTTTTGTCTTTAGCAATTTCAAATAGCTTGGCTCAAACACCATCATTTATTTTTTTAAAAATAGAATAATTTTAAGTATGGCTGAAGAAGAGGGGATAACAGTAAAGAAAAGTGAGAATTTTTCTGAGTGGTATTCTCAAGTCATTCAAAAAGCTGAGCTTGCTGATATAAGATATAATGTTAAAGGTTTTCTTGTACATCAACCATGGTCTGTCAGAATCATGAAAAAGATGAGAGATTTTTTCGAAGAAGAGTTAGAAAGAAAGGGGCATGAACCAGTTTGGTTTCCTTCTGTAATTCCTGAATCTTTTTTGAAGAAAGAGAAGCAACATGCAGAATTCTCTGCAGAAGTTTTTTGGGTAACAGAAGCTGGTGAAAAATTCGAAAAGCTGGAAGAAAAGCTTGCTTTAAGACCGACTTCTGAGACAGCCTTGTACACTATGTTCTCCATTTGGATAAGAAGTTGGAGAGATTTGCCTTTAAAAACTTATCAAACTTGTCAAGTGTGGAGGTATGAAAGTGTGACAAGACCATTCATAAGGGGAAGGGAATTTTACTGGATTGAAGGACATGATGTTTTTGCAACAGAAGAAGAAGCTTTAAAACAAGTGAAAGAAGACATGGATACTACTGAAAAGGTTATGCACCAAAAATGTGCAGTTCCTTTCCTTTTTTTCAAAAGGCCAGAGCATGATAAGTTCAAGGGAGCTGTCAACACTTTTGCTGCCGATAGCATTATGCCTGATGGTAAAGCAATCCAATTGCCCTCTACCCACTTTTTAGGTCAAAATTTTTCAAAAGCTTTTGGAATAAAATTCGTAGATAAAGATGAAAAAACAAAATATGCTTGGCAAACTTGCTATGGTCCTGCTTACTGGAGGATTTTTGGAGCCTTGATTGCTATACATGGTGATGATAAAGGCCTTGTTTTGCCGCCAGAAATAGCTCCGATTCAAGTTGTCATCGTGCCAATTCTTGGAAAAGATAATAGAAAAATCATGAAAAAGGCAAAAGAAGTGGAGAAACTGTTGAAGGAAAATGGGCTTGAAGTTAAGCTTGACGATAGAAAAGAGTACACTCCAGGATGGAAGTACAACTATTGGGAATTGAAAGGTGTGCCTTTAAGAATTGAAATTGGCCCTATAGATGTGAAGAAAAAACAAGTAGTTGTTGCAAGAAGAGATACAAGAGAAAAAATTGTTATAAAAGATAAAAAATTGGTTAAGTCTTTGAGTGAATTGCTAAAACAAATTCAATCAAATCTGATAAAAAAAGCTGACAAATTTTTCAAAGAGAATTTACATGAGGCAAAAGATTTTGAAACTTTAAAGAAGATTTTAAAAGAAAATGGAGGGTTTGTAAGAGTTAATTGGTGTGGAAGTAAAGAATGTGCTGATTATATTAAAGCTGAGACCGAAGGAGGAACTATAAGGGGAACATTATTTGGAAAAAAAGAAAGAGTTTTTGGAAAATGTGTTTGGTGCAAGAAGGAAGCGAAAGAAGTTGTTTATGTTGCAAAATCTTATTGAATTCCAAGTAAGCTTTTTATGAAATCCCATAAGTTACCTAAAATTCCAGCTGGACTTGCTCCTGTATAACAACAACATGGAGAGTCGGGTTCACAGTAATATCCTGACTTGCAACTACCTCCAAGGTTATGGCATATATTGGAATCTATACATGAGTAAGGACAGGAAGGTTTGGTTGTGGTTGTGGTTGCTGCAGGTTGAGATTTACAAACTCCATCCACACAAGAATAACCTGAAGCACATTCTTCATTACAATCACACTTCTTTCCTGCATCACAATCTAAGCTAGATTGACATCCGGGAGGATTACTATCGCAGCAATAACACATTTTAGAGTTAGAGTCATAGAATGTGTTAGAACAACATTCTGTGGATTGATAAGCATATTTTCCACAAGGCGCGCAACGAGAATGGCATGTATAACTATTTGCAGAATCTCCCCAACAATATGATCCAGAACATTCCCACCAACAATCACATTTCTTTCCGTCACTACAATCTAACTCAGTTTGACATCCATCTGGATTATTATCACAACTTGCTGTAGTAGGTTGAGTTGTTGTGGTTGAAGTTGCGGCAGTTTGGGCAGTAACAGTTATTGTGCAAGATTTAGAATCATCTTGCAAATTACAGTTTGATTCACTTGAAGATGCCGCTCCGAAGCATTTTACCGTGTAAGTGTAAGTTCCTTGTGTAGATGGAGCAGTTATTTCAATGAAATCAGAATGCCAAGTACATGCTGTTTCATCTGTGTATTTACAAGCTATTCTCGTCCCATCCTGCCATAAAGAGCGATGCTCATATTTAGGAATTGGTCCTGTGCCATAGAATTCAAAACTTATTTTAAACTTTTCACCTGTTTTTACAGAGTTGGGACAGTTTAGATTTCTGATGTAGCAGTAATTGCATTCTGTGGGCTGAGTTGTTGTAGTGGTTGCTGCTGGTTGAGTTGTTGTTGTGGTTGTAATTTGTGTACCTTTAACTTCAATGCAAACTCTGTTAGATTCTATAGTTCTGTCATAATATGGAACTTCCGCTTTTGCATAAAAACAATACGTGCCTTCTTCTATGAATGTTTTTTCTACACTACATTTTATTGGATTACCACCTTCTACCATGTAAACACAAAGTCCATACATCATAACATTTCCTTTTGTTTCATAAACTACAACATTCTTTACTTGGTTGTATGCATAACCCTCAACATTAATCGTGATTTTTTCATTTAGAGCGTAAGTTGACTTAGACGGATTAAGCTTGAGAGTAATGTAATTGCTATTATATTCGCAGTCTTGAATGGAAGAGTGAAGTGTTCCTCGTTTTGAGCAATAGATGCGACCTCCCATGTAGTCTGGATAAGTATTGCCACACTTACACACTTGATCTGGTTTTACACAGATTGGACAGTCTGGTAAGGGTTGGGTTGTTGTAGTGGTAGTGATTTTTGATTTACAGTAACCATATTCACATTCGTAATCTGGGCCATACCATCTTCCGCTCCCTCTCTCACATTCAGACTTTGTCTTCATTTCACAATAAGGTGTTTCTGCTAATCCTGGAAACTCGCAACATCCTTGTGGTTCTTGAGTAACTGGAGTTGTTGTAGTTGTTGGTGAGACAATACTAAGAATAACAGTGTTACCATAAACATCATCAGTACCATCATTATTTACATCTACACTACTCAAGTATAGGAAATTTCCAGGAGAAGGTGGAGCTTCAAAATCACAGCTACAACCTGAGCCAGATACAGAGCAACTACATTTGAAAAATTTATGATAATATCCATCATATAAGTATACTCTAGCCTTTTTCCCGTCACATTTGCTCAATCCTGAAATAGTTGCTGTTATTTTGGCTTTTGGAGCGGCAGGATTTGGAGATAAAGAGAGAGAAGGTTTACCTGAGCATCCACGAGATTCGTAAAAAACTGTGAACTTCCTTTTCTCAGAAGTTTTAGAATGGGCTGCATCATCAAAAGCCTGAGCATAATAAGTGTGGCTAGAACCCCCAGAATATGGCCCTTCTTTACCTTCACAAATAACATTTAAACTCTTTTCAGGATAGTGACATTCACTTATGATCTTATCATCTACAAAAATTTTTACACTAGTTACACCGTAATCATCTTTGGCTGTGGCTGTATATGTCACCACGTCTCCTTCTTTTACAGATGTGGGAGAATGTGAAATTGAAACTGTAGGTGGTCTATCGCCCCTACAACAACAGACATGAAGGAATCCACACCCATACTCACCACCCACATCTATATCACCAGCCCCACACCACCACCAAGCACAATAAGCATCACTGGCCCTATACTCGCTTATACATTTCAAATCACAATTTTCAGAACCACTAGTTGCTAAAGTTCCTTGAAATGAAAATAAGAAAAGGAAAAAAATCAAAATAATCCACTTTCTCATAACTAAAATTTATTTTTTCAAATATTAAATCTTTTCCGAAAACTTTTAAGTAGCAGATAAAGACAGTAGCAGTAAATGGAAATGCTCAAACTTTAGCGAGATACATGAAAGCTGAGCTCAAGAAGCGAAAGAAGTTGTTTATGTTGCAAAATCTTATTGAATTCCAAGTAAGCTTTTTATGAAATCCCACAAGTTACCTAAAATTCCAGCTATGCTAGGTCCTGAAGGAATATAGCAACAACATCCAAGATCGCAATAATATCCTGATTTGCAACTACCTCCAAGGTTATGGCATGCACGTGAATCTAAACATGAGTAAGGACAGGAAGGTTTGGTTGTTGTTGGAGTGGGAGGTTGAGTTGTTGTGGTTGTGGGCTTGAGAGTTGTGGTGGTTGGAGGTTTGGTTGTGGTTGTGGAAGGAGGTTTAGTAGTGGAAGTGGTAAGTGCAGGAGAACAACAACATCCGGAGCTACAGTAATAGTTTGAGTTACAAACACCTCCACTCAAATGGCAGAGTTGTGAGTCTAAACATGAGTAAGGACAGGAAGGTTTAGTGGTTGTGGTTGTGAAATTGGTGTAGTTGCGAATTGTTGTTGTGGTTGTGGAAGGAGGTTTAGTAGTGGAAGTGGTAAGTGGAGTTGTAATTGTGGTGGTTGGAGGTTGAGTTGTTGAGGTAGTGGTTGTTGTGCCAGGAATTGGACAATAATATTTATCACTATCTTCTATGCCCGCAACTACACAAATTCCATTGTAACATTTGTAATAAGTACCATATCTATTTTCATTACAACAATCTTTGGCTACATTGCATTCACGAATTGGTAAGGTTGTAGTGGTAGTAACTTCTAAAATTGGACTTAGCGTATACGGCCCAGCACTTGCTATATTTTTCCCATTTGGGTCTTGAATATAGAGCCTTAAACTACATGGTAGTGAATATTCTCTTTCTATAGTAAGATAGAAGTGATTACTTCCTCCTCTCATAACTGGTATTTCTTTTGGATAATCAAAGTACTTACAAATAGTTCCGGAAGAAATTTCAGGGATTATTTTAAAAATTGTTGTTGAAGGGCAACTTGATGATGAACTGTCTGTAAGTGTAATCTTCCAATTTACTCTCACATCTGAAGAAATCAAATTAGTTGGAGTTATTGTAATTGAATATTTACAAGGAAGGGTGGTGCTGGTTGTTGGTGTAGTGGGTTTTGTGGTTGTGGTTGTTGTGGTTGTTGGAGGTTTGGTTGTTGTTGTGGTGGGTATAATATAACAACAACATTTTGTGGGAAAAAACAACCAACTGCAACCGTAAGAACCACCAGAATCTTTGTATCCTGCAGGACATCCTGAAAAAGGTCCAACACATTTTCCTAAACCGCCACGATTGCGACAATATTCCTCACAAGTTTCTGCAAAACCAACAGAAACAGTAAAAAATACTGCCAAAAAAATAAAAACAATCAACTTTTTCATAAATTTTATTTATTTTTTAACCATTTATTTTTTACTATCCGAAAGCTTTTTAAAATCAAATGCATAATTTAAATTATCAATTTCTGGTGATAGTTTGGCAAGAATTGATGAAGAAAAGCCTGAAGTTAGGAAGACTGGAACCACCACAGTAGGTTTGATCTGTAAAGATGGTGTAGTCCTAGCTGCAGAAAAAAAGTCAACGATGGGCTACTTAGTAGCAAGCAAAGAATCTGAAAAGATTCTACCAATAGCCGACCATATAGCGATGACGATAGCAGGAGTAAGTGGAGATGCTCAAACTTTAGCGAGATACATGAAAGCTGAGCTTAAACTTTTTGAAATTCAAAATCAGAGGAGAATCTCTGTAAAGGGAGCTTGCACTTTGCTCTCAAACATCTTGCAAGGAAGTAAGTTTTTTCCTTACTATGTTCAACTCATCTTAGCTGGATTTGATGATGGTCCAAAAATCTTCAGCTTAGATGCTATCGGTGGTTGGGAAGAAGAGAAAAAATTCTTCTCAACTGGTTCAGGTTCACCAATAGCTTTAGGTGTGCTTGAGGATAGTTATAAAGATAATTTAACTGTTGAAGAAGGTAAGAAAATTGCTCTAAGAGCGATAAAAGCTGCTATTGAGCGAGATATAGCATCTGGTGGAAAAGGTGTTGATGTAGCAGTTATAACAAAAGAAGGTATAAAGATTACAAAGTACGAATCTCTTGAAAACATTCCAAAGTAAAGACTGTGAGTGAAATGGAAATTCTTAAAAAAGTAGAGAGTAGTCTACCGAAAGAAGTAGTGAGTAGAATAGAGCTCGAAGGATCTGAAATTATAGTATATACAAAAGACAAAGAATTCTTCAAAACAAATGAAGAAACTATTAAAAAAATAGTAAGCGAGATGAAGAAAAGGATTGAAGTAAGGCTTGAAAAGGACCTTTGTTTGGAAGAGGAAGCTGTCAAACAAAAAATAAGAGAAATTGTTCCTGAAGAGGCAAAAATAAAAGATATTTATTTTGAGCCTGAGAGAAGTCTTGTTATCATAGCTGCTGAAAAACCTGGCCTGGTTATAGGCAAAGGTGGTGAGACTTTCAAGAAAATCAAAACTGAAACTTTATGGACTCCTAGGATAGAAAGGGTACCTCCAATAAAATCAGACGTGATAAACGGGATAAGAAAAGTCTTGCATACTGAGAGTAAATTCAGGAAAAAGTTCCTGAACGAAATAGGGGAGAAAATTTTTTCTGAAAGATCAACGAACAGGGATTGGATAAGAGTTATAGCACTTGGTGGTTTCAGGGAAGTTGGAAGAAGCTGTTTGCTTGTAGAGACTCCAAAATCAAAAGTTTTGCTTGATTGTGGTGTTGCTGTTGGTGCTTCAAACGCAAACCAATATCCAATCTTACAAACAAAAGAATTTGATTACAACGAGCTTGACGCAATAATCATTTCACATAGTCATCTCGATCATTGTGGTTTTCTTCCTGCCCTTTATGAGCGAGGCTATGACGGCCCAACTTACATGACAACCCCAACAGTAGATTTAGCCACTTTGCTTTGGCTTGATTATATTGATGTCATGCAAAAAAGCACTTCAACTCCATTTTTCACAGCAAAAGGAGTGAAAGAGGCTGTAAGGCACAGCATTCCTTTGGAGTATGGTGAAGTTTCTGATGTGGCTCCAGACGTAAGGCTTACTTTCCAAAATGCCGGCCATATACTTGGAAGTGCTCTCATACATCTTCACATCGGTGAAGGTCTTCACAATATTGTTTATGCTTTAGACCAAAAATTTGGCAGAACCACTTTACTTGAGCCTGCTTTCACAAATTTTCAAAGAATTGAAACTTTAATAATCGAATCTACTTATGGCGGTGAGAAAGATGTAATGCCTTCCAGACCAGAAACCGAAAAGCAGCTTATGGACGTGATAAACTCGACTATGGAGAAAAAAGGTATATGCCTGATTCCCTCCTTTTCAGTAGAAAGAGCTCAAGAAGTAATGGCAATTTTGGTTGAAAAGAATTTTCAATATCCAGTTTTTATTGATGGAATGATTTGGGATGCCAATGGAATTTTCACTGCTTATCCAGAATACCTTTCAAGGAACATGCAGAAGAAAATCTTTTCTGGAGAGGATCCTTTCTTGAACCCAATTTTCAAGAGAATTGCTTCACCAAGTGAAAGGGAAAAAACATGGGGAGAAAGGCCTTGCGTGATAATTTCAACAAGCGGAATGTTGATAGGTGGCCCTGTGATGGAGCATTTGAAGGCTTTGGCAGAAGATCCTAGAAATACTTTGATGTTTGTTGGATATCAGTGTGAAGGCACTCTCGGAAGAAGGATACAAAAAGGTTGGAGGGAAATTCCTGTGAGAACAGAAGATGGTAAAACTATTTCTATAGAAATGAAGATGAATGTTCAAACAATAGAAGGATTAAGTGGTCATTCTGACCGCAATCAATTGCTAGCTTTCATACACAAACTTTCTTCAAAACCAGATAGAATTATAATCGCACATGGTGAAGCTCAAAAGTCCTTAGAGATTGCAAGAGCAATTCACAAGATATTCAGAGTTGAAACAAATGTACCAAGAAATCTTGAAAGTTTAAGGCTCAAATGATCAGTAAGCATAGGTTAAACCTAAACTGAATTTATAAACTTCAAAAACATCTTTGTTTTCAACATTTATGTAAGATGTTGAAAATCCAGTTTTCATCGGTGATATCAAAACAACAGATTTTTTGCTAGCAGCCCAGAGCAATAAAGAAAGCAGTAACTCTTTTTCTTCATCTGAAGGATTTTCTCCAAAATCGTACATCCACGCAACTCTGGAAAAATTCAAAATTACTGTCGAGAAACTTTTACCATCTTTAATTGCTTTTAAAAGAACTCTTTCTTCTTTTCCATCAATCGGTGCGATGTTGGCAATGTATTTGTTACCAGCTTGTTCATAAGAAAAATAATTTGAAAATCTGAAGTATTGCTTGAATGAAACAGCTATGCTAGAATTATCATAAATGTAATTCAAGCTGAAATTATAGCCACTTATATTGAATTTTCCACCCAACCTAACTAGAGTGTCATTTATACCATCTGCATTTGTATCAAACCAAACGTAAGTAGCATTGCAAATCCAAAATGGATAGCTTGTTCTGTTCAAAGTGAAATTGCCTTTCCCGTAAGAATCGCATCCTGGTAAGGATTCTTCTGAATAAGTGTTAAGTGTAAGTGGCACATGATAAAAATTTTTGTAAGGAATGTAAGTCAAGTTCTTGACACTAGTTGGTTCAGAAAAAACCATATCAGCAGTTCCTTGCTCAGCTCCATTCCAAGCCAAGCCAAATATTTTTTTCTGTGTCTCATCGCTGTTAACCTTTTCTTGTGCATCAAAGTCCATTAACTCGACAATCCCTATTCCCCTTGCCACATAAGAGTTAAAATTGTTTGAATAAGTGGTAAGATTTTTGTAACCTTTGATTAATAAAACATTCGTCTCTACTGGAAGTTCTTCCAAGTTTGTCCTTAAAAACAAAAAAATGATTTTTCTGTTATTCAAGAAAAGGGGGTTAAACCAAGAATACATTTTGTTTATTTCATCTTCTGTACAATTACAAGCAACAACAATTTTGTTCGTGGTCGTGCCTTCAACCTCAGACCATGGAATTAAATTTTCTCTTATCAAACCACTTAAAAATTCTGATAATGCTGATTGATTGAATGAATACTCATACAACTTCCCAATTCTATCAATGGTCAAAATCATATCTCTCGACATCAAAAGAATGTTCGCCTCTTTCCATTTGTTCTTGTAAACAAAACCTGGAAACAAAATTCCGAAAGCTATGAACAAAGCTATGATCACAACTATCATCTCAATTAAAGGTATTTGTGCTTTCATATCACCACACTTGTAGAATCATTTCTCCATATTTCACCTGATTGTTATCTCTATAAGCAACTATTCTTCTTATTGTGGTGTATTTTCGAGTTATAGGTATTGAACAGTTTATCTTTTCTGATGTCCCTTCTTTTAGAACTAAAGAAAAATCGTAATCTAAACCCAATTTTTTCTTGACTTCTGGATAATTGGAATTACAAGTTTCATTAAATTTTAAAATTTTGTTGTAAGAAAGTAGGTTTGTTTTATTTTCTTTCTCATCAGAAAGTCCTAGCCTTACCACATTATTTAAATTCAAGGTATACCAGTTTGCTGGGTTTCCAGGATCGTTTATCAATAATTCTGAAAGCTGAAAAGCTTCTGACCTCATCCTCTCAGCTTTAACTTCATTCAAATAATTTGGAATAAAGGTTGAAATTTGAAAAGATATGTAAGTGACAGAAGCAAGAAATATAGCCAAAGCTGTAAGAAATTCCACAAAACTTATTTGAGCTTTCATTTAAACACCTATAAAATTTAAAACTTTGAGTAAGAGCAATAAACCCCAGACAGCTATTGTTAAGATAAAGCTGTGTTTAAGTCCAGCTATACTAGACCTTTCTGTTATTTCACCTATAACTATGCCGCAAGCAATCGCAATTATTGTAGACATGTAGAAAAATATTGAGACGTAATAACCACCTATACCTGTTGGGTCAGGAAGAATAAAAATGTATCTAGCTGGAATTGAAAACAATTCACAAATAAATGTCGGGTTGTCTTTGCAAGGGCTTTGGAACCCTAAAACTTCACCACCCGGAATTTGAGCTGCACGAAAAATCGGTATCATCAATTTATTTATTGCCACTAAAATGGCAACAAAAACGAACACTATGGCATAAACCAAAACCACGTATTGATTCAATATGCTCCTTCTCTCCTTTTCTATTTCATTCAACTGAGTCAAATTGTCAGCCACAGAATTTAAAGTAGAAATAATTTCACCTCCAGTCAAATAGGATTCTCTTAAAATTTTGAGTGACATGAAAAGTTTTTTACTTGATTTAACTCTATCGATGAATTGATCTAAAACTTTATTGACTGGCATGCCCCAAGAAATTTGATTTGCCATTTTCTTGACTTCTTTTGAAAGCTCACCATAATCTAACTTACTGCTCAAAACTATTGCTTGATGAAACGGAACTCCTGAGTTAATAGATTCAACCAAATCTCTGAGGAAAAGTGGCATTTTTTCTTCCATTTCCCTTATGGCTTTCTCCCTTTGGTATTTTATGAAAATTAAAGGCAATACCAACATGAAAGCAAAAAGGATGAATGCATTTGAAATCACACCAACCCTTGTTTTTTCGTCTGGGCTCAACATTCCCAAAAGTATTAAAAAACCTGTGATTCCCATCGCTATCAAAACTATTCTTTGTTCCATTGTCAAGTTGAATTTCAATCAACCGCCTCCAGGGGTTGAAGCCTTTATCAAATAGATGAAAATTGCAGACACCACAGGCAAGAAAACAAAAATTAAGAAAAATTGAAGTAGAAGTATTTGTTCACTAGCTCCTGTAATTCCTACAACTATTGAAGTTAATATCAAAAAGAAAACTGCACCCAAAATTACCGTGGTGATGTAGATTTCCAAATAAATCCCAAGTTGATGGGAAAAATCTCTGAGCCTCATCCTGTATTCGGACATTAAGCTTTTGGATTTCTCCCTTAAATAAACATCAACATCTCCACCACTTATGTTAGTTGAAAGTATTCCCCAT
>Ga0207433_10006590_pt1 | contig 19985 bp, 24 predicted proteins | sample YelNatPaOPGAMG01_FD_187559 | JGI IMG/M metagenome (GOLD analysis project Ga0207433, IMG submission 187559) | Hot spring thermophilic microbial communities from Obsidian Pool, Yellowstone National Park, USA - OP-RAMG-01 (SPAdes) (version 3) | ecosystem: Environmental > Aquatic > Thermal springs... | reverse complement strand
ACTTCCATTTTAGATTCGTTTGTTCCCGGGACGCTTACTGAAACCATTATTGGATACTTGGTTTTGCTTGAAGCTTCGTCTGTAACCAGCGCCACGTAGCTTCCCATGCTTAGAATGGTTGTCCACAAGCCTTTAGTGCTGTCGTATGTGGCTGCCGCGACAGGTGAACCTACAAACGTGTAGGCGAACGGGTTTGTACCGGCTGAGAAGAATAGTGGTTTAACGTCTGCTGTGATAAGCGAGGCTGTCGTGTCATCCATTATTTTGAAGCCCACGGTTAAGTCTTTAGTGTAGAGGTAGCCTGGTGCAGGCGTTGGTGCAGTAATAGCCATCTGTTGCTGCAGCCATGGAATTCCATAGTAGAGTAGAACTGCCACGACTATCACTATAAGTAGTGAACCCACAAGCTTCTTGTCGTACCACGTTTCTGCCATTTTCCATTTTCCTCCTTTTTCATTTTTCGGTATTAGAGTTTAGATTTTCATATTTAAAACAGTTTGCAGTTGAAATTTTGTTCAAGTTTGGTTTGCGGACATCGTGTCCGCAGATTTTGCCGTTGTCGGATAGTTAACTATTCAGAAACTGCTGTTTTTGCCCGTTTTTTAAGCAGTGCTAGGATTTCTTCAAGCCTTTGTTTCTGGTAATGTTTTAGCTGTAGAAGCGACAATGATGCGCCGATGATTGATGACGCTGCTAGAAAGGTTGACGCTGCAGGATAGTTCTGGTTTATGAGGAGTATGATGCCTAGAATGGTGGGGGAAAACGTTAATGCGGCTTGAAGGTAGAAGCGTGTGGGTGTTTTGGTTATTTCGGGGCTAAGCGTATATTTGGAGCCGTATTTCTTCTCCTTTTTAACTATTAAGCCTTGCTTGGTGAGTTTTTCAAGGTGATAGCTGGCGGTTTTAGGGTCAACTTTGAAGGTTTTGGCGACGTGGGGAACTGTTACCGTGCTGTGGGTGAACATGTAGCGGACAAGTTCAGCCTCGTCAAGCTGGCGTTCAGCCACTAATGCTTTCTCCTTTTAAGGTAGACGGTAACAAAGCCTAGAAGCCCGCATATCAGCAGGATTAGTGGAAGCCCGCTTAGGGCTGTAAGCCAGCCAAGCCAGCTTGGCAACGTTCCACCTATCAAAGCCATCGTGTTAGGCATCCCCTTGCCCAGAAGCCACCAAATTAAAGGAGCAATGGGCAAGCCCCAGCCGCCAAGAAGACGGATAGAAGTTGTGACAAGGATGTAGAGCCAGATTAATAGAAGCACTATGCCGTATAGGTATAGTGATGGGTCTGATACAACATACTGGTCGATTGGAGATAAGACGAAAATTAGTCCTGTTGCGTGGTTGGCAAGTATTGTTTCTATCGTTTCGCCTTTTGCTACACCATCAAAAATGTTGAAAAGCGTGATTGACCAAGATGGGCTTAAAAGTAAGATGTAAACCCAAAGTCGTGTTAGAACCTTTGAAATTAAAAGCATTACTCCTACTAAACCTAGGGCTAAGACGGCGATTATCGTTTGGGGTTCCAAAGAGGTACTTCACCTTTATTGAATATGCTGAGACTGGTTATTTTTGGTTTTTGCTTAACGCTTTTTGATGAATATGTAGCCTATGACGACTATGCATGCAACTATGGGGAGGACAAGCCAGATTGGTATTGCTGGAGGCGTGATGGTTGGCTGAGGTGTTGGAGTTGGGGTCGGCGTTGGTGTGGGAGTTGGTGCAGGGGCTGGGGCTGGCGGCGGGTTCCAGTCTATATATACGCTTGTTGGCGAGTGGAGTGTGGCTTTTACGTAGACCGTGTTGGTTGCTGTGTCGTAGTACCATGTGTTTCCGCCGTATTTGTCGAAATCCTCTTTGGTTGCGCATGGCGTTGTTAGGGGGATGCCTGCTACTGCGACGGTTCCGGGCATGGACTGGTAGAGGCTGTTTGAGATGGAGAGTTCTGCCACTGTGCCTGTGGCGCCGTTAAGTTCGGCTATGAACTGTTTGTTGTGGAGTAGGTGAAGTATTGTCATGTTCGCGTTTTTGAGGCTTATGGTGAAGTGGGCAGCAGTTTCAGGTTCGCCTTGAAAGCATATGTCGTTGAAGGTTATTGATGTGGCGTTGAAGTTATCCCATGTGAAGCTGTCCATGTAAACGTAGTCGCTGAAAGCTATGACTGTGTTGTAGGCTTGAAGGCGGAACGCTACCTGCGGGCTCCACTTCCAGTTGAACGTTGTTTGGCTTGCTGAAGGCTGAATGGTTAGGCTGAAAGAGAAAAGTAGGAGAACGGCGGATAAGGCTGCAATTGTTAATGTTTTGAGGTTATGCTTTTCCATAAGCATCAACCGTCACCGTGACAGACGTTGAAGCTAAGTTTGTCTTTGCATAAACGTTCAGCTTAACGATGTCTTTGCCTTGGGTTATTAAGCTGAGAACATCGTCGTCTGTAAGCCATAAGCTTCCAGTTGCAGTTGCTGATTTTTCAACATAAGCAGTTGAACCGTCACGATAAACAGCTTCAACCTTAACTGTTACTGTTTCGCCTGTACCGAATGTTCCGCCCCAAGTTATCTTTACCCTTGGATAAGTGATTACTCCGCTACGAGATGTAATAGCACTTGCAGAACCATAAGCATTACCAGTTCCAACTGAAACAGACAAGCCTGTTGCTTTGAAGTTTTCAGTATCATAGCCAATATTGTTTTTTATAATGTTATTTGCACCAGCAGCGCTAAAACCTATAGCTCCGCTTGCGCAATCCTCAAGCGTGTTGCCCTCAACTTTGTTATAGTCAGCCCCGTTATACAATGCTATTCCGTAATATAAAGCTGTTCTGACATGGTTGTCCCCAACAACGTTGTAAGTGTGGGCTCCGTTTATGCCTATTCCAGTTGCACAGTTGTAGATTTTGTTGCCAATTATATTGTTATATGAGCTTGCAGCGTTAGCGGCTAAACGGATTCCAAACCTTCCAACATCGTAAATGTAGTTTCCAACAATCTGGTTATGCCTGTTGTTGCCGTAAAGGAGTATCCCAGCTTGGTCGCCTGAGTTTGTGCTTATGTTTGTAATCCTGTTCATAGCGATTAAGCATTCGTCAACTCCGCTTGCAAGGTAAACTCCATACTCATCAACTTCAAGCTTGCCCCTAATTGAGTTGCCGACAACAGTTGTCTTGTCAGCTTCAACCCTAACGCCCTGCTTTACTTCAGTTATGCTGTTGCCGACAACGTTAACCTCTCCAGCTTTAACCCAAACGCCATAGCTGCCTCTTGAAAGGCTGTTTCCCGAAACGGTAATGTCCCTTCCGCCTTCAACAACAACACCGTCTGCACAGTCGTCGCATGTACACCCTGAAACCACATGCAAAACGAAATCGTAAGCTGTAGCCGCATATAAGTAGTATGCGTGTCCAGTGTTGTCTTCGCTTGCACACCCAATTATCTGGTTTTCCCATGAACCACACGCAACCGTGTTTGTGCACCTGTAACCGTCTCTTCCATTATGGATGCTGTGGCAGCCGTGGATTAGGGCTTCATGGCACCCGTCAATGTAGAAGCCGTCTAAGCTGTTTCCTGAACCATATGTTGAAAGTATTCCCGAGTAACAGTTTGTAACGAAGAGGTCGTTTACAGCTGTAAAGCTGAACCCATGCTCCTTACAATTGTAAACGTGCACGTCTCTAACCGTGACCTTGTAACAGTATGGTCCAGTCCAATCTGAAGGTGTAGCCTTAATCTTTATTCCGCATCCGCTTGTCTGGTTAGCCTTGTTTCCGTCAATGGTTCCGCCAATTATCTCGATAAAATGGTTTCCACTGGTTTGGTCTTTGTTCGCAATAACATCACAGTTTTGGTTATCCGCTAAAGTTAGCTTCCCCTGAATTTCAAGAATAGTGTAGCTGTCCAAGCCAATAGCATAAGTTTTCCCAGACTGCTTTTTAACCGTGAACTTACCTTTGATTAGCACCTTTTCTTTCCAAGTTCTGTTAGGCGTCAAAGCATCTAATGCAGACTGAATCACCGCGCTAGCGTCTGTTCCGCTTACGCCTCCAGCGTTCCATTGACCGCCATAAACCACTTCGCCAGTTTTACCGCTTTTAGCCCAAACATACGTTCCATCTGTTTCAACCAGGAAGGAGTAGTCGCCGCTTAAACTTGCAGGCTCAATAGCTATTGTACCTGCTTGAGCAACAGTATATCCAGTGAAGTAGCCGACGCTGAAAACGCACAGAACCACTATGCCGATAATTAACGCTTGCTTTAAACGTTTACTCTTTCTTATGGGCGGGACGGTTGCCAAACCGATTAAGCCAAGCCCAGACAAGCTGAAGACTTGCAGTGCAGTCACAGGCTCAGAGAATATCACCGTGTAAAATGGCTGTTGGGGTGTTATTTTTGGCGGTTGATAGGTGGATGTGCCATACTGCCTGTAAATGTTTGGATTTTGCCACTGGCTAAAGTCAAGTTCTGGATATTGGCTTGCCAAAGCTTCCATTTGCCGACTATAGTTAAGCCATATTTCCTGTTCAAGTTTGGCTTGATACTCTTCGATGCTGTTTACGCCGTAGTTTTCACGCAGGTACTGGCTGACTGGACTGTTCAATTCTTGCTGGCTTATCCGATAGGCTTGAACGCTGAAGCTGAAACCTAAAAGGAACACGAAGACGAGCAGGCTTAGTGTGGCTATTGTTTTGTAGTTTATGGCTTTCATAATGAACACTAGTTTGAAATTAGTATTGGAAAGTTAAAAGTCTAACCGTAAAAAAGTTAGGGTTAGTGGCGTTTTTTAAGGATTAGGTAGCCTACTATTAGGGTTATGGCAGTTATGGGTATGATTAGCCATGTTGGAAATTGAAATTTTAAATAGTTTGACTCAGCTAAAACTTCATCAGCGCTTCCTTGAACCCAATGGTTTCTGCTGTAAAGCCAATAACAGAAGCCAACCCCGTTGTGAACGCACCAGTTTATTAACCCGACACATATTGCCTTCTGCACTTCAAAGTCGTACCCTCCTAAAACACCAAACTCTCCAAGCCAAATGGTTCCATATTTTTCTTTCCAAAATTTCATACGTTCCAGTTTATAATTAAGATAATTCATCGCTTCATTCATATCTGAAGTTGCTTTCCAAGCGTGAAATCCATATATGACATTGTGGCGAATCGCATCTGGCGGGATGGTGTAGTTATAGTAATAGGGGTCTGCCCAGACTATTGTTCTATGAGGGTCGATTTCACGTATGGCATCTGTGCATCTTGCAAATGCACGGGCGACATCTTCTTTACTGGTAACCTGCGGAGCCCAAGTTTCGCTGCTGGGTTCATTGAACAGTTCAAAGGCTACAATGCGGTTGTCACCCTTAAATCTAGAGGCAAGTTCACACCAATCTTTAATCCATGCGTCACTACCAAACCAACCATACATGTCCATGTAATTGTGGAGGTCAAGGATTGCTTTCACCCCTTTCTGGTTAAACAACGTTAAAATACTGTTAAGTTTCACATAGTCTAATGTTTCGACTGCTGTTTTCGCTGTTGCGGGAGCATCTGGAAAACGGAAGGCAAGTCTTACTGTGTTAAAGCGCCACTTGCTAAATCTTTCAGTAAGGTTAGCCCATCGTTCAAGATATGCCTCCAGTGGAGCGCCGACAGATGAGTCGAGGAGATAATCTTCTCCGCAACCTGTTAAAGGAGGAGGTTTAGGAAGAGCTGTTAAAATCAGGATAAGGATAACTGCGATAAGAAAAACTGCAAGAGCGATTTTGAGCTTCCTATCCAATATTCGTCATCTCGCCTTCTGACAAGTTGTCTTCATAATGAACACTAGTTTGAAATTAGCATTAGAAAGTTAAAAGTCTAACCGTAAAAGCTTTTAGGTAAGCCTCTAATTTCCATTTGGTGCAAAAATTTGTCCTTTCGTGACGAGGAAGAGAAGACTGCGGTTGCCGATAGGCTGGTCATGCTTGACGGTTTCAGCCGTATAGCCTACAGGTTTGGAAAAATTGTTGGTTTAACAGGTTCAGCTACTGTTAGGGCTGTTACTGTTAAACGTCCAGTGACAAGCGTTGATGCTGTTTTAGAGTTTCTGCAGACCGTTGGGGCTTATGATTGGGATACTGGACGCACAAGCCTTCAGATTGCTAAACACTTGGGGTTAGCGCAAATCACGGTTTCTAAGGCAGTGCAGAAACTTTTGGATAGAGGGTTGATTAAGGCTGAGAAGCGGGGTAAAAGTATTCGCTACTATTTACCGAGGCGACCTTGAGTTATTTGCCTGATTAGTTCTCGTCGTGCTTCTTCTGTTATTGCTGTTTTTAACGGCGTGATGATTATGTGTTTGGCGGTTAGGTAGAGGTTTTTCCATTCTGTTTGAAGTGTGCCTGTTGCTTTTAATACTTCGTCTGGGTATCGTGCTACGTCTACTAGGTTTGTTAGGGCGTCTGTTACTTTTTCTGTTAGGGTTACTAGGGTTTTGTATGCGGATTGCAGATTTTTGCTTAGTTCTGTTTCAACTTCAACCACTGGGTGGGCGGTTAAAAGCACGTCGCAGATTAAAATGAAGCCTTCAGTTAGTTTGCCGAAGCCTTCTACAAGCCTGTTCCGTTTTAAAGCGTAATAGTTTTTGTGGATTTGGGCAAGCTCATCCTCGCTTAAGCCCCGTTTAGGAGGGTGAACTGGAGGGTTGATGAGCCTGTTAAGCCTTTCAAGGCATTTTTCAAAAGCATCCAAACGGACGGCTAAAAGCCTGCTGCGCTCGTCAGTCAAGAAAGGCATAACTTCGCTTGTGCTTGAAACTTCCCGGCGGACAACCTTTAAAACAGTTTCAGAATCCACACGTGAAAATGGTTTTAAATGCTAATAAGTTTTACCGTCGTTTTTTAATAATGAAAAATGCGAAAGCGATTAGGAATATGATGGCAATTGTGAATTCTGGTTGCCCGTAGATTGGTGTTTCAACCGTTACGATACTTTTGGCTTCGACTGTTACTGGTTGTGTGGTTCGGAATTGGATTGTGTATTTTCCGTCTGGCGGTGTGGGTATGCTGATGTATACTGTTTTTTTGTCTAGTCCGCTTATGAAGACTGTTTGGGTTCCTTGAGCTATTATTGTGGTGTTCTGGTCAGCTAGGATAGCGTATTCGAAGGTTACGTCTGTTGCGACTGTTCCTTTGTTGATTACCAGCACTTCTAGGGTTGTTGTTTTTTGCCACCATAGGCGTGTTATGTGGGCTGTCTGAATTATTAGGTCAAGCTGTATTGACGGCATGGGCATGGGTGCAGGGGCTGGCGAGGGTGCTGGGGGCAGGTATATTATGATTCTTATTGCTGTTTGCATGTTGATTTGCAGCAGAACTTCAGCGGTGCGGCTGTAAAAGGCTTGGCGTGAAATTGAAAGTAGAATGTTTAAGGGCTGTGGGACTGTTCTGTTTAGTGTTTGTTGGCGTGTTGCTTGAGTGAGTATTGTTAGGGCTTGGCTTACATAGCGTTGAATTACTCCGCCTAATTTAACTAAACTTGAGGTTGTAAGGAAGTTTATGGGCTGATTGATTTGGCGTGTGTATGTGGCTTGGCGAATTGTGGAGAGTAGCATAACTATGGTTTGACCTGCTGTCCGCTGTAGTGTTTGACTTCTTGACGCTGCTGTTAAAATTGTAAGTGCTTGAGTTGGTGAGCGGTGAAGGGTTAGTTGTCGTGCTGTTCCAGTTAAAATGGACAGTGCTTGGAGGGGTGTTCTGCTGTATGCTATGGTTCTTGAGGCTTCTGTGAGAATTGTTAACTGTAGGCTTGCGTTTCTTAATGTTGATAGCGTGCGTAGTGCGTTGGCTATTATTGATATTGAAGTTAAAGATGCCCTGTGGTAATACGCTAACCGTGTTGTTTCGGCTAAGACTGGAAAGTTTTGGTTGGCGGGGCGACTGTAGAATAGTTGTCGTGTGGTTGAAAGTAAAATGTTTAGGGGCTGCTGAGAAACCCTGTTTAGGGATAATTGACGTGTTGCTTGAGTGAGTATTGTTAGGGCTTGGGTTGCTGTGCGTCCGACAATTTTGTATAGTGTAGAGGTTGTGAACAAGTTTAAAGGTTGGATGGTTGTGCGGGAATATGTTGAATAGCGTGATGTTGAAAGCAGGATGGTTAGTTGCTGGTTTGCAGTTCTTGAGGCTGAAGTGATGCGTAGTGCGTCAGCTATTATGGAGAGCGGAGTTGAAGAGGCTCGTTGATAAGAGGTGAAGCGTGCTGCTTGCGTTAAAATGGCGACTGGTTGGTTTGCGGTGCGAAGCTGGGTGAGTTGTCGGGCTGCAACTTGGATGAGGGTTAAGGCTTGTGCTGTAAGCCGGTTGTATGATGTTTGACGTGATGTGGAAAAAGAAGTTGTAACGGCTGCCCCTATAACTCTTGAAAGGGACTGGCTACGGGAGGATTCCGTGAGTATTGTCAGCGTTTGGCTTGTGTAGCGGGCTATAATTTTTTGGAGATTTGTTTCGGTGATAAAGGTTAAAGGTTGACTGGTTGTTCGCGTGTATGAAGTTTGTCTTGTGGTGGATAATATGATATTTACAAGTTGGCCGGCTATTCTTGTTAGGCTGAGAAGCCGCGAAGCTGTTAAGAGGATTTGGAGAGGTTGAAAGGCAGCCCGATTGTAGGCGGATTGCCTTGACGGGGATGGCGATATACTCAGCGTTTGGTCTGCAGTCCGTGCATAGGAAGCTGCAGACCATGTGTGGAGTAAAGCGCAGTCTATTTGCCAGCTGCTCTGGGTTGCGTCGTTTGTTTCGACTGTGCCTTTAAACCGTATTGTGAACGTGCTTGACGTCAAGTAGGTGGATACTGAAACGTTGTTCCAAGCGTTGGCTGTTAAAGCAGTTATGACTGTTGTCCACGAGGAGCCAGTCCAAACGTCTACCTGCAAGTTTTCGCTGTTAAGCGTCCCAGTGCGGATGCATAGGTATTCGTTTGTTCTTGTGTAGTTAGCGTTTACCCATTGAACTTCTAAATCCAACTGATAATTTGGAATCCACTTGGGCTTTAGTGCAATGCTTATCCTTCCTTGAACAAAAGAAGTAGCAACAGTAGCAGTCGTGGAACCATAATTTCCAGCATTAGTCATTGTTCCAGCCGCTACACCAAAACCGCCACCATTACCAGAGTTAGTATAATAATCTACTAGTTCTTGCAAGTTTTGAAGATTCGGATTAGTCCAACCTGAACATTGAGCAGTAGTAGTGTCTGGACCAGTTGCAACAGCCACAACAACCATACAGCCAGGAACAGTTGTTGTAGCTCCAGGAATTGTAACACTTGTGCTTGCAGTTGTTAGAACATCACCTGCAGTAACATCCCATGGGTTTCCAGTTTCGACAACATTTCTGAAAGCTAAAATTCCAGCACAAATATGGTCTCCTGGGTCAGCAATAGTTGGTGCAGTTTCGCTTGAAGTAGCTCTTCTCCAAAAAACTGTTAAACGTGTAGATGAAGTGCCGCCTGCTGTTCCTGTTCCTTGAGGAGAACTTGCAACTTCTGTCCACCCCGTAGGTGCAGTAACAGCTTGATTTGCTGTTTCACAGAATAGTAAGAAAATGTCATTTGCTTGCCATCCAGTAGGCAAAGCAGGAGTAACAGCTCCTGTTCCAGATGCTTTGGCTCCAGCACCAACGTAAGTTATTGTAGCATAACTTCCATAATCGGCTTCAGTTAATGTGTCATAAATGCCGTCTGGACCGTACTTCATTGCTGTGAAGTTGCTGTGGGTGCCGATGTCGGCTACGCCGTCAACGTTGCTTGTTTGGTCTACATAGTCGTATTCTTCGCCGTCAGCATAAACATGCCCGATGAAGAAGCTTAAAAAAGAAAGTTGGCTAAGTAAGATAAAGAGAATTAACATTATGGCTTGTATTCTGGTTTTCTTCAATTTTGCACTCCTCGTCTAAGATAGAAAAAGGGGGTTGGCTAGCCGGCTGGCGTGTTGACTGTCCATGTTACTTGTATGTTGTCGCCTGGTATTACTGAGGCTGACGGTATGGCTGCTGCCGCGAATAGGTTGCCGTCGCTGCCTGCTGTTCCGTCCCAGTGGAGGCCTGTGCAGCTTATGGTTGCTGTGGTGCTGCTTGTCCATGAGGCGACCACTTGGAAGGCTGTGGCGTTTACGACGGACACTGTGCCTGATGCTCTGGCGAGTCCGCCTGTTGTGAACTCGTTGGGAAGTTTAGTCCATGTTACGGATGGGGTTGTGTCGCTGGATAGGGCGACGTATTTGACGATTGTTGCTGTTTGGTTGGCGAAGCCTAGGATGTTGCGGACGAATCGGGCGCCTATGTTGGTTATCAGGTTGTGGGTTGCGCAGCTGTAGACTACTTTGCCTTCTCGGGTTATTGTCACCTGCACTATGTCAGAAGTTCTGATTTGCTGTTGAACTGTGGCGTGTTGTCCTTGGTGGAAGCCTACTGCGAAGGCTAAGGCTATCAGCCCTATTAGGGCAACTGTGGCTAGCCCCATCTTCGTTTTATTCATGACGTTTTTCACCTCCTTCTTCCCAAATTTTTACGTAGAGGACTTTAAGGTATGGGATGAGGATTAGGGCGGCGGAGGCTACGGCTAACACCCACATGGACAGGTTTAGGATTTCAACTATGGCGAGGCTTAGGTCGTAGGGGATTACTGGCAGCAACTGGTAAACTATGAACCACACGAAGCCCATTAAAGCCCAAAGCGTTAGAATTATCCGTGATTTAGGGTTGGTTTTCTTTTCTTGTTTAGGCATCAGTGTTCCGCCGCCCTTAGGTATAGGAGGATTAGGCTTTAAAATTTTGGGTTTAGGTTCAGGTTTAGGCGCGAAAACCAAGCGGAATTCTCCGCCTTCGCCTTCAAGCGTTTTCTGGGATGTTTTCCTCAATTTTAAAGTGCACGCTGTAAGCAAGCAAACAGTTGATAACGAGAAGAAGGCAGTGTGATAGGCGGTTAGGTCGCCTATTCTGCTCCAGTAGACGGGTAGGAAGCCGTAACGGTAAACAACCATTTCAGCAACGGCGGAGACAGGCACCGTTTGATTTGAGCCGGAAACAGCTGATAAATTAGGCTGAGAAAAAGACATGCTGGAAGGCGTAATTGCTCCTGAAACTATGTTTTGCCACGCTAAAACGTAAATGGCAACAGCTAAAAAATACACAAAAATAGCCATCAACACAAACCTAACCTTAGAGCCTAACATCAATACTAGCAAGGATGCAAAAATATTAAAGCATTATCTAAAACTTTTCACGGTTAATCCGCGTCAACTTCCATTAGATTTTCACCACTTTCTCCTTAAACTTTTTATCCACTTCCTCCATTATCTCATTGTACTGTTCAATATTGACGGCGTAATAGGCTGGAGGTTTATCAGCAGTCATCTTATGTAATAAGCTAAACGCTTTTCTCATACTTTCATAGGGACAGTATGCTATATGTTCTATTTTAAAGGTGGCACAGTCCTCACTCCAAACTGGGCAAGCCCCATCACTACATTTTGTGAAGCAATAGTCCAAATATTTCTGCAACGCCCAATATTTAACCAGTTCTTCTCTACTTGGCTTAGACATTTCTCTTCCTCAACATATGGTGCAGTTTAGAAATCAATTTGAAAGGTTGGTTACCAAGATTCTTGTTTGCATGAAACCAGTAACGCCACATATGCGGATATTTTAATAACCACCGTAGTCTAGAAAAATATTTCTGTCGTAACTTGTCAACATTGTCTCCTTTCCTATAATCAACATCTTCGCTTAACATCAGATTCCAGAGGTCTGTTCCTGGGAGCGGCTTGAGGTTGAAGAAATCAGCGAAAAAAGTGTTCAGTTTCGTTGCCAGCTTGTAAGTGTTTAAAGTTTGCAGTTCATTTTCAAATGGCGAGATAATCCAGAATGACCAAATATCTATACCAACTTTCTTGCAGAGGTTAGCGGCTTTGACTATATCTGTGGGAGTAAATCTTTTTCTCAAGAAATTTAGCGTTTCTTGGTTTGCCGATTCCATCCCGAACTGAATCATATAACATCCAGCTTTTTTCATAGCTCTTAACATCTCTTCGTTCACGCTATCAACCCTACCTAAACATTTCCATGCTACATCTAACTTTCTTTGTCTTATCTGATTGCAAAGTTGTACAACCCACTTGTTATTCAAAGTGAAATTATCGTCAACAAAATACACTTCTTTATAACCTTCTTGGAGCAAATATTCTATCTCATCACACACATTATTGACACTTCTTTGGCGCAACTTATACCCGTGTACTGTGTGAATGGAGCAGAAAATACAGTTATATGGACAACCTCGGGAAGTTATTGCCGATGTTGCAGGTTTTCGTCTTACTGAAATATCACATACGTAGTTTTTGCCTTTTATTAGTGAACGGTCTGGTATGGGCAAATCGTCCAGGTTGTTTATTGTTGCTATGGGGTTTCTTCTTATTTTGTCCTTTTCCTTGTAGATGAGCCCGGGAATTGTTTGTAATGGTTTGCCATCAACTAAGTGTAGAAATGAGTACTCACCTTCGCCACAGATAATGTAGTCTGCGTAATTGAGATAATCTTCTTGAAAAATTGCTGAGACATGATGTCCTCCCAGCGTGATAGAGATACTATCATCTCGTCGAGCTTTCAATTGCTTGCATAGTTCTAGTACATAAGGGAAAGTTTGTGTTAGTGTTGTAATGCCTATGAAGTCTGGTTTTTCATACAAAATGGCATCACATAATCTATCAAAGGGAATCTTATCCGCAGTGTTATCGATTAATGTCACTTTATGCCCAGCATTCTTTAGAACTGTGCCAATGTACATTAAACCTAGTGGAGGATAATCGCCTAAACTGTTCACGTGTACAAGACAAACTTTAGCCATTAAAAATCACTGGTTTAACTTTTTCCGCAGCCTACGTCGAGGGTTAGTGACATTCACGTTTCTCCGTTAAGTTTTCAATTAACGTGGTGAGTGTTTTTTTAAAGTTCTGTTCGCTAAACTTTTGAGCTTGTTCATGCATTTGTCTCCTTTCATCTTCGGTTGCTGAAAGGGCTGCTTCAATTTTCTCTGGGATTTCTTCAGCCGAGTGGAACTGGTATTTTTTGGGGGTGAACTCCGACTGTCCCCCGTAATCCCATACGACTGGAATTAAGCCTGCAGCCATACCTTCAACGATGGCTATGCCAAAATGCTCCCCCCTCATTGGATGCAGTAAAACCTTCGCCCTGCCCATTAAGTCTACTAAGTTGTTTAACGGTGCGTTTACGTGGAAGCTGACTCTTTCCTCAACATGTAAGGATTTGGCTAAAGCCTTCAGGTTGTTTAAGTATGGAACTGATGCTGGAACCGTTGACCCGACTATTGCAAGCTTAACGCCCTTCAGTTTAGCTATTGCCTTTATCGCCAAGTCTTGATGTTTCTCGCGTGTGATTCTCCCAAGGACGAGAACTAAGTTTTCCCTTTCTCCGCCTTTACGGTATGCTTTGTTGAACGTTTCAACGTCCACTGGCGGATATACAATGTCGGCTTTAACTCCGAAGATGGACATTATAGCGTTTTGGCTGAACTTGCTGAGCGTTATAACTTTGGTTGCCGTCTTCATCGCTTTAGACATTAAAACGTTTATAAGTAGCCTGTACGGCTCAAAATAGGCTCTCCAAAAACCTCTTGAATATTTGCTGGGATACTCTTTTCTAATTAAAGCTACTACTGGAAAGTAACAGTAGTAAAGGCTTGGCACGTTCTTTTTAGGAAGGAAGTAGGGAATTACATCTCCATGCGTGTTAATCAGTAAATCCACATTTAACCTTAAGGCTGGAATTACCGTAAGCAGCCGCTGGTAAATGCCGAAGAACTTCAGCTTCATAGGGAAAAGACTGTAAACTTTTTCTGAATGGACGGATTTTCCAAACCCTTTCTTAATGTTTTCCCAGTCTGGAGGAGATACCGTGACCAAATGGATTTCGTGGCCAAGCTCATGGAGAAGCTCCATAACTGTAACGCAAACTTTCTCTCCGCCGCCCCTTGCGTTTAAGTTATGGTGGACAAGTCCCACACGCAAGTTTCCGCCTCCAATATTCAACTGTTTCCTTCAACCCTTCTTCAAGAGAGTATTTCGGTTTCCATCCTAAAACTTGTCTAGCCTTCTCGTAGCTTCCAATTATAACGTGGCTTTCAGAAGGCCTTGCTGGAGCTGAACCCCATTTAACTTCTCCTTTGAACCTTATCATTTCAGCTATTTTCTCAACTGTTTCTTTAATTGTGTATCCTTTACCAGTGCAGAAGTTGAAAACTTCGCCGACCGCCTTAGAGTTTCCTAAACATGTAAGGTAGGCGTTCACATGGTCTTCAACGTAAAGCCAATCTCTGATAGGGTTAGGGTCGACAAGTTCAACAATGTTCCTTGTCAGCATTTGCACAATTGTTTTCTCTATTAGGAAGTGATAGTCATTCTTCCGTCCATAAGTGTTGAATGGTCTAAGTATTGTAATGGGAAAGTCGTAAGCTTCTTTCATGTAGTTTAGGTAATGTTCGCATGCGACCTTGCTAACAGCGTATGGAGAGGCTGGCTTAAGCGGGTTTGTTTCAACTTGTATTTCAAAACCGTTGTTTCCATACTCTTCAGACGTGCCAGCAAATAAGAACTGTGTAAAGCTGTGAACTTCTCTTAAACAAGCTTCTGCAAGGTTTATAGTGCCGATGAAGTTAGTCTCAATAATTTCCTGTGGATGGTCGTATGAGTATGCCACTGGGCTTATTGAAGCGAGATGAACCACTATGTCTGGTTGAACAGTCCGCAACGCTTTTCTGACAGTGAAGCCGTCAACCAAATCTGCATAAACAGTTTTCACCTTATGCGGTTGTCCTACCCTTCCAGTCACATATCTTTCCAAGCTCCAAACTTCAAATCCCTTCTCAACCAATTCAGGTATCAAGTGGCTTCCAATAAAGCCTGTTCCGCCTGTAACCAGCACCTTCAACAGTCATCCTCCCCAGTTGGGTCGCCGAAAGCCAAAAGGAACAATGCTACAGCAACAGCGAGGAAAGGCAAAAATACAAAATACGGAACGCTGGAAAACTTCCTCCTCACTTCCATTCCACCTCAACCGCTTTAAGTCCAAAATACATTGCCAACAGAAAATAGGCTACACCGTCAACCAAAAATAGAAAAAGCCCAACAGGCGAAACAGAAAACGCAAAGGGAGCAAGAAACATGGAAAAGCCTCCGAGAAATAAGCAGACATTCCGCAACAGCATATACCGCCTTACCATTCCCATTTTTCCTCCTCTTCCTTCCTTTCTTTTTCTAATTCCTCTCCTGCTCCAATTGACAACGATATGGAGAAGTCTTCCGTGTTTATTGCCCATTTTCGCCCTACTTTAACAATTAGTGGTGCACCTTCTCTGGCATTGGAAACCTTAACTATTTTTTTAATTCTTTTCCATACTATAACCCTGCCGACAGTTTCTGGATTCTGCAGTCCTATTCCAGAGGCAATCTCGGTTGTTGTAGCAAGCTTTTTCTCCTGCAGGTATTTAATTATCTCCTTGTCCACGTTGTTTAGTTCAGGCCACTTGTAAGGGTCTAACATAATTGTCAACTCAAGATGCTCTTTCACTCTTTTCATATCCTTTTCAAGTTTTTGAACTCGCCTTTCCAACTTCTTGATTTCGTACGTAACGCTCATGTAAACATTACCCGTTACTTTCATTTTAACATAGGCACTTATATAAGTTACGCCTTAGGCTTCTGCTTTGTTACTTAACCTTTAACCTCAGTAACACTACCGAAAACAAAGAAAAGAAAGTCGGACTTATAGGTAAGGCAACTTTTTTCCCTTACTGTGTTGTTATTTCCGTTTTTGTTGTTGTTCCAATTGTTGTGGTTATTGTTTTGGTCATGGTTTTTGTCCATGTGAAGGTTGGGGTTGTGATTGTTATTTGGATTTGTATTTCTATTTTGAGGGTTGCGTTTGGTGGTATGGGTTGTGTTATTATGGTTTCTATTTTTCTGTCTTCGCCGCTGGTGAAGTTGAAGGTTTTTTGGAGGTAGATTTGGCCTGTTTGGTTGTTGCTTATGGTTATGGTTTTGTAGATTTGAACTGTGGCTCCGTATTGTCCAAGTTTTTCTTTGAAGCAGTTTCTAGTGTAGTTTCTTATGGTGTATGTTGGCGGGGGAGTTATTCTGGATATTCTTGTCTTGTATGTTTCAACGGTTATGTTCATGTTGAACCTTGAAATTTGAGGTGAAGAGGTTTGTATTCCGCTTGTGAAGCTTATGCCGACATATGTGGCTTCAGCCGTTAGGCCGGGAACAGGAAGCTGAGCTGATAGGGACAGGTAGAGAAGGAGGGCTAAAGCCAAGGCGCCAAGCATTAAGAGGGCTGACGTTTTCATTCTCACCACACGCTTTTTTATGTTTTCTGCTTGCTTAATAAAGGTTTAACCGTGAAAAGTTTTTGGCTTATAGTAGTTTTAGTTTTTTGGCGCATTTTTTGCAGTACCATTTTCTTCCTGAGTGGTGGCTGTAGCTTCGTGTCATTTTGCTTAGGATTATGTTGCCGGGTTTGAAGGTTTTGCCGCAGTTGTGGCATTTTTCTTTGTATTGCCCTTTAGCTTTTAGTCTTAGCATTAGTAGTTTGGTGAGTTTGAATAGGACTCTGGTTCTCGCCATGCTTGTCCCTTTTTACGTGAATCCTATTTGGTGTTTTGTTCTAGGTGGTGGCCAAGCAAACAGCACAGGCAGACCAGATATCGCTCAATGTATGAACTCGCTATTTTAATTTGGTTTGGAAACCTGCATTCGACTTGTTTGTTTTTAATCCAAAAACAGAGAATTTTTGTTTGTTGTTTTGCCTCTTCCTCTTTAACCATCTCTTCTGAAACACCCATACTATTTACCTCCTTTTGTGCTCAGTATTTTCCTAATGGTTTTCCACTCGTCCCATCCATAGTAAAGTATAGAGCCTACAAAGATTAAAATTGCTAAGCCTAAAGTGCAGAGGTACACTTTGAAGAATATGTCCGTTTGTAATGTTCCTGCCACTATGTCAACTATACCGAATGCGAAGGCTATGAGTGCCGCTAAAAGAACTACCCAATTGTTTCGGTAATTGAAGGCACAATACTTCCAGTTTAAGCATGGGCTTTTAAGGGGACAGAAAGCACATTCCTGACTTAATCCATCATATTTTCCGAAACAGGATTTCTTTTCTTCCACTTGTTACTCCTCCATTTCTTTGATTTGTTCTGGCCTCCAGACGGATAGGACGTTTGAAGTGTTTACGATGTAGACTGGGTTTCCTTCTGGGTCAACTTGACCAACAGCCTTAAGAACTTTAACGGGTACTGCTGTTATCTGTATATAGTTTCCGTCTTTGAGTTTGATTAGTGTTTTTCCTATTCTGATAATCTCGAAGCCTACAGGTTTCCCTTCAACACGCTTTTCCATTTTACTCCACCTTTCCTATTTGTTCAGCAACCTTTTTAGCTTCTTCCATCCACTTTTCTAGTTGTTTCTTGTATTCATCTGTTGCGTAGGGCAGTTTCTTGTCGCTTGGAATCAGTTGCCACTGTTCCCACACGTAAACCAAGGGGCTTACCGTAGCGTTTAGTAGGGCTCGGTAGCTTTCAGCGTCGACGCATGCTTCTTTCGCTATTTGGACGGCTTCACGGTAGAAGGCTTTAGCGAAGTTTAGGAAGCTTTTCCACTCTTCAGTTCCCAAAGGATAAGGCACTTTCTGAAACGCCCGCTGCACAGAAACCATCCTCCTAAGTTTTCTTTAAGTATCCGTCTTTAGGCACATAGATTGTTCCTTCTCGCAAGAGCGTTTGTATCAGTTTGTCCGCCTCTTCTGGTTTTATTCCTGTCTTTTGAAGTTGCTGGATAACTTCCTCTTTTGGAGCGTATCCATTTTCCTTCTCTAGTTGAACTATTACGTTCAGAACTTTCAATAGTTTTTCTCTCGTTGCCCCAACCATGATAGTAGTCAACTCCTCCTTCTTGGGTTGTTTCTGCCTTTTGTAGTAGGGACATTCCTTAACGACTATCTCAACAACTATGTCGGGACTTAAACTACCTAAACCGTACTTATCGTCAAATATGAATCTCTGGATGGTGGCAAAGTGTATGCAGATTTCCCTATTCGCACAGCTATTACACTTCATTTTTCACTTCACCCCCTCAAGAACGCATCATCTCCTCAAATACGCTTTGAATGTGCTTAGGAACTTCTAAGATTGTTTCCACTCCCATAGCGCGTCCTTTTCCATGTTTCTGTGTTGCGACAAATTCAAGTTTTTTAAGGTCGTGCACCACATCAATGAATTTCCAGAAGGAGAATTCGGGTAGTCCGTAAGTTTGCAACATACTTATCCATTTTATGTATGCTCTTTTATATGTGGACGGTTGAGGTTTGGATGTGTCTATGATTGCCCTAAGAGCAAGTGCGTGAGGTGTGGGTAGAGTTCTAAGGGCTTCAATAGTGGCACGTTTTTCGCATATTGCAATTGCAGATTGGACGAATGTTTTTGTTATCTCAGAAGCTTTACCATTATCGGCCAAAGATGCAGCTTCATACAGTATGTCTATTGCTAACCTAGCATTACCGAAGTATGAGGCGTATTCTGCGATTTCTTCTAACGCTTCTTCGTTTACTGTGTTTGGATATAAGCCAAGTTCAGCTCTTTGTTTAAGTATTTCCAAAAGTTGTTTTTTGTCGTATGGAGGTAAAAGCAATTGTCTACATTTTAATGAGCTTTTGGTATCTTCTGGAAGTTTCTCTAAGGCATCGTGTTTTCTTGAGATTATTATAATGCTTATTTTGCCGAAGCGGGAGAAATGGTGAAGAATGAGGTCTGCTTCTTCAATGGGCATCCTTTCTATCTCGTCAAGAACGAGAAGAGTTGGAGTTAATGTTCTTTTTATAGTTTCGGAGATTAACTCATCTGTTGACCGTTTAATGTTGAAGTCTGGGAATAATCCTCTGGCGATTAGCGAGGCTAGAGTGTAGGCAGTTGTGTTTGGTGAAACTGTAATGTGTATTGAGGGGATTGTTTTTGGTATTGATGCAAGAACGAATCGTGCAATAGTAGTTTTACCAACTCCAACGCTTCCTGTTACAAAAAGGTTAGATGGGTTCCTCTGCCCGGTTTTCAAGGGTTCAAGGAAACGCTCGATTGTGGAAAGCTCGTGTTCTCTGTCTACAAGTTGCGGGGGCAAAAAATCGTCTGAGAAGGGGACGTGAGATTTCAGTATGGTCATATCTTAACCCTTTACATCTAGGCAGTAAAGCATATATGTTTCAGCAAGGTGTATATAAAACTTTCTGCTTTGTTAAGCACAAAATTTTTAAGCAGTTAAAGCGAAATATTGAACAGCATCGCCTTACCAACACTCTAAAGGTAAGGCTTCAACTTCAGCGCCGGCTTGAAGCTAAGCTTCCGGCGAGTAAGCCAACGTTGGCCTCAAGCCCATGAGGCCTTCAGTGAAGTGGCGTAAAGCGGGGAGCAGTGCTATAGGGGAGAAGTGGCAGCCCCTCTGGCTGAAAGCTGGGGCTTAGAATTTCAAGCCGGACTGCTGAGGGGGAATTTAGCCACGCGGAAGGCCAGTTAAACGGCCTGTTAAAACACCCGCGTAAGGGAACAGCGTAAGAGTTGTTTCCCCTGAAGCGTTGAAGCGTCTGCCTTTAGAGTGTTGGGATGGGACACCAGAATGCTATCTGGTGAGGTTTGTTTTTATTTTGGTTAGATAGGAGTGTAGTTGTTTTTAAATAGTAGTTTTAAGCTTCTAGAAGTTTTTAGTTTATGCTTTAGAGGTTTTCAACCAAGTAAAACCTATATATGTTTACATCCAAGATGTAAATTAATATAAAGACTTAGTATGCATATTTACGCCTGTATAGCTGTTAATGATGATGTGTTTAAGCCACTTTAAGCCACTAATAGTTTATTTATACTATACTAGTGTTCTCTAGACGAGAACCAGTTTGTTTAAAGGTGTATAAAAAAACG
>Ga0207433_10006584_pt1 | contig 20000 bp, 14 predicted proteins | sample YelNatPaOPGAMG01_FD_187559 | JGI IMG/M metagenome (GOLD analysis project Ga0207433, IMG submission 187559) | Hot spring thermophilic microbial communities from Obsidian Pool, Yellowstone National Park, USA - OP-RAMG-01 (SPAdes) (version 3) | ecosystem: Environmental > Aquatic > Thermal springs... | reverse complement strand
CCATTCATTAGAGAAAGCACAATTGTAAGCCATCGAATTGAGGTAGAAGTTATTCCATATATTGCCATGTTTTTCAGCAAACCAGAACCCCATAAAATGCTATTCAAAAGTGGCGAAAAAGAAATAAAAATTGAGTCTATTGCTATTAGTTTAATTGCACTTGAAAATATTGAAGATTTGAAGAGAAATATTGAAACATCATTTGAAAAAAGAAAGAGCATTAGAGCTAAAGGTAAACTTAAAATTATTCTAAAAGAAAGTGCAGAAAAAATGTATTTTGAGCTATCTTCTCGCCTTCCTTTTAATTCAGATACGAACTTTGCAATAGAAGCATTTAATCCAAAATCTGACAAAAGTTGAACGAGAGAAGTTATGAGAGTTAAACCAGCAATAACTCCCATTTGTTCTTGAGTTATCATTCTTGCCATGAAAGTATAGCCAAGAACACCTATTATAGTTGAGATTATGTTCTGTAAAGTTAAATATATAGAACCTAAAGCAACGCCTACTGCATTTAACTCACTATCTCTAAACAAGGCATCCACTACCATATGATTAAGAAACTTATAAGAATTAGTAGCGAATTCATCTCTAAATTATTTAAGCTTTTCTTTTTATATGTTCTTCTCATGGAATTTAAAGAACTTTCTGATGAAGAATGAAATTTCATTAAGCATTTTTTACCTCCTAAATCTAAAGTTGGAAAGCTTAGAATAGATGATATAATTATTATAAATGAAATTCTATTAAAAATATGGTTCATATGAAACTGCTTGGAAAAGGCTTAAAGAGTGGCAAGAAGAAAGAGGAATATGGAATAGAATATTAAGGCTTTAAAAATATACTCTTACTACCTAGGTAATCCAAATAATATTTACCTTAAGTAAAATTACTATAGATAAAAATTTTTCACGCATAATTATGTCATTTAAAATTAAGAGAGGAATAACAAATGTTGGTTCATTAATTCATTTAAAGTACTCTTACTAGAAACGTAAGAGTCAAAAACAGTATACTCATATAGTTCAATAGTTTAACTAAGACAATAAAAGATTCAGTAAAATTCATAATAACCACATAGTTTTTGAATTTAAAAAGCATACGCATAAGTTTCCTTCTGAGCGATATCTTTTGCACTTTAGGTATAGAAACCGTTCTTTTTACTTAGTATCATGGAATATAAGATAATGCTAAATGTCATTAGGTTTATAGTTAATTGGTTCCCTAGCCTTTAGAAAGACATCATGTTTCTCATAACTTCGAAATTGCTGAAAATCCTTTCTTAAAGCAAAGTGCTCAATGAGAATTTTGCTAGTCAGCCTATTTTAAATTGAATACTTTAGCTAAGCTTTAGATCTTTCTAGTTGTGAAAAACACCTCCACGTCCTTCAATTCTTTCAAAAGTTTCAGCAAATCATCAGTAACCTTCTCGCAGACAATTATCCCTATAGTCCTTAAACCCGTTCTCCCAGAATACTCCTTCACAAGCTTGGAAATATTCTTCACATCATCCTCAAGCTTGGAAGCTTCAATCAGAACCCAGATCTCCCTCTTAGGAGGAATAACTGAAACATCGGATACGAGAAAAACAGAATAGTTGATATTGGTTTCTAAGCGAGGCAAAATATTGCCCTCACCAATCAATACACTTGCTATGCCATTCTCAAACCTTAAAGCCTCCTCCACATTAAGCCCCCTTGAAGACAGGAAGTCGATATAAGCCTCTGCAACACCACGGCGGACCTCTACTGAAACCTCTATTGGAAAAGCTTTTGCGATAAGCTTCCTTGAAGGCGGAACTATGATTAAAACAAACAGTAAAACCACTATTATTACGGAAATCGTGGTCCATGAAAAGTTGAAAACATGCGAAGACTCGACCAAACTCTTATTAAGACTTAGGCTGAGAACTTTCTTCTCAAAACCAGAGTCGAGAACAACATTAACATTACCGACAGGCAGCCAACCCAACTTGAAAGAACCGTTAACATCCGTGAAGCCACTTACAGTGGAGCCATCGGGAAGCGTTAGGTTCACTCGCACACCTTGCATCGGAAGCCCTAGGAAATCCCTGGCTTTAAAAACAAGCCTAGAAACGTTAGCGGTTAAAACAACGTTGCGACTACTGTTCAGGTCGAAAGAAGAATTGGCGACAATAAACCCCTTGAAACTTGCAGCAATGAGACACTTACCACTTAAAAGACCGTCGAGTGCAATACCATTTTCAGGATAACTCTGGTTCACAAGCGTATTACCGTCTAGACTCACTCTTATCCAAGCATCCTTAAACGGATTACCGTCAGGATCAAGAAGTCTCACGGAAAGCGAGTAAACTCTGCACGGTATTGAAACATCAACGTTGGAGGAAATGTTCACCTCAAGCGGATCTGCAACCTCAATGCTCCTATAGAAAACACGGATGTTCATAAGCCCAGCAGGAATGCGGGAAAGGGAGGCAGGTGAAGAAAGCTTAACACGAGTAGCGTTAGGTAGAGCAACTTCAAGCATACAATCCTTCAAAACCCTGCCGGCATCATCCTTAGCAGTGAGCTTCACATTGAAAACTCTGCACGTCAAATCCCTCTTTCCGCTAGCAGTCTCTTTGAACGTGAATAAGCCAACCTCGATGCCACTCCAGGAGACCTTTAAATCATGTCTCCCAGGCCAAGATCTAAAAGCAATGTGACCAGTAGAGTTTGCATAAAGCACGGCGGTTGAGCCATTAGGCATTGAAACCATGACCCGGGCACCGCCCAACGGAGAGTTGTCAGCATCCAGAACCCTATAGACGAGGCTAAGCCTAAAGTCAAGGTAATAGATGTTGCCGGGGCTACTCCAATCGCAGAAGTAGAGATTATCATACTCGTCAAAAACAATACCATACATAGTTGACCAGCCCTTCCTGTCAACGTAGAGCACAGGAGTACCATTAACAAGCTTCCAGAGCCTGCCCCTAGGACCGTCGCTGAAGAAGAGTTCGCCCTTGCTATTGAATGCAATACCGCCAATAGGCAGGGGAGCAGTGTAGACAGGAATCTCAAACATCTTCCCGCTATCGTTCGCAAATCCTGGGACAAGCTTAAAAATAGACTGATAACCCTCTGTAGGAATAAGCTCAGCGAAGTAAAGGGTACCATTAGGCGCGAAAGCTAGAGAGCCAACGTTCTTAGTAGCCCTAACGTAGACAGTGAAGACGTCGCCGCTCGGAGCAATTCTGAGAACTTCACCGGTATAGGGGCAGGAAACATAAACATTACCATTCCTTGAAGCAGCAACACCGTAAAGATCGTAAGCAGTCTTAGAGGCCTCGTAGACAAGCTTCTCAAAACCGTCGCTTAAAAGCCAAAGTCTACCGGGCTTAGAGGGGTAATTGGTGAAAAGAATCTCGCCGGAGGATGTTAAAGCGATGTCGCCAATCCTACCATTTGCACGCGTGTAGACAAGGGTTAAGGAAGGCGTGAGAGGCTGGCACAGCGCAGAGTCGAAGCCGAGGAGTATTAGAAGAACAATGGAAATCGACAGGGCTATCAGCCTTCTCAGGGCGAGCATCCTCCGGAACCACTGGCAGAAGGTTAAACAGCGTTCAGGAAGCAATTAAGCTTTCACCTGCTCTCTACAACCGTATCCTAACCCATAATATTTAAAGCCAAAGGTCTCAGCTACATTTGGGTCGATAATCCTCCTCGTATCAATTATTATTGGCTTTTCCTTAACCTCACTTTTTAACAACTGGAGGTCTATTTCTTTAAATTCCATATGGTCGGTAACTATGATTATACAATCCGAGTCTCTTACAGACTCGCGAAGGTCTCCTGCCCTTTCCGCACCAAAGGATTCTTGACAGTATGGATCATAAGCGGTAACCTTTATGCCTGAGCGTAAGAGTTTTCGTATCATCGGCTCAGCTGGACTTAACCTTGAATCGGCTACTTCAGCTTTATAGGCGGTACCTAAAACGGTAACCTTCACGTTCCTAGCGTCTTTACCAGCATCCTTTAAGGCTAGAAGTGTCATCTCCACTATATGATCAGGCATACTATCATTTATCCACCTAGCAGTTCTCACAATGTCCCGTCTACTGGATTTGACCTCACTGATTAATAGATATGGATCTTTTGGCAGACACGGCCCTCCAACACCAGGTCCTGGCGTATGTATTGCTACTCTTGGATGCGTATTAGCCAATTCGATAACCTTCTTCACATCAACACCATAATGTTCACATATTAGGGCAAGTTGGTTAGCGAAAGCTATGTTAACGTCCCTAAAGGTGTTCTCCGCAAGCTTCGAAACCTCAGCGGTAGTGGCATCCGTCTCTATCACATTCTTACAAACAGCCCTAAAGAGTTCAGAAGCCACATTAGTACTGTTAGGTCCGACGCCGCCCACTAGTCTAGGGCTTTCAACGAACTCTTGGAGAGCCCTTCCGGGAGCAATTCTCTCAGGCACGTAAGCCAGATAGAAATCGGATTCCACCCTTAAACCGGTTAAAGTCTCTAACCTTGGCTTGACTAGGTTTAGCATCGTCCCAGGCGGTATCGTGCTACTTACTACGACAAGCATACCATCGTGGCAACCTCTCCCAATATCTTCCAAAGCCTTCTTGAGAAACGAGAGGTTAGGCCTCTTATTCTTATAGATTGGTGTTTGAACCGAAACTATGACGGCGCCAGCTTTACGCAGATCCACTTGGGAATTCAATGAAGCCTTAAGTCTGCCAGCCACATTATTACGCTTGACGAGCTCCTCAAGCCCAGGCTCCTTGATGGGGGAAATACCACTATTAACAGCATCAACAACTTCTTGCTTAACGTCAACAGCTACTACATTGAAGCCTGCTTCAGCAAATATAGCTGCGGTTGACAAGCCGACGTAGCCGGAGCCCAAGACCACTAAGCGTAAACTTCTATTTCGAATCAATTCAACAATCTCCTCTGCTAACAAGCTCTTTACCCGTAATTTAATTATTTTTGCCTATTGTTTCAGGAAAAGTAAGCTGTTAATATATTCGTCCACAACTTCTGTTAACTCATCTTTAGATACAAACTCAGCAACGTTAGAAGAGAGTGCTAAGTGTTCTCTTTGAACGTTAGTAGCTGGAGTTTTAGGCTTGATAACGTAGAAGTCACCTAAATCGCGTAAGTAAGGTACTTCCAGTTCATCTACGATATTTTCGTGTTGCTTTTCTCCGGGAAGGAGCCCTATTACATTCACTTTTATCTCCTCGCTGCGAATACCAACTTTAGGTGCTACGTAATTAACTAGCACATCAACTAGGTCCGATAATTTGAAAGCCTTCATTTTGAGAATGAATATTTCACCCCCCTTTGCATGTTGTGTAGCATTAAGAACCAGTTTTACTGCGTCAGATATTTTCATAATAAACCTAGTAACATTTGGATTTGTTATACTTACCTGCCTTTTCCTTATCAATTCTTCGATTAGTACTGGAATCACGGAACCCCTTGAGCCTGCTACATTGCCAAATCTAACAGACGTATAATTAGCATTAAGGACTATCCTTTCACCTATAAATTTTGTGGCGCCCATAACATTGCATGGGTTAACCGCCTTATCCGTGCTTATATTTATTAGTTTTGGAACCCTATATTTTCTGGCAAGATCGACGACATTCTGCGTACCAATTATGTTCGTTTTTACAGCTTCCAGCGGATTTTCTTCACAAATAACAATGTGTTTCATAGCAGCGGCGTGATAAACTATGTCAAAGTCATTCGTCTCAAACGCTCTCTCTAAGCTTCTATATTCTCTCACATCTCCGACAATAAAATTTAGCCTTTTGTCGCCGAGCATCTTTCTCATCATAAACTGCTTTATTTCGTCCCTACTGAAAATACATATTTCATCGACATCGAACTTCAATAACTCCTTAACTATGCAACTTCCTATTGAGCCTGTGCCACCAGTGACCAAGACTCTCTTTCCGCTAAAAAATTCACTCATACTGTCTACCAAAGAACTCACCAATATTTTTTATGATGTAATTTATTTCGTCATCAGTCATCGTTGGGTATATCGGCAAACTTAAAACTTCTTTAGAAACTTTTTCCGTAATCGGTAACTCACCACCTTTAAAACCAAATTTCTTTCTGTAAAACATCGTTAGATGTATGGGGCTGAAGTAAATCTTATTCATAATGCCTTTCTTAGTAAGATGCCTCATAAGTGCATCCCTTAGATCACTCGATACCCTAATAGTATATAATTGGTAGACATGAAAATATCCTTCCGGAGGTTTCGGGGGCATAATATTGTTCATTTTTGACAACTTCTCCGTCAATATTCGCGCTTTCTGTCTTCGCATCTCTATTATTTTATCAACCTTTCTTATTTGAATAAGGCCTAATGCCGCTAAAATATTAGATAACCTCCAATTATATCCTAACTCCACATATTCTCCTGCTTGAGTTGAAGAAAAGTATTGTTGGTCTTCCAATCTGCCATGAGACCTAATTAACTTAAGCCTTTCATAAATTTTCTCATCGTTTGTTACAACAGCTCCACCTTCTCCAGTAGTTATAACCTTATTTTGACAGAAACTGAACATAGCACTATTACCAAATGTGCCAACTTTTAAACTTCCGATTCTACTACCGAAAGCTTCAGCAGCGTCTTCTATAAGTAGAATTTTTTGATCATTAGCTATTTCTCTAAGTTCTTTTACTTTGCTCGGGCACCCTCCGTAATGAGCAACAATTATAGCTTTGGTTCTCTCAGTTATTCTCTCATTAACATCTTGAGGATCTAAACCAAACGTTTCCTCCTCTATATCAGCAAAGACAGGTTTAGCTCCTACAAAAAGGGTTGCGTTAGCTGTCGCAATAAACGTAAAGGAGGGAACTATTATCTCATCTCCTGGGCCAATCTTATGAGCTAGGAGAAGTGCGTGAAGCGCTGAAGTACCAGAGTTGAAAGAAACTGTATACTTTACTCCAATGTATTCACTTATGGCTTTCTCAAATTCCTTAACTTTAGAGCCTACAGCCCAATTCATGCCACTCCTGATAACTTCATCAACTTCCCTAATACAATCTTCATCCCAATAGATTTTAAATAAGGGTATTTTCCAATTCATAACGCTTCACCTTCATTATTAGCTTTTTCTACTTCTTCTATAGCTTTAAGCATAATGTTCACTTCATCATCCGTTAACTGCTTAAAGACCTTTGCTGGAACGCCAAATGCTATAACATTAGCCGGGATATCCTTATCGACCAAGCTAAATGCACCAACTATACTATTTTCCCCTACAGTCACGTCTGGCATGACAACACAATGGCTTCCAATTCTTGCATTCTTCCTTATCACAATTTTACCCTTCTTCCCATCTATTGTGGAAACAGAGTAGATTGAGCAGTGAGACCCTATTTGAACAAAATCCTCTAATTCTATACCGTAAAGTGCATTCATATATGTGAAAGCCCCTATATCAACGTATTTACCGATCTTTAGATTCTGGGGGTGTTGCACCATCCAAAGCCACCTGGTTAAACCAGATTCATTAAAAGTTGGAGACACCCATTTCTTATTTTTCCATCTTAAAATACCTTCGACTAGATCTAAATCAACCATATTTACTCATATCTTGAGTGCCTATTTAAGTTTTATGGGAACCCTCTCGGTGACCATAGTTGATCAGGTCATTGAAAATTTTTAAGAACCTATTTATCCTTTTTTGAATAATAAATTTCTCTTCAAAAGTTTTTCTAGCATTTATAGAAAGCCTCTCCCTCAACCTATGATCTTCTAGAATTGTCATTATATAGTTTGCAAGACTTTTATAATCACCCCTTTTTATTAAGAAGCCATCAACTCCATGTATTATGACAGTTTTAGGAGATTCTATTCCTATAACTGGTTTTCCAAAACATAACGCTTCTAGAGCCGTTGTTCCCGTACCAGGGTATGCTAAGTCGCAGACTAAAGTCGATAATTTGTATAGAACTTTCATAGATTCATGGCTTACCTTTCCCACTAAAACAACTTTATCTCCTAAACCTTTCTCATTAATGAATTTGATAACTTCACCTTCTAATTCACCATCACCTACAATAATAAAAACGCAGTCCTTTACGGAGTTGCTAACTATTTGAGCAGCTCTCACAAACTCCCTGACTCCATATAAGGGGCGTAGAGACGGAGAGTACAACACTATATCCTTTCTCCTCAATTTATCTAGAATAAAATGCAACTTTTCTTTAAGTTCAGTTGTAAACTCGTCTTGAGCATCTAGAGATATGTCAGGGATTGCTGGAGGAACATAGAGAATTCTACCATGAGCTTTTGGACATGAAATATATTGGGCAAGTATTCTATGAATCTTGTGATTTGCTATTATCAGATCAGATTTTTCAATTACAGTCTTAGCTATTATCCTACTTAGTCCTTGAATACCATAATCTTTGACTCCATGTATCACTTGAACATCATAGCCCCAAACAACTGAGACGATCTTACAGTTTAAAATCTTTGAAAGGATTAGGCCTATAAATCCAGCCGGATAAAGCCAGTGAGCGTATATCAGGTCATATTTTTTATTACGTAGCTTTCTCTCACTCAAAATAATACTTGACATCAAAATGTAAAGGAATGATTGTGGAAGAGGTGGGACCCTCAGCTTTAATAATGATACGCCAATCTCAGGAAAACTTTTGAAAAGACATTTAAAGGCATATGGAAGTTGTTTTTTACTTAAAATAGGGATAACCGTATAAGTGAGATTAAGTTTTTTACCTAAATGTTCAGCCTCATATTTAACTTGAGGATGATTGACAGACGTTAAGAAAAGAACCTTCAAAAGTCACAATTCAACAACTATTCACTTTGAAAGAAAAATCTAAGAAACAATTCAAAGGTAATTAGGAAGGCTAATTTTTCACCGCAGTTGTATCCAGAATAGTGAGCTTTAACAAGTTTTTTAACGAAATCTTTGTTAAGGTAACCAAGTTTATATGCTAACGATTCGTCGTTAAGCAAAGTTTCCCCTATTAGCATTTTCCAATTATTTGAAGTACGTAATATTTCGTCAAAGTTAAAGTACATATGCTTTATCAGTTTGCCTTTGGCGATTCTATTTAATATCAATAGTAAATAATTAAGTCGCCATAGTATGTGTGGAAATATTGGTGGAATCAAGGTCTTTTGATAAGGAATCTTTGCAAGCTCCGGATTAAGAGAAATTAGGAATTTGCGATAAATCTTATGATTAACCCTCAGTTCCGGGGGAATCCTCCTAATGACATCGATTACGTCATTATCTATAGTCGGCAATAATTCTTCCAAGAAGTACCTATCAAGTATGGAGCCCATAAGAGTATACCTCTTGACTCGAGTATTTATTGCAAAATAGTCGCTCAAATTCGCAAAGGAATCACCCTTACTATCTTTAACCAACTTATGAAATTCATCAAGCACAGAACTGATATACTTGTGAAACATTGGATTAAGCAACTTTTTAATTTCTTCTACGGAGAAAATCATGTATTTAGTTGCCAAAATTGTCGTTAAATCGGAAAAGTTTTTGCATTGAAAAACCCCTTTTGGCAGAAAACTTCCTCCAAGCAATAAGTCAAACATATAACCTTGCAGGAAATATTTAAACCCCATTTCCCTTAATTTTTTAGCTACATATGGTATGAAAGCTACATTAACAGTGTCTTGCCCCTCTGTTAAATAAACTACATCCTTAGCATACCTTACAAGCTCATCTGGATCATATTCTATCACCAGATGCTTGACCCCCAATTTTTTTGTAACCATTTTGGCAATGGCTATGTCGTTGCAGTCCTTAGTTCCAAACGTCACAGCTGTAACTTTTTTAAGATTCCTCACGTTTAATGCTGCTAAAACAGACCTCGAATCCAACCCCCCACTTAGCATTAAGCATAATCCTTCGCTTATGCTACCAGCTCTAACATTAACGGCTTTCACAAATCTTTTAGCTAGAGCGTTCACAGCTTCCTTTTCTTTAAGCTCCGAACGATATTCCAAATCCCAATATTTTTTGATGGTAAGGTTAACCCCATCAAATTTTAAAATAGAGGCAGAGGGCATCAGCTTTATACCTTTAAACCACGTTTCGTCACCAAGAATCCCTATCTTACCGAACATAAGGAATTTAACTAAAGTTTTCTCGTTTAGCTCCTTTGGAAACGAAGGGTAACACAATATAGCCCGTGAATGTGAAGAAAAAATAAGTTCACCATTTTGAAAGGCGTAATATATCGGTCTTGTTCCAAACATATCAGTAGCAACTAGCACTTCGCGGTCATTCGTATTGGAAATCACTAAGCAAAAAGAGCCATTTAAATCACGGAATGCATCCTCGCCATATCTCTTTAAAATTTGGACGATATGTTCAGCTGAATTAGCCGCATTCCCGAAAACTTTACCGTACACTATAGCACTTATTGTACCATCACCACTATGAAACTCGGAACAAAAATTGCATTTTCTAAGCGAAACACAAGCTACCTCCATAAATTTATTGGAATAAAAACAGACCTGCTGATGTATGTCTGCAGTAATACTCTTTGTCATAGCTATAAGAGGCGAATTTAGACGAGCAGCATGGCTAAATTTAGTAAATCCTACTATTCCAACCATTTATTTCAACCCATTATGGTTAATTATTCGATTTTGAGCAATAGATGATCAAGAACCGATAAGGGAGCGTATGCTAGCATAGGATAAAATTGCCTTTTATAATCCTGTCCAGTGTATACAAAATAAAAGATTCCATCTTTGATTAAACAAGATCCTCTAAAGTATGACCTATGTTTAGAAGGATCTTTCGTTCTAATTTTCAGTAGTCCAAGTTTCTTGTAGGTTTTAAAATCCTTTGTGTAAGCAATTGCAGTTAGCCACGGTGAAGAACCATATCCTTTGCTTCTCGTTATTCTTCCTGAATACGCATAAAATACAAACTTTACGTTCTTATATTCGAGAACATGAGGATCCGCTACTGTAAATTCATCATATTCGGTTCCAAACTTTAAAATAGGATTATGTTTTGCTTTTATATATGGCCCATCAATTTTATCGGTTCTGGCGTAGCCTACTTGCTCCCTATTAATATCTTCGTGTGGAGCGCCCATATAGAGCATGTGGAAAAGATCTCCATAATAAATAACGAAGGGTTCATCAACTCTACCGCTATCAAAATCTTTATTTTTCCCGATATCAAGAATTGGGTTGCTTGTTCGTTGCCTATAGGGACCAGTTATTTCCTCCGATTCTGCTAAGTAGATCCTTTTCGTCAGAGATATTCTATCGTCAACTTTAGCGAAGAATAAATAGTACTTGCCCTCATGCTTCATAATATGAGGGGCGTCAAGAATGGCATTCTCATTATCAAGAATTGATATATGTCCCAAATCCTCCCATTCAAGCATGTTTTTAGAGTATGCAACGCCTAATTGCGAAGGATTAACGCTACGATCTGTATAGGCTAAGTAGTAAACGTTCTCATCATTATCGTAAAATACATTTTCAGGTAAAATATTTGTTTTATTAAACATTATTCCCAACTCTTCAAGCCGAAGTACGATATAAGGAGAAATTTTCTTTTCTCTTAAATAATATTCCACATCGAATTTTAACCTTTGAAGGATTCGAACCATTTTAAGCTTTTGATTAAGCCTTTTTTAACGCCTTAAGTGTAAACACAGGGCAAGGATACCATCACCGTAAATATATCGGTCGAATTTAGCCTCTCAGCTAACAATTTTACTCTCTTTACTGGATATATAAGTGTACAACAGGAGTAGCAGGATTATTGGGAGAAGCATGTAGAGTAATGCTAATCCCTTCAGTACAGTTGAAGCGGCCACGGTTTCCGCCAGCAACCCGCCATCGTTGCTTAGTATTAAGATTTCAGTTTTTTGCCCAATAGCCACTCCAACAGCCTTAGAATCTATTTTGTTCGGAAATGTGAGTTCAATATGATTGTATCCTTCTTTAACTTCAATATGCTGAAATTTAGAAAAGTAGTAGGTATTTAGTATAAGGGTTCCATTAAAACTTTTCTTGGCATAAAAGTCGATTGATAAGCCAGTATGAGTAAAACTGTCTCCCACCTTTACTGGTCTAATATTGACGTTCTTGACAGTAATATCTGGTGTAGGAAAAGTGTGAATATCCTTTCCATATACGTCAAAGACCACATAGTTAACAGTTGTGCTTACAACTTTTGCTAATATACCAGTGCCTTCACCTTGAGCCTTTATGTACTGTTCGATAACATCGCTTGGCTCAAAGACGTCTGCATATACATTCACAAACCCTATATAGCCATCAAAAGCGCTTCTACCGCTCCACGAGCCTATATAGATTTTGAAGTGGTCAGAAGGATTAATTGCAGCCGATTCTTCCAATATCATGCTTTTGACAGGTTTACCTTCGAAATATATTGTGATGCTTTTTCCGTCGAAAACGCCTACAAAATGATGCCAAAAACCGTCATTAAAATTACCTCTTATAATCAGGTTATAGATTTTCTGTCCCTTTATATAAAAGCTCATCGCCGTAGAATTTGTTGAAAGGTATACGCCCCAAACATATGTACCATTGTCATACCCGCCCATAACTAGAAACTTTCCATTTTGGGGCCTTTCTGTACTGAACCATACTTCAACTGTGAGCTTCTGCAACGGACTAAGTAATGATTTCCCTGAAATGGTAATATAATCGTCCACTCCATCAAAATGCATCACTCTCGTCCGATTTCTATCTTCCCAAATTGGTGAGCCAATAATGGTCATATTTAATTTATTGTCTAGAGGTGTGCGTATTTCTGAGGAGTTTATGCATGATAAATGGAAAAGAATGTTCTTGCTTCCGTCAAAAAGAGGTTCTGGCGTTTTTGAGGTTTCTTCTTCAGATGTAATAATCGGTGGAAGCGCTTGCAAGTATTCGTTGCTACCCATTATATACGATATCCATGTTGTAATTATATCATTGCTAACGATAAGTCTAGATTTAATTCCAGCTTTAAGGAAGGAATTAAGCTCCTCAAAGCTTAACGGCGGGGAAATAAACATCGGGTGATGCGATGTGTAGAGTGGGAGAGCGTACGCATTAGACATCACTAATGTTTTACCTTCTAGGTTATTGGCTTGAGATGCAAGATCACTCATCCCATGATCAAGAAAATACGTATTGTTCCTCAAACTGTAAGACGTAAGGTCTATGCTGTTCGTAAGCAAAAGGGAAAATAGTAAAATAAGCATTAATGTCCGAAACGTGAAGCCTAACTTAATTTTGTTGAGGCGTAGGAGCAACTTTGCGTCACTTATCATTATCAGGAAAATCGGGATTGAGATCAACATGTTCATCAGTAATAAGCGATCAAACATGTTTTCAGGTTTGGTTCCCCATAAATAGGATGTGATATTTTTATTTGCTAAGACGATGTATTCAAAATACGTCGTGAGTAGCATGAGCACTATTGAAGCGTATACGAAATGTTCTCTACCATTTAAAGAGACGGAAAACGAGGTTAATCCAATGATTTGTAGCAGAAGGATTACAGCTAACATATCTCTTTGTATATCGTAATAATTACCGGAAGAAAGGAATCCTATAAAAGCTATAAACAATGCAATAAGTGAGGCGTATGCCAGCATCATCGCTTTGTAGTTCTTTCTTAACACTAAAAATGAAAGTATGGCAAAAGATGAAATTATTGGAGTCATCAATTCAGGGGGAAGGATATTAAAGAAAAAGAATAGTTTTTCGTAATCTGGTATATCGAACCATGTCCTAAATGTCCACGGCGTCTTGAAGAAGAAGTTAACTAACGTTCCAAGAGGCGAGAAGAAGACGTACCTAGCGAACAGAAAGTTCAATTGCAGGTCGTGTAGAACATAGTATGTGAATAGTGCAGGAATATCTAGGAATAGTTCATATGCCATTACAGGTAGGGTGACGATCAAGAATAGAGATTTATGCCATTTCGAAAGGCGATAAAACTTGTTCTTAAGGAAGAAAAACACAAATGTGATCCAAAGAGTAGCAGGAAGTATTAAATTAAATTTGTATAGCAGTGATATCAAGAGTATCATAAAACATTTCACTAAGCTATTAATATCGACGTTAGACTCTGACTTGAAAGCCTTGATAAACCAGTAAATGCTGAATAAGCTTAGTGAGGCTAAAGCGAAGTCTATTAGAACAAAATGCGATAAGACGAATATTAATGGGTTCAATGCAACAATTAACCACAGGGACAACAACATCTTGTTATTCTTACCGAATAAGAGCTTAAGTAGACTAAGTATTGCTGACAGCAATATTGTGAAAAACGGTAGGTTAATAGCATAGTATGGCAACAGACCTGAAGTTGCTTCAATAAAGGCTGCGAGTGTGATCTGCCACAAGAATCTTCCAACTAGAACGTCTGAAAAACTTCTTAAGGGGATGTAGGATATTGATGTCAGGTAATTGTATCTAATGAAGTCAAGTGAACCTCTGAGGTAAAAGTACTCGTCCGGCGTATAAAACTTGTCTGAATTGACGTTTAAGCTAATAAAAACCGAGACTAGAAAAATAGACAGCAACAGTTCTGCCTTTCCATATTTAATTTTGAACTTTGGATTTACCTTTACAGTAATGACTGATGAAAACAAGATTAAGGCAAGTTGAACGATATAATAATTCTGTATATTATTTAATTCAAGCAACGCCAATACCAAGGTTATGCCTACAGACGCTAGTATGGAGATAAAAATGGAATCCATCATTAACTCGAATAAATTGAGTTCACAGCTCTTCCTTTTAGCCACAATTGTAATCGAAAAACCTAGGGCAAAGAACGAGAGAATAAAACGGGATATCGAGTTTAGGACTGGAGAGACAGATGAAAGGAGGAGAAATAGTAGGAAGAGGATAAGGATGAGATTAATAGGCAAAAGTAAGTTCTTAAAGCACCGAATTTTGATGAGTTTCCTCTCCAAATTCATATTACCTACCTTTCCTACCAAATGGAATTAAGCAATCCTTTTGCTATTTCATCGTAGTCAAAGTTTCGAGCAAACGCTTGCCCGTTACATGCAAGCTTCTCTTTTAGCTCTCTATTTGAGGCTAGCAATAAAATTTTTTCAGCAACATCTTCGGGATCAGGCTCCACAAAAAGCACGTCTTGACCGCCCTTACACACAGATCGGAAGACTTTATGAGATGTTACTATGACAGGTACGCCGAGAGCCCATGCCTCTACCACCTTTATCGGTATGTTTGACTCCGTAGCAGATGTCCTCCTACGAGGTAAAACAAGAACATCAAAGCTTCTCAAATATTTTAAAGCGTCTTCATGTGGAACAAAACCGGTCACGATACATTTTATTTTGTACTTCTCACATATTTTTGCAACCTTTTCCCGCATTGAACCATCACCGACAATAAACAATTCAACGTTTGGAAGTCTCTCTTTTACTATTGCGACCGCTTCGGCAAGGATATCTACACCCTGCCACCAAGCCAAAGATCCCAAAAATCCTATTCTAACTCTATCCCCCTTAACATTTTCTTGATGTGCAATCTTTCTAATTTTTTCAAGATCTATACCAGCGGGACATAGCAAAATTTTGCCTCTAAAGTTGAATATTTTCTCTACATGCCTTTTCATGGTCAAACTTGGTACTAAAATTATATCTGCGTGACGTAGCAAATATGTGTCGACGAGCGCTGCTAACGCCGAAAAAACACCTCCAAACAAAGATAAATTACGGACATTAGGGGGTAATTCATCAGCGGTAAAACCTCCGAATTTGATTACAACGGGCTCTCTGATGAGAGACTTCAACATTAGCATGGGCACTCCTACGTACTTATCACGAATATATATGATGCTCAGATTAAGCAATTTTTGAATTATCAAATAGAATAAGCTAATTAAACCATAGTAGAACACTATAATTGGTAAGAAAATTATGTGTAGAGGGAGACCAGGCGACAATATGACTTTAACGTTCTTATTTAGGGGAAATACGAGTTTGGGTACCTTTCTAAATATTATCTGTCTAATACTAACAAAACTAAAAACATATACAGATTCAGAATACTTTGACAGAGCGTTAATTAGCTGTCCTTCATTAACGCTCATTCCACCAATGCCATGAAGAGGAGCAAATGCAAGAAGTTTAAGTTTCCTCATTTAACTCCTTCTTATGTTCTTCCTTGACCTCTCTCTTATTATTCTCAAGTATTTTTCAGCAATCCTCGAGCCCTTCAGCAACTCATAGTTGAAACCCCAAGCTAGCTCCAAGTCGATGCTCACCATAAATATTCCTTTATCTAATCTGATTTCCTTAAAGCTCATTTATGATTTTCTTCCAGCTTTCTAATGTTTTCTCGTAGCTGAAGTTTTCTCTAACAAAATTATAAGCGTTAATACTTACTTTCTCTAAAAGTTCTGGTTTATTAAGAAGTTCGATGATTCTTTCAGCTATATGCTTTGGATCGTTGGACTTTAGCAAAAAGCCAGTTTCACTATCTTTAATCACATCTGGGACCGTGCCGACAGGAGTTGCGAGAACAAGTGTGCCACAGGCCATCGCCTCTAGAATAATGTTTGGTAATCCCTCTGTATATGAAGGTAAGACTAGTAGCTTCATTTTATTTAAATATTGAGGGACATCTTTATGCGGTATTGAACCTGTTAATGTAACATAACCTTCCAAGCGCTCATTTTTTATGATTCCCATAATCTTAGATGCCAGTTCGCCCTCACCACATATTATAAAATTGATCGAATGGCTCCGCTTTATCACAAGAGGGATAGCCATCACCATATTTAGAATTCCTTTTTCTTCGCTCAGTCTTCCAATATATCCTACAACATCTAACCTATCGTTGACTTTTTTATAAATCTTAAATTTGGTGAAATCAACAAAATGTTCATGTGAAATTACTATTTTATGTTGATATCTTTCGATATTCATGTCTTTAATGAGGGTGCGAGAATAAATAATTATTTTATCCGCAAGACGAAGATTGATGCTCATTATTAAGGATGCGAGATTGTAAAGCGGCTCATTTTTAAGAGAGTGTACCTTTAACGTTATACCTGCAGGCATTAATATAACCTTTTTTCTCATAACCTTAATTGTTAATATAGGGAAAAAGAACAGTTCTCCACCTACAAAAAACACAAATACCTCATCAGTTTTACGTAATGTAAAGATAATAAATGAAATTTTAAGTTGCATTAAAAAGTAATTAATAATCCTAGTAAAAATGTTTTCATACACCTTTTTGATAAGAAGGAATACTTTAACATCCTCTCTTCTCTCTATTTTCTCAAAGACGGCCCTTGGAGACCTTATGCCCACTACATGTATTTGACCTGTCACAGCATCAGCCAACACTTTTACTAATTTCGGTAAGTGCCGTCCCCAGAAGCTAATTACGCAGATGCTCAAGTCTGCAATAACACATCAAACCTCTAGTTGAAAAGTGAAACAATGTCTTCCTTACTTAGATCCATTTTATAGGGTATTATGACTCTTATTATCCTATTTCTTTTAAAAGTATTGTATAAAATGTTGTATTCATGATAAGGCTTTTTTTCAAACTTTTCGTTTTTTGTTCCAAAAAGATATGCATATCTATTATATTCTCTGTAGATAAAATTCCATTCGTAAAGATTAACATGCATTGCTCTTCTTGCTAGTTCTTCCGCTCGTACATCTTCGCTTAAATGAATATCGTCAACAAGATTGCTTCTTTCTAAAAAGAAAATTTTGAAAATTCTTGTAGGAGAACCTATTTTAGCATTAGGATTTATCTTGTTTAAATTAACATGAAAAATCGGCTTTAAAATCTCTAAACCATAGCGAACGTATCTGTGCGGAAAACGTTCTCTTAAACCTTCTAGAAACAAAAAATAGGGATAATATAAGAACTTCTTAGCTCCCAAAACGCGGTCAGCTATTTCCTTATTCTTAAGATTGTAATCGAATATGTGTATTGTTTTGGGCATTGGATATGCCTTCTCAGAATCCACGACGAGCCAGTCATCGCTTAAATATTCAAAACCCTCCTTTAATAAATTTAAAACAATACTTGTCTTTCCAACATTGCCACCCCCAGTAAAGATGAATGCTTTACCATCTTTACAGACTCCCCCTGCATGAAGTATAGATTTATCTGCCCACCAAAACAAACCTTCACAATAACCTAATAAAACGTTTAAAGGTACACCTTTTTGATACAAAAGAACGTTTTCTTCTTCTTTAAAAGGAATGTAAAACCCTTTTTTGCATCCAGCGGGTTTTGTTGGAAGATCTTCATGTGCTCCACAACTTCTGACGATAAGGTTTGGATTTAAATTCTCTTTAGTTATTGCCCACCAATATTCTTTGAAAAATTCTCGGTTAGCTATGCCTTCTACGGAGATTACAAAACCATGAATGTTATAAGTTGTGCCCTGCTCTTCTGTAAATCCACTAACTTTCATTAAATGCACCCTTCATTTTTAATTTCTGACATTATGTTATCATCATCCTCGTTATCTAGGTTGAATTTTACCAGATGCTTATAGTAATTTTTCAAATTCTTGGAGGCAGTTAAAGAATATGAAGTAGACACTTGGATAATTTGATTTCCCTATGAGCGGCAGACCCTTTTTCGCTAATGCCACATTATTAGGGGTCTCGATCAGCAATTTCCATGTAAAGTTCTTCGAGATTATCAACAACCCTATCTATAGAGTATCTTTCTTTAACAAGCCCTCTCGCCTTCATACCAATCTCTGCGGCTTTATTGTTATCGTTTAATAGATAGGCCATCTTCTCAGCCATTTGCTTGAAGTTCCCTGCTTCGAATAGAAGCCCTGTCTCGCCATCCACAATTAGCTCCTTTAAACCTTGAAGGTTTGATGCAACAATTGGCTTGCTACAAGCATATACTTCCAGCAAAGCTATTGGAAATGTCTCATACCTTGAAGGGAGAACGCACAAGTCTGAATCGACGTAAGCTGCAAGCTTGTCCACACTATACAAAGGTCCAACGAACACTACCGAATCAGACACACCAAGAGTGTAAGCTAAAGCCTTAGCATCGCTCAAGTATCCATCATCCGGACCAGCTATAACTAAAAATGCATCTTTAAAATTCATCTTATTCATTAGATACTCGTAAGCTTTAATCAGAAGGTCTATCCCCTTAATCCTATGTATTCTTCCCAAGTATAGAATTATCTTCTTATCTTCCGGTATGCCGAACTTCTTCTTGAAAGAGCCTTTAGGTAGTAGGTTGGCATACTCTGAAAGGTTTATTCCGTTTGGTATAATTGCAATCTTATCCTCAGAAACACCAAAACGCCTATATTGCTCAGCCTCAATATTGTTAAGAGCAATAACCTTAGTAGCATCCCTCAACAACTTGTAACCAAAGAAAGCATCATAAACCCACTTCAACTTCCGCCACGAACCTATCCTAGGGACTGAGCCATGAGCTTGTAAAACATATGGTGTATTTGTTCTCTTAGCATAATTATATGCCGCATAATTTTGATAAGTTCTAAAATTATGAAAATGAAGCACATCTAATTTATTATAACTTTCTAACTTAGACTTTAGAGATGGAGTGTAAAATGAGTTAAATATTTTTAGTTTGACACTTGACTCTATTATAGTCAGATCTTTTTCGTCGTTGAATTTAGCTAAATTTCGACCAAAATCTGATGTGAAAATGAATACTTTATGACCTTTTCTTACTAAGTACTTTGCTAAGTAATATGGTGCTGTTGCTGAGCCACCAGCTACTGGAGAGAAGAAAGGCGTTATGAAGCCTATTTTCATATTCTTTTTACATGTAATGCTTATATGATTTTAATTGGTTTGCTACAACTTTCTCTTCCGAAGTTCTCAGCATAGTAGCTACTTCGTATATTAATGGAGTGAATGGGGAATCCATGATGAGCTTTGCAGCAGCGTAGCTATGGAATGGTATGGTTGAAAGCCGGTCTATGATTGTTT
>Ga0207433_10006572_pt1 | contig 20020 bp, 20 predicted proteins | sample YelNatPaOPGAMG01_FD_187559 | JGI IMG/M metagenome (GOLD analysis project Ga0207433, IMG submission 187559) | Hot spring thermophilic microbial communities from Obsidian Pool, Yellowstone National Park, USA - OP-RAMG-01 (SPAdes) (version 3) | ecosystem: Environmental > Aquatic > Thermal springs... | reverse complement strand
GTGGAGGAAAGAAGGTGGTCTCCAAGACCTGATTCATGTCATCTCGATCCACTGGCTCAAATACGGCGCCTTCGGCCCGGGAGATCTTCTTCCCCAGAGCCTTTGATCCTTGGACCTCAAGTCCCCTTTTCAGCGGCCCGGAAGGTGGAGACCTCTCTTTTAAGGCTGGGCCCTTGCCAAGTCGAAACTCGTCCTTTTTTGGGCTCCGAGGACTTTCGGGAAGAGTCTCCGAGAAGTCTCCTCCCGCATCAATTGGTCCAGAGGGAGTGGAGCTGCATGTTTTGGGCGGCTTCCAGGGCTCCATTTCTCCTTTCGAGTCAGATCGAGTCCAACTCCCAAACTCTCTCTACTTCCCGAAAGTCTGTCCCCTTCTTTACGAGCCTCCCTTCCTCGAGAAAGAGGAATCTCTGGAGAGCCTTTTTGGCGAAAGGAAGGTCATGAGTTGCAGCGAAAACGGCACAGGGCAGTTCTCGGATGAGCCTGGCTAATTGGGCCCTTCCTCGCGGGTCCAAGCCCCCTGTTGGCTCATCGAGAAGGAGGATGCTGGGAAGGGGCACCATGGCCCCAGCCAAGGCCACCCTCAGCCTTTGGCCGTGGGAAAGCTCGTAGGGAGAAGCCATCTCGAGGTCTTCTGCCCCCACTTTTCTGAGGGCCTCCCTGGCCATTTTGAGAGAGTCCTCTCTGGAATACCCCCTGCATGCGGCAGTGAAGGCCACATCTTCTAATACAACTGGTAGGAGTATCTGGTCGTGGGGGACAGGGAAGAGAAAGCCTATTTTCCGCCTGAGTTTCCTCGCATTGGAAGGGATGAGCTCCTCTCCATCGACGATTATCGTGCCCGAGAAAGGAACCATTCCAACAGAGGCAAGTAGCAAGGTACTTTTCCCCGAGCCATTCAGGCCCAAAAGGGCCACCTTTTCCCCATGCATTATGGAAAATGAGCAGTGATCCAGGGCCGGCTTCCCTGAGCCACGGTAGCGAACGCTCACATCCTCGAAGACGAGCACGGGATTTTCTCGAGCAGAGATCATGGGAGATGCGAGAAGATAAGCTGCGCCAATAGAAAACCTGTGGCCATGAGAATAGCCAATCCATCCATGGCATGGAGTGGGTGGCCTTCCTTCTCCATGGACATCTCCCCATACTCCCTGAGCTCCATCGCCATCGCCACTCTCTTGGCCCTCTCCAGGAGCCTGGGGAGCCAGGATTGGGGAAGGGAGCGGATTGCCAAAACCCTGGGCTTCCATCCATCCGTTGCGCCCCTTAGGATCGCAGCTCTAGCCATTCGCCAACTCTCATCCAAAAGGATGTGGCTTTGATGGAGGATCTGGAAGAGAACGAGGACAGGACCTTTGGGCAGAGGAGTTCGAGCAAGAGCCCTCTTGAGCTCCCAGAGGGTGAGGCTTGAGGCCGTAGCAGCTGTCACCAAAACGCTCGCCGTGCCCCTCGCAACTATCTTCCACGGGATTAATAGCTGCCCTTTGAGGACCTCCCCTGAAGTCCGAGCCCCTCCGCTCGCCTCTATCCATGGGGAGAGGAAAAAAAGAGGGCCTAGCATCATCCCACAAAGGATCAGGACCCGAACACAGATCCTGGCCGGAAGCCCTGTGGCCAAGATGTAGATTGCGAGCCCTCCGAGAAGGAAAGCCAAGCCCATGACCTCATGGGGCGAGGAGATGAGGCATCCCACGAAGACGAGGAAGCCCACCATTAGCCGGGTCCTCGGGTCCAAATTTCTCAATAAACCTTTTCCCGATCCCCAGATGGCGATGAAAAGGGGCTCTTTCATGACTTTACTCCAGAGACCATATAGCGATCGGGCTCGTCCCTTGTCTCCAAAACTGAAAATCCTTCCTGGGAGAGCATCTGAGCGAGCTCTCCTGCGGGGATCAAGAGGTCCTTCTCAATGGGCCAGCCTGCCTGGGAATGAATCAAGTTGACCCTCTCCCTCGATATGAGATGCCAAATATGGAGGAATCCCCCCGGGGCCAAAACCCTGTTGATCTCCCTGATTACCCCTTTGGGATGGGAGAAATGGGGCCATGAGGAGAAACATATCACCCTTTTCAAGCTTCCATCCTTGACTGGGAGGAAAAGACCATCTCCGCAGATGCGAAGGAGCCTCGGGTCCTTGAATTTCTTGGCGGCCTCGAAGTGCATCCCCAAAGAGATGTCAACGGCCAAGACCCTACCCTCGTTTCCGAGCCTGGACAAGAGACACTCGCTCAGATTCCCAGTCCCAGACCCAAGATCCAAGACTATCTCCGATTCTCCCACTTGCAGCTCTTCAAGTCCCTCTTTGAGCCTTCTCCGGATCAGGTGGAGGTCCTGAGCCGAATCCCAACTCTTGGCCAGCCTGTCGAAAAAGGCCCTTTTTTCCTCGAGGATCATGGCCCGTGGCCCCCCTGATGGGTCTTCTCCTTGATCATCCTCACAAAAGGAGGCACCACCGCAAGCATCAGGATCATCCCTGGCCATCCGCTCACGAGCGAGACTCCAGCGAGGAACCCCGCAGGAAGCTCCATGAAGATTGCGAAAAAGTATGTGAGGGCTACATTCACAATCCTTCCCAGGACCAAAGCAACGAGAAGGACCGAGAAGGACCCCAGCCGGGGAAGCCGACGGGAAAGAAGGGATATTGTGAATGCCATCACCGCAAGCTCCAGAGACATGACGAAAGCCACAGGTGGATAAAAAGGCGGCATTCCCGTGAGGGCTCCGGAGAGGAGAGGACACATGATGGAGACACTCATGGAGAGCCCAGGCCTCACTAGAAAGGCTAAAGCCACAAGGGGGATGTACATGGGCATGAAAACCCGTCCCAAGTGGAGGAGGTGGAAGAGGAAAGGAAGGAGGAGAGCCGCTGCGCCCAATACACCCCCGTAAGAAAGCTCCAATGCATGGGCCTTGCGGTCCAAATCGTCCATTCCCCCCTCTTAAAGGAAAAGCCACGAAAGCGTCTTTTCCTTGAAGGAACTCCTCGCCTTCGTGGCTTTGGTCTCGGGCTTCTTGCCCAAAGGAGGTTTTTACAGGATCCTCTATTGACTGTCAACCCATAGGGCCCTGCCTTGGCGCCAGCCTGGTGCCTCCCCGTGAACCGCTTCTCCACTATGGAGAAGGCATCTCCTCGAACCGATCTTGGAGATCAAAAGTGAGGAAAGGGCATAGGGCCTTGGATTTGTCCGATCTCGCTCGGGAAGACCTGTCCAATTGCGGTCATGGACCTCTTGATAGGGTCCAGCCGAGGCTCCTTTTCCCTTTCAGGTCTCAGGCTCAGGGGTTAAGGATATGGGTAAGGGCTCAGGATGTTGCCCATATAGAAACCCCCGAATATCTCGAACGATGGTGGGACTGTAGCGGAAAGGGAGGATGAGAGTGTGCTCTGATTTTGGCCCTTCGAGGCAGCGAAATTTGAATGTCCCCCACACAAGTGGGTGACAGAGGATAAGGGGAAGGGATATTAGCGGCTAAACAAGATCCAGGTCAAGAGAAGGGGATGCCATCTCGAGATGGGCCTAAATGGGGTGTGAACCAAAGGATCAGGATGGCGGCTCTAAGGAGGATCCCCCTTACACGGTGAAGATACGGTGGATCTCGTCGCGAGATGGAAACTCCCATACCTACCTGGGGATGAGTGTAGAGCGGAAGGTTCAGGATGAGCCCGCCCGTTTCGAAAGAGGGGCGAAGCTTCGTCTGTGGGCATGGTTTTTGACTGGAGATGGACTCTCCCCCACAGAAAAAAAGTGAATGAGGAGCCAGTCTTTTGGATGCGTGACTGGTTTTTCAGTTAAGATTCTTAGGCACTTTGAGACTCATGGGAAATTTGGGGAGCTGAAGCCTCAAGGGAGCCTTCAAGGGAGTCTCCCCGGGAATTTCATTTGGTCGGGGTGGTCTACTTTGTCTTAGAGGCGTTGGATCTCGAGGTGGCAGTCGAGGGTAAAGTTACAAAGGGGGAGAGGGGTGAGCGATGTTTGTGGAATGTCTTGGAGATCTTGTCGACTCCTTGACCTTTTCGAGGGTGGAAGGTAAAGTGAACGGCGAGTGTAGTTTTTCGAAATCGGGAGGGGAGTCATGGCCAAGAGAGTTCTTGTTGCTTATGACAGCAGGACGGGCAATACCGAGAGGATGGCTCAATGGATCGCTGAAGGTATCCGAATGGGCGGCCATGAAGCGGATCTCAGGAGAATAACGGAGATAAAAAAAGAGACGGAGTTGGAAGGCTACGATGGTTATGTTTTCGGCTCTCCCACCTATCACAGGGACATGATAGGGACAATGAAGACATTTCTCTTTTTGGCCCACAGAGCTGGGTTGGCCGGCAAAGTGGGAGGTGCATTTGGCTCTTACACTCATAGCGGAGATGCCCCCAAGATCATCTTCGATACCATGGAACACGTATTCAAAATGAGGATGGTGAACCTGGGCTCCCTGAATCTTTTGGAAAACCTTCTAAATACTGGAGATGGTATGAAAGCCTGCCACGATTATGGAAAGGCCTTGGCAGCCGCTTTGGACTGAGGCCAACTCCGAAGGGTTCGAGGGGACCTATTGATTTTGGTGCCCCAGGTGCCCGCACCTTTCCCTTCTTCGTGAATGAACGGGGCGGAAGGCGGCCCTGGGCCGAAATCTCTGTGAAAGGGCCTTACCCATTAATGATCTTGCCTCTGCACCAAGGACCCCTTCTCGCCACCTGCCCGGATGGAGAAGGGGAAATGGCGGATCCGGCCAGGCCCTCACCCTGCCTTCTAGGGGATCAGAATCTTCTCAGAAGAGTCTTCTTTCAAGCCAGGAAGCCGTTGAGAGCACCTTGCCACTTGGAGACTTGAAGGATATTATGGCCTGATACAGTGAGAGCCCTGGCCTCCTATTGGCCTTTGGGCCTCTTGGAGCACAGAGTAAGATGACCGAGGCTTTCTCGTACTTCAACAAGGAGGCTCAAGATCAGGCGAAGACAAAGGTGGCTTTGCTTTCCCTTTTTTCCAATGGGGCTTTGGTGATTCTCAAGGTTTGCGTAGGCCTTCTTACAGGGTCCATCTCCGTTCTTTCTGAAGCGGTTCACTCGGCAATGGATCTTTTGGCATCTGGAATAGCGCTTTTCGCGGTGAGAAAGAGCGCTGAGCCCGCTGACTCGAGCCATCTCTTCGGCCATGGAAAGTTCGAGAATCTTTCAGGGGCAGTGGAGGCGATCCTCATAGGGTGCGCTGCCCTTTACATCATCTGGGAAGCAGTTGAAAGGCTCAAACATGGAGGGGAACTCCAGCACTTGGAGGCAGCGTTGGCCGTCATGGCACTGTCAGCGATTCTCAACACAATCGTCTCCAGAAAGCTATACCTCACAGCCTCCAAGACAGACTCGTTGGCCCTCGAGGCAGACGCCCTCCATCTCAAGGCTGACGTTTGGACTTCTCTGGGAGTGATGGGATCCATGGCTGTCATCTATACATCGGATCTTCTGGTCCAGGATCCCCAGGCAAACGCCAGATTTCACGCTCTGGATCCTCTAGTGGCTTTAGTTGTGGCGGCGATGATATTGAAGGCCTCTTGGGGGCTCCTCAAGCGGTCCACAGATGGGCTACTGGACAAGGGACTACCAGAGGGGGAAGAAAGGCTCATAAAGGAGATTCTCTCCAGGTACGATACCAGCTTTCTCGAATTCCACGAACTGAGACACAGGAAGAGTGGCCCCGAGAGACATATAGACCTTCATCTGGTTGTGGCACCGGATGCGACCGTGAAGGATGTTCACGACCTTTGTGACGAAATAGAGAAGGAGATGAGGGAGAAACTCCCCAGGACAAACGTCCTGATCCATGTGGAGCCGTGCAACAGGACGGACTGTCCCAAATGCAAGGCAATAAGGAGCTGTCAGACGGTGAAGCTCTCTCCCGCTGAAGGGGAAGCTTTTGGGGAAGGTCCCTCGTCTCGGCCCGAAAGAGGCAGCGGGGGTGGTGGAGCTAGAACCAACTGAAAAAAGTTGGAACCGGAGAGACGATATGGAAGAGAGAATTTGGCACAAGCACAAGTGGCCAGAGGGAGTACCTTGGGACATCGAGGTTCCGGATGCTCCCCTTCCCGCACTTCTGGAAGAGACTGTCAGGGACTATGGGGATCTCTCCTATACCATATTCCAGGACTCCCATCGGACATTTCGGGAGGTGAACGAGCTCGCGAACAAGGTCGCGCATTTTCTCATCTCGAGGGGGATAAAAAGGGGCGACAGGATCGCTATCTTCCTGCCCAATCTCCCCCACTATCCTGTAATATTCTTTGGCATTCTGAAAAGTGGGGCTACTTGCGTCACTTGCAATCCCATGTACACAGCAGGCGAGCTCAACTTTCAGCTCAAGGACTCGGGGGCAAGAGGAGTGTTCGTGATGGATCACCCCCAGTTCTACGAGACTGCTTGCAAGGCTGTAGAGGGAAGTGAAGTTGAGTTCGTGGTCTATTGCAACGTCAAACCCTTCCTTCCGCCCCTGAAAGGTCTCCTGGGGAGTATTCTGGGAAAGATCCCAAAGGCACGAGCCCACCTCCCCGGTCATATTTCATTGGAACAGGCAATAAACGGGATGCCTGCCACCAGTCCCAATGTCCCAATCGATCCAAGGGAGGATCTGGCCCTGATCCTCTACACAGGGGGAACCACTGGGGTGCCCAAAGGAGCCTGCCTGACCCACAGGAATTTCTGGGCCAACATCATAGCATTGGAGGAATGGATGAGGATAGAGCCCCCCTCAGGTGGAAGGCCCCAGAAGTTGGAGAAGGGCAAACACTGCTTCATGGGGGTGCTGCCATGGTACCACAGCTACGGATTGACCCTCACAATGCTGAGCGCTGTGAGGCTCGCTGCGAGGCTAGTGTGTGTTCCGGATCCCAGAGCGGGAAATCCTCCCTTCACGGAGGTCCTGAGGCTCATTGAACATCACAAGGCAACCCTCCTCCATGCGGTGCCCACCCTTTACAGTGTCCTTCTCAATCACCCCTTGGTGGAGAAATTCGACTTGAGTTCGCTAGTAGCATGCGCATCCGGAGCAGCTCCTCTCCCAGTTGAGCTTGCAAAGAGGTTCGAGGAGAAGACTGGGGCTGTGATATTCGAGGGATACGGGCTATCGGAGACATCTCCCGTCACACATGTCAATCCCACGGACAGAAGCCTGAGGAAGTTCGGATCAGTGGGGCTTCCATTGCCTGGGACGGATGTGAAGATACTCGATGTGGAGACGGGGACAAGGGAGATGCCCTTAGGAGAGGATGGAGAGATAGCCATCAGTGGACCTCAGGTCATGAAGGGTTACTGGAACAGACCCGAAGAGAACGAATTGGTCTTCAGGAACATAGAGGGGAAGAGATTCTTCCTCACAGGCGACATTGGCCACATAGACAAGGAAGGTTTCACCATCATAACCGACAGGAAAAAGGACATGATAGATGTGGGCGGGCTCAAGGCTTACCCGAGAGAGATAGAAGAGGTTCTCTACGGACATCCGAAGGTGGCCAATGCAGCGGTCATTGGGGTGCCGGATGAAAAGTCGGGCCAAGCTGTGAAGGCCTTCATACAACTCAAGCCCGGAGAGACAGCGACCGAGGAGGAGATAATCGAGTATTGCAGAGACAAGATGGCTGGCTACAAGAGACCGAAGTACGTGGAGTTCAGGGAGACCCTCCCCATGACCACAGTGGGGAAGATCTTGAGAAGGCAGTTGCGTGACGAGGAGTGGGCCAAGGCCAAGAAAGGGAAAAGTGGCAGTTAAGGAGGATCGAGATCGTGCCACCAGGTCTTTGGATCCTGGTTTTGACAGGCCCGAGCAATGGACCTGGCGGTCTCTGTCTTGAGGGTGGCCCCTGTCTTCTCTATCCACTTTTCCAGTGAGGAGCATCCCTGAGCCCTGTACTCCAGAGCCTGGATGAAGCACTCCAGGAGATCTGCATCCCTGGCTATCTTCGCCTCGAGGCTATTCTGGTCATCCCACAGCTCATAGAGGTCCTTCAGGGCATCCGCTACCTTTTCGGGAAGAGATTGGAGCTGGTCTCCCCAAGCCCTTTTCTGGGCCTCCCTCGAGTCCAGATACCTGTCGTTGACCCTGTGGAGATCGCCTATTCTGGCCTCGGGCAAGTCGTGGATCAGGCAGATCATGGCCGTCTTGAGGGGATCCGCCCCCTCAAGACGCGCCAGGATGTATCCCAAAATGGCTGTCCTGAAAGTGTGCTCAGCAACGCTCTCCGGATCCCGGATGCCTGCGACCCACCAGCCGCTCCTCCTCATCCTCTTGAGCAGACCGACCTCGTAGAGAAATTTTGCGAGCTCCTCCATCATTTGCTCTCCGGTTCACCTCTCATGGGGGCTTCAAGAACTCCTTCAACCTTTTCTTCATCTCCCTGAGCTCTCCCTTTGATGGGAGAGAGAGTTTTATGGGGCCCTCACCCCTTTTCCTTATCCCAGCAAGATCCGGCCTGAAGGTGGGGTGGGAGAAGCTCCCGCTCACCCAAATGGGAGCAACGAGGACTGAGGAACTCCCCTCAGCCCCGGATCCTATCTCTGGCTCGAGCCTGAAATCCAATGATCGCCTTATGAGGTCAGCCTCTCCCGCAGCCATTATCCGCACCCCCTCGCTATCCATGGATCCCCTCGACACCTTGATGATCCCACGATGGAACAGGAGTTTTGCCGAGCCCTTGGAAAAGTGGGTGCGGGCATCTCTATCATCTTTCTCCTTTCTTCCCAGAAGACCGAAACTCCTTATCATTCTCGGGATGTCCACTCCGTGGATAGTCCCCGATGAGATGCGAATATCAGCCTTTCCTTCTATGTGTCGGAGCATCTCCTCGAGGTCTTGAGCCCATGGCCCCCTCAGTTCCCATTCGCTATCCATCGGACCACTCAAGAAGCCCGTCTTCGCGAAGCCTTGGAGAAGGGCTCCCACATCCACCCCCCTTGTAGCGAGCTTGAGGGTCAAATCCCGCACGGGTGCCTGGAGATTCGCCTCGAACTCGCCCCTTACCACTCCTCCTCCTATTTCGGCTTCGAACTCATGGATGGAGAGGACCCCATCCCTTAAGGAAAAAGAGAACTTCACCTTCTCGAGCAACTGGCCGTTGAGCCTCAATCGGTCTAGCCGTAACACTCCCGCCAATGGCACCGATATCAGTTGTGGCAAGGGGGACTTATTGGCATCCCTATCAGGGGCGAGTTCCTCATCCTCGGGCTTTCTCCCCCTCCATAACCCCTTTTTGGGCTTGGTGGGAAGAGGATCCCAATTGAATTCCTCTGCCTTTAGGTCCAACCAAATTTCCCTCTCGGGATCTTCCCTGATACTCGCTGAGCCAGTAAAAGGTAGCCCATCCACCTTACCACTCATGTGGGAGATCTCGCCCTGGCCACGGCCCAGGGCAAACTCACCCTCCAGATAAAACTCGCCCCATCTGATGGAGCCCAGATGAGGCATCCTCAGGTTCAGCTTCGCCAAAAGGTCTTTGAGGGAGGATACGCTTCCATGGAACCTTCCAGCTACCTTCAATCCCTGGGAGGAGGGAACTAGCTGGCCTTCCATCAGGAATCTGATCCCTGGGGGGCCATGGAGCTGTAACTCGAAAGTGGATGGATTGAGACCGTGTGCCTCTTCTTGACCTTTGAGTTCGCCCCGTACCTCCACCTCCTGACTCCCCACCTTCCCCAGGAGAAGAATTTCCTTCTGGGGCTTTCCTTCCAGGCCCACCCCTCCTGCTTCCCGCATGGAGAGGGAGGGGAAGCTGAGGCGAGCTCCTCCTGCCATCTCTACCCTTATGTCCTTCAACTCTATCCTGGATGCCCCCAGGACAGAGGGAATCCAATGGCTCCATTCTCTCTTTTCCCTTGCGGGGGAGGTTATCCTCTCCTTCAATGGTTCCTCTTTTGGGAAATTCCCCTCGGGTTGATGCCCCCTCAAGTCCTCCTTTGGAGAGAGAAAAACTTCAATGCCCATTGCTTCCAGGAAATCGAATCTTGTCCTTCGGGCCACAATGTTTCCCAAGGAGGTTCCCAGTTCCAGTTTTCTGATACTGAGGGAGTAAAGATCGCCCTCACCCTCCATGGAAAGACCCCCAATGAGCAATCTAGGGGAGGGAAGAAGGGTGCCCTGGAGTTCTCCTTGTATCGTTATCTTGGCACCTGTGGCCTTCGAGATCTTGCGCTCCAATATTGCCCTGAACCACGAGGAGGAAAAGAGGATCTGGCTCGAAAACAAGGCTAGTCCTCCCAGAATTGTCGCGAAGAGAAATATCGTCCCCACTATCACTGGCCACTTTCTCATCCATCCACCCCACCTGCGAGCAAAAAAGGGCATCTCGATTATTGTACATGAGATCCGTTCCAACTCGAATGGCCTATTCCAAGCTCCATGGAGGACAGAGCTTCTCGGGCCATCCCTTTGCCTTCTAGATTTCAAGCCCTGGTTCTTGTTCCCTCTGGTATGAGTTCGGTGGCTCAAGCCTTGAAATTCCCCCATACCCTTCCGTACCTTGTCATTCCAATCAGTTGGAGATCCTGGAGGGAAGATCAGGCCCTTTTCCCAGATGGACCGGCCTGCCCCAGAGATCATCATGCTGATTCCGGTCCATCAACGAAGAACAAGGCGGGCTAGGTGGCTTCGATTCTTCTTGAGGGCCTCTTCCAATGGTCTGCCATGAAAAGGGGCAGCTCCCCAGCGCAGATTGGCCCTATGGTCACCTTCCATGGACTCATTCCCTCGAGGGGCTCCTTCAAGCTCCTTGCCAAGCCTGGTAGGATCAGCTCCCTGTGGCGTACTTTCTCCTCCAACTGGGATTCTCTGATGGCTTCCAGGATCCCCTGTGGGGTGAAGGTCTCGTATATCATGGCCATGTCTATGGTATTTCCCCTGGTATTCACAAACAGCACGTGAAAGGGTGCACTTGTGGTCGAGAGAACAGCCAGGAGGACCTCTTGAGTTATGGCGGCATTCCCCGTAACCAGAACAGGATCCTCGGGCCCAGGGCAATTGACCTCGTAATTTCCTTGAAGGCCCTCCACTGGGTGCTGTGTTATCTCGACAGATGGGAGGATCTCTCCCAAGGAAAGGACGAGCTCAAGGGGATAGACCTTCTCGGGATCCAGATGCTCGCAATCGCCCACTTTGGCCTCGCCCCTCTTGAGCTTCTCGAGCCACTGGGCGCAAGAGGAGAGACCGCATATTTCGCACTCCTTTCCCCCCAGATACTTGGAAGGATCCACTGTGTCCACATAGAGATCTGCCTTGAGTGCCATCTCAGCCGGAAGATCTCCTCTTTTGCCCGAAGCTTCTATCTCCTCAGATGGAGCCTATGCTAGGGGACTCAACCACAAACTCAAAAGGCCATATGGGCCATGTCATTGGCCTTAGCTCTTTCCTCGCATGGTTCAACGAGATGATCTGCTCCCCCCTTTGATTCGCAATCTCAAGTGTCCGGGACTTCTTGAGCCCTCGATAAAAAGAAGTCCTCCGGGTCCCTAGGCCACCTTTCCTCCACGGCCTCCGACCTCTCACTTTCCCAGGAACAAGTTTCTGGGATTGTCCACCAGCATGGTCCTTATCTGCTCGTCCGTCACTCCCTCTTTTTTGAGCATTGGGATTACGTTCTTGTGTATGTGGTCAATTCTCCAATTTTCGAAGGCCTTCAGGTACTTTTCCGGCACTGCTATGGGTCGGCCCAGCCAATAGTTGACCGTGTCATGGGATAGCATGATGCGGTTCGCATGACCTTCGCGGCACAGGGCCGCTACGTTTTTCACTATCGCCTCTGTGGGTGTGATGACCTCTAGGCCTATGCGGTCGAAGGCTATGTAAACCCCCTTGGCCAAGATGGCCCTGTGGTAGTCTATGTCCTTGGAATTGGACACATGGCCTATCATGATTTTCTTGGGATCAGCTCCCTCCCTGATCAGGAGGTCCGCCTGTTCCACACCTCCCTTGGGGCCCTCGGTGTGAGTGATTATGGGCACTCCCGTTGCCTTCTGGGCCTTCGCCGCTGCTTTCAGCACAGATGCCTCGTACGGAGATATCTCAGGTCCTGTCCCAACCTTTATCACCCCTGCCTTGATCCCCGTTTTACCTATCCCCTGGGTTATCTCCTTTATGAAGACCTCCGAGATGAGCTCGGATATGTCGGCTCCCCAAGGCACGCGGGTTCTCCAATAGGCGGGGGAACCTTCATGTTCAGTATAGAGCCCCGTGGAGCAGATTATGTTCACCCCTGTCCTCTTGGCCAATGTCTTGTAAAGGGTGGGATTTCGGCCACCAACGTCATTGGGCGTAGCATCCACTATTGTCTTTATGCCCACAGCCTTTGCCAATTTGAGCACCCCCAGGTTTACCTTGAGGGCCTTCTGCCAGTCTTCAGGATAGAGAGTGGCATCCGAAAACCAACCGGGGTACGCGAAAACGAAATGCTCGTGCATCAGGGTGACCCCGAGGTTCTCCGCCTTAACGGGTCCCAAAACAGTATTGACCATTCCCGGCGAAAGGGCCTTGAGGCTAGAGGTCCCCGCCATCTGGGATGCGATCCCTTGGCCCATGGCCAAGGCCATGAACAGGATCATGGTTAGGGGGAATCTGAGCTTCCTTGTCATGGGATCGCCTCCTTTCCATCCATCTCGGTTTGAGTTTGCCTTTTCATGTCACACCTGGAGGAAAAAAGCAAGCCCAAAGAAAAGGATCCTCGGGTGCGTGTGAGGGGAGTTTTGGGATTGGCTACCAGGCGGGATTGCTCTCCCAAGCGGGTGAGTTAGGCAAGGCACCTGTAGCCTCGAACATGTTCCGAGCCAAACGGATACGGGAGGCCCTGTCCTCTTCCTGCCAAGTGCATGCGCCTTGGCCCTCGAGCCCCAGGAGGACTAGGGAAGATCGAAGTTGGAGGAAGCCATGGAGGAGGGGAGGGGGCTTCGCCCCCTCTCTTTGTCCTCATCCGGCGCTTGAGACCTTACTCGATACAGCCTCTCTCCTCCAATTCTCGGGTCTCAGTTCTCTCACGGTTCTGCCAGCTCGCCACATCTCCGAATTGGCCATCCGAGCCAACTCCAAGTCAAGCTGCTTCCTATAGTCGGGCTGACTGTTCTTCTCCAGCACGATTCTTGCCTCTGTTCCGTCTTTCACCCTTTGGTAGAGCTCTCTGAAGAGCGGTGCCACTGCCTCCTTGAACCGATCCTTCCAGTCCAAGGCTCCCCTCTGAGCAGTGGCACTGCAATTGGCATACATCCAGTCCATCCCCTTCTCGGCCACGAGCTTTATGAGGCTCTGGGTGAGCTCTTCCACTGTCTCATTGAAGGCCTCGCTGGGACTGTGCCCCTGACGTCTCAATTCCTCGTATTGGGCTTCCATTATTCCGGCCAGGGCTCCCATCAGGACTCCCCTCTCTCCCGTGAGGTCGCTGTAGACCTCCTTCTCGAAGGTCGTTGGGAAGAGGTAGCCTGAGCCAATGGCAATGCCCAGTGCGAGGACCCTGTCCAGGGCTCGCCCTGTTGCGTCTTGGAAGACAGCGAAGCTGCTGTTCACACCGCTTCCCTCGAGGAAATTGCGCCTCAGAGAGAGGCCTGATCCCTTCGGAGCCACGAGAATGACATCTATATCTTCCGGGGGAACTATCCCAGTTTGGTCGCGATAAGTCACACCGAAGCCGTGGGAAAAATAGAGGGCCTTGCCTTTGGTGAGATGGGGCTTCAGCCTTGGCCAGAAAAGCATCTGACCGGCATCCGAAAGGAGAAACTGGATGATAGTTCCCCTCGATGCAGCTTCTTCCAAACTGAAGAGGGTCTTTCCGGGAACCCATCCATCCCTCAAGGCCTTTTCCCAGGAGGGGGTTCCCTCCCTCTGCCCCACGATGACCCTTATGCCATTGTCCCTCATATTGAGGCTCTGCCCTTGGCCCTGAACCCCATATCCCAGGACACAGACGATCTCGTCCCTCAGGACCTCCTGGGCTTTGCTCAGAGGAAACTCAGCTAGGGTCACTACCTCCTCCATTACTCCTCCAAAATCTATCTTGGCCATTTTCCAATCCACTCCTTTCCTTTTGTTTGACGGGCCCTGAGGCCCCAATGTATCCATCTCCCATTTTTCTCAATCCCGGGGGTCCTCTCCTTCTGGGCCTCGAATCCATGGAGAGGATCACAGGTCCGCTTCTCGCTATGTGTTCGACCCGAAAATCCCCCAAGGCCGCAAGGAGCTCTTCCAGCCTTTCTCCGCTTCCTGTTGCCTCGATGAGGAGACCCCTGGGGGCTCTTCGCAAAATCCTGGCCCCGAACTTCTTGGCCCTCTCCAATGCCTCCCTTTGTCTCTGGCCCTCCACATCCAGTTTCACGAGGATCATCTCCCTCACCCTCGGATTGTGAACATCCAATGGGGCGTGCACCACCCTTTTCACCTCCACCAGGTTCCTGAGCTGCTTCACTATGCGCTCCATGGTCCGGGCGTCTCCCCAAGTGGTGCAAGTGATCATCGAGGTTCCTGGCTCCTTGCTATGGGCTGCTGTGAGGGCCTCGATGTTGTAATTTCTCGCACTGAAAAGGGAGGCAACCCTGGCCAGAACACCTGGTCTGTTCTCAACCGTTATGGAGACCACATAAGGCCTTTGAGACCCTCTTTCCTTTTCCTCCCCCATTGGGACCTCCAGGACAACTATTGGACCCCCATGAAAAGGCGATCAGCTCCTTCCCGAGACCCTTGCCTTGGTGCAAGAGGGAGATTGCCCTTCTTTCCCCATGATCATCTCGTCCAGTTTCCCTCCAGGGAGGACCATGGGGTACACCTTCTCCTCAGGGTCCACGAGGAATTCCATTATCACCGGCCCTTTCTCTCCGAGTCCCTTTGTCAGACATGGGACCACCTCATCTGGAAAAAGGGCACGAAAACTCTTTATCCCATAAGCTTGGGCGAGTTTTTGAAGATCCGGCCCTCTCTCGAATATGGTCTCACTGTAGCGGCCCTCGAAAAGGAGAGATTGCCATTGTCTGACCATTCCAAGGGAGCCATTGTTCAAGACCACTACCTTGACGGGAAGGTCATAGGAGATGAGGGTCCCCAGCTCCTGCATGTTCATCTGGAAGCTACCATCTCCCGAGATGCACACGACCTCCCGAAGAGGGAAAGCGACCTGGGCCCCTATTGCTGCAGGGAGGCCATATCCCATAGCTCCCAACCCCCCTGAAGAGAGAAGGGTCCTAGGTCTCCTGAAACTGTAGTTGAGGGCAGTCCACATCTGATGTTGGCCCACATCCGTGGAAATGATGGCCTTCGCCGAAGTGAGCTGGCTCAACTCCTTTATGACTTGCTGTGGCTTTATGACTTCTTTGGGCTCAGGCTCATCCGGGCCGGATGCCTTCCACTTCCATACCCTTTGGAGCCACTCGTACCTTGTAGGTGGGACCTCGGCCCCCAGCTCCCCGAGACATTCCAAGACCTGTTTGAGCACTTCACTGGCATCGCCCACTATTGGAATATGGGCCCGAACCGTCTTACCTATGGATGAGGGGTCTATGTCGATGTGCACTATTTTGGCTTTGGGGGCAAAGCCCTCCGGGTTCCCAGTTGCCCTGTCATCCAGCCGGCATCCCACGACTATGAGGAGATCAGCGTTGGTCACAGCCATATTGGCCCCGTATGTCCCGTGCATCCCCAACATCCCGAGGGAGAGGGGATGGTCGCTGGGGAAGGACCCAAGACCCAAAAAGGTGGTGACCACCGGGAGTTGCATCCCCTCAGCGAGCCTCCGAAGGAGGGCATGAGCCCCGGAATTTATGACCCCAGCCCCTGAACACAAGATGGGTCTTTGCGCCCTGGCAATTGCCTCGGCAGCCCTCCTCACCTGGAGAGGGTGCCCCGGCCTCCGCGAGGGTCGTTTGTGGGAAGGCGATGAGCGCCGAGGGGTGTCCTTGTCCTGGGATGCGAGAACATCCCTAGGTATGTCTATGAGTACAGGACCTGGCCTTCCCGTCGTAGCCACCATGAAGGCCTCTTGGACTATGTCGGGAAGCTCCGCCAGTGAACGGACCAGGTAATTGTGCTTGGTGCAGCTTCTCGTTATCCCGACTATGTCCACTTCCTGGAAAGAGTCTCGGCCCAATTGATGGGTTGCTACCTGTCCGGTTATGGCGATGAGGGGGACCGAGTCGCAATAGGCGCAGGCCAAGCCCGTGACCAAATTGGTGGCCCCGGGGCCAGAGGTGGCGAGGCAAACCCCTGGTCTTCCAGTAGCCCTGGCATATCCGTCAGCTGCGTGGGCCGCTGCTTGCTCGTGTCTCACCAGAATGTGGCGTATCTCGGGGAATCTGGTGAGCTCGTCGTAGAGGTGGATGACCGCTCCCCCCGGATATCCGAAGATCACATCCACCCCGTGTTCCCTTAGGAGCTCGAGGAGAATTCGCGATCCCGTCTTCACCCTTCACCTCCAAATGTTGTTTTTCGCGAAAATAAAAAGGCCGCGGGCATTTCCTCTGCCCGCGGCCTGTATCCGCCTCATCTGTCAATGGTCACGGATCAGGCAGCGGGCCCTCCTTTACGACTATAAGGACGATGCCGATAACTCGAGGGAAGACTGCCTTTTCTTCCATGACCATCTCTTGGCCTGCCAGCTTGTGGTCTCTCATCTCATTCTCCCACAACACAATCCCATGAAAACAAACCCCGCTGATTTTGTCAATCCCTTTTTTCAGACGGGCTCCAATATGATCTTGTGCTCCACCAGGGAGGTCGTCTTGAGTTTGGCTCTGAGGAATTTCTGCTCCCCGAATATGCTCTTGAGGTAAAGTTCCTCTCCCCTGGGCTCTATCACGTCGACGGCCTCCATTACCAGTTCCTCCCTTTCGCCTTTGAGCAAGTAAGCATTTGCCTCGCACATGATTCAGCTCACCTCCTTTTTGAGAAGGCCCACTAACTCCTCTATGAGGTGGGGAAGGGGCTCGGCCTTCACGCCCACTACCTGGACCCTTTCCTGGGTCATAGGGACCAAGAGTTTGAGGGCCGAGGAGCCGGAGATCGCCTCGGCCATGGCAGGTGTGAGCTCTCCCATCATAGAATGAGCCATCACTATTGCCAAGGATCCAACCACCACGTCCGCTCTGCTCACAGTCCTCACAAGGGCATTCTCCCCCGTAGCCCCCCGGTTTGCTCCGGCCTTGAGCATCGCTGCTGTGGCAATGGCATTGGTACCCAGGGCTATTATCTCGACTCTCTCGGCCAGGCTCTCCCTGAGCTTCTTGACTATGACGCTTCCTATACCACCGCCTTGGCCGTCAACGACGCAGATCCGGAGCATCTCCCGTGTGTCCTGAGATTTTAAAAGTCATGACGCTTGTCTGATCCCCGAATCATGCGACACCGAGGTTTGAGCTCTTCTCCGGCCTTCCTGGGAGGCCCTGGAGAAAATCCTCTCCCGGATGAGGCCCCTCGAATGGGGAAGTATCCCATGGCCAAGAGCCAAGTGTCAAGAAAGGGGCCTGGATCTCTAGCTCACTCATCTCTTTCCGGTACCTCGAGGTCGAAGGTCACACCTTGCTCCTTCGAGGCCAAGTGGGCGAGATACATTTGAGCTCACCCCTACCCTGTGAGGGAGCCTTTGGGTCCTCTCACTTGATCTCCCTTTGGGGGAGGAGCGACTCCGGGCCCTTCTTTGGGTTTTGTCCCTTTCCAAAAGCCATATCGCTTTGTTTTGGCCAGGTGTCAGGGGGCTGCGGGCCTGGATAAGGGGTGAGGAGAACGCCGAGGGTCATCTTGACAGTCAGGGGGGAGGGTGGTAAAAAAGGATCCAATCGAGGCCACGAAGGCCTTTAGGACCAGAAGGTCCAAGGGACTCGTGGCCTTTTATTTTTTTGGAGGGCTTCTCAATGCACATCCCGGACGGGTACCTTGGTCCTCTGACATATGGAGGATTGTGGGCTGCAATGGCCCCCTCCTGGCTTTACGCCTCGCGTAGGGTGAGAAGGGAGGTCACCTCGATTCATGTTCCATACTTGGCCATGGCCTCAGCTTTTTGCCTGGCAGTGATGGTTGTGGCCTTTCCCCTTCCTGGAGGAACGACAGGCCATCTTGCCGGATCTGGCCTCGTGGCCGTGCTCCTTGGCCCATGGGCGTGTGTACTGGCCATCTCCGTGGCTTTGGGAATTCAGGCTCTGGTATTCGGAGACGGGGGGATCACGGCCTTGGCGGCCAATTGTTTCAACATGGGTCTTGCGGCAGGCCTTTGTGCCCACTGGGTTTACAGGCTTTTTTCAGGCCCTGAAGGCACTAGGAGAGTGGGCACCATCCAAGCGGTGGGAGCTGGCCTCGCAGGTTACGTGGGTATCAACGTTGCGGCCCTCTTGACTGCCTTGGAGCTAGGGATCCAACCCTTGATCTCTCACGGATCTCCCCAGGCTCGTTACTTTCCTTATGGACTGGAGGTAACCCTGCCTGCTGTGATGATACCTCATCTCACCGTATTGGGGGCGATGGAGGCAGCCATGACAGTTATAGTTGTCGGATTTGTGAGGAGGCTCAAGGTCCTTCCCGTTGTGTTACTGGGCACATTCCTCCTAGCAACTCCTGAAAAAAGCAATGCTCACGAGTTCTGGATAGAGGGGAAGGGGGAAGAGTTCCTCCTGGTATTTGGTCATGGGACCAATAGGGCCGATTTCGACCCCTCGAATGTCAAGGCTATCAAGGCTTGGGGGGCTAAGGGAGAAGAGATCCCTGTAACAGCGGAAAAAAGGGAAAAAGCGCTCCAATTGAGGCCTGCTGGGGAGGCCTGCGTGATTTACTCGGAGATAGACAATGGTTACTGGTGCAAGACCATCTACGGCTGGAAGAACGTGGGGAAGAGCAAGGCGAGCAGGGTCGTAGAGGCCCTGAAGTCCTTGAATTACGCCAAGAAGATCATCTGTGGTGGGGATGTGGCCACAAGAGGTGTGGAAGGGGCTATCCTGGACATTGTCCCTACCCTTGACCCCTCGGGGCTCAAAAAGGGAGACAGCCTCACCCTCAGGGTTCTCTTTCGAGGGAAGCCCTTGCCTGGAGCAGAGGTGAGCGGAGGCGACCACCAGAAGATAGGAACTACAGACCCTGAGGGAATCGTCAAGGTCCAGATAGGGGAGGGAAGCAACGTGATAGCAGTGACGACAAAACAGCGGTTGGATGGCGACCCCGAGGCCGATTTCCTGAGCATCACGGCCACATTGAGTTTGGAGGTGGGAAGATGAAGTCCTCTCCGAGGGGTGAGGTCCCGGGCTCCCAAAAGCTCCTCCATGGGGTCTTCCTTTTGGCCTTCCATCTCATTCTCTATGGGATCTCCATTTTTTCGCCACCTTGTGGGTTTTGTCACACGATTCACTACTCAGTGGAACCCAAAGGAATGACCGTCAGGGTCTTTTACTCGCCGGATGACCCCGCAAGTTACGCTGAATACGAGGTTTTCGGGCCCGGGGATACGGAGCCTTATCAGATAGGGAGAACTGACAGAAGGGGCTGCGTCTCCCTTCTTCCAGACAGACCCGGGGAGTGGAAGGTCAAGGTTTTGGGAGAGTCAGTCCATGGTTTCCATGGCATAACCATCGAGCTCAGGGTGGATGAGGCATTGATGCTCGAGGGATTCACGAAGCCCCTTGTCGCCACTCACACAAAAGTGATCACCGGTGTAGCCATCATTTTCGGCATCTTCGGTCTCTACGCCCTTTGGAGGTCGAGGAAGGGATCCCCGGGGAGAGGGGCGTGGAAAACCTCTGATGGCAGTCCTTGTGAGTGAGAAGGCTTGTGGGACCCCCGAGATCGCTTGGGAGCTCGAATGAGTCTGAAAAATGGGGCATCGGAGCCCCAGGGTGCCCCGAAGGGCCACGGAAATCCGAGGTCTAGGAGGCGGAAGATGAGGAGAATCTCTCTGTGGAATGTTGGGTTGGTTGCGGCCCTTTGGGTTTTTCTCGTGGGGGATAGCCCTCTTTGGGCACACCATGGCGGTGTGAGCCTAGCTCTGGGGCCAGGTAGTCCCATTGAGGCCAACTCTCCCCTGACCCTACCCCAGGGCGGTTTTGTGG
>Ga0207433_10006565_pt1 | contig 20035 bp, 15 predicted proteins | sample YelNatPaOPGAMG01_FD_187559 | JGI IMG/M metagenome (GOLD analysis project Ga0207433, IMG submission 187559) | Hot spring thermophilic microbial communities from Obsidian Pool, Yellowstone National Park, USA - OP-RAMG-01 (SPAdes) (version 3) | ecosystem: Environmental > Aquatic > Thermal springs... | reverse complement strand
TTTATATTTACAATGAATTTTATCCAAAGATCGGAACTCTCGTCAATGGAGTTGTTAGAAGATTTGATAATGATAGTGTTATCATTGACCTTGAAAAGGCTGAGGGAATTCTTAAGAGAAAGGAAAGACCTGCTAATGAAAGTTACAATAGGGGGGATAGGGTTAAAGCGGTTATAATAGATGTTTTAAAAAATTCAAAGGGTCCCCAGGTTATACTTTCCCGTTCTGACAATCTTTTTTTGAAAAGGCTTATGGAGCTTGAAATCCCCGAGATTGCAGATGGGACTATAGAAATAAAAGGAATTGCGAGATTACCAGGGGAAAGGGCAAAGGTAGCTGTTTATTCCAAACATAAAGATGTAGATCCGGTTGGATCATGCATTGGAGTAAAGGGAGGAAGAATAGGAGCAATTTTGAAAGAACTGAAGGGAGAAAAAATAGACATAGTTCAATGGTCTCCTTCTCTCGAGGAATTTGTTAAGAACACATTGTCTCCTGCAAAGATTTTGAGTGTGAGAAGATTGGACGAAAAGGAGAAGAAGCTGGAAGTTGTTGTTCCTGAGTCTCAGCTTTCAGTGGCAATTGGGAAAAAGGGTCAAAACGTCAAGCTTGCTTCAAAACTTCTTGGTTGGCAACTGGAGATAAAAACAAGTGAGGAAAAAATGAAGGAGATGGGTGAGATACTCTCTGCCAATAATGAAAGAGGCTCAGATGGAAAAGATTAGAGTTTACGAAGCTGCAAAAAAATTGGGGAAGAGCGTTTATGAGATTAGAGAGGTTCTCACTTCTCTCGGTGTGAATGTAAAGAGCAATCTCCAGTGGATTGAGCCTGAAATTTATTCTAAACTTTTGGAAAAGCTTGGACTCAAAAAACAAGAAATCGTAATTGAAGAGGAAAAAAAAGAAGCACCAAGGAAAGAGTTTCCCCCAAAGGGGGAGAAAAGAGTAAGGGAAGAGGTTACAAAAAAGGAGTTCCCCGAAAAAATAAAGAAGATTGAAAAACCAGTCCCTGAGAAAAGGGTTTTAAATGTTAGGGAAGGAATTACATTAAAGGAACTATCTGAAAAGACTGGAATAAAGGCTAAAGATATTATACAGAGACTCTTGATGAAAGGATTTATAGTTACTGTAAATCAGGCATTGGAGAACAATCTCCTTAATATCATTGGCAAGGAGTTTGGATTTGAGTTTGTCCCCATAAGTTTTGAGGAAGAAATTGCCCTTGAAGAAGTTGGTAAAGAGGAGAAATTAGTTCCAAGACCACCTGTTGTTACCATAATGGGTCATGTTGATCATGGTAAAACAACCCTTCTTGATTTTATAAGAAAAACCAAAGTTGCTGAAAGTGAAGCAGGCGGAATAACTCAGCACATAGGTGCCTACAGGGTCAAAGTAAAGGATAGATATATAACCTTTTTGGACACTCCAGGGCATGAAGCTTTTACAAGAATGAGGGCAAGGGGAGCAAAGGTAACAGACATTGTTGTTCTGGTCGTTGCAGCTGATGATGGTGTTATGCCCCAGACTCTTGAAGCCATCAACCATGCTAAAGCAGGAAATGTTCCTATAATAGTAGCTATTAACAAAATAGACAAACCAAATGCTAATCCTGAAAGGGTAAAGCAACAGCTTTCCCAGCATGGTATTGTTGTTGAAGATTGGGGCGGAGATGTTGTCTCAGTAGAGATTTCAGCAAAAACAGGTCAGGGAGTTGATGAGCTTCTTGAAATGATTCTTCTTGTGGGTGATCTTCTTGAGCTTAAGGGAAACCCCGATAGACTTGCAAAAGGTATTATTCTTGAGAGCAAACTTGACCCTAAAAAAGGTCCTCTTGCCACAGTCCTGATTCAGAATGGAACTCTTAGGGAAGGAGATTTTTTCCTTTGTGGTACTGAAGTGGGTAAGGTGAGAGCCCTTTTCAATGAATTTGGACATAGGATGGATTCCGCAAGCCTCTCCACACCTGTTGTTGTCATGGGGTTTGAAAAGGTTCCTGCTGTTGGTGAAACATTCGTTGTGGTAAAGGATGTTGAAAAAGCTCGTCAGATAGCCCAGTTCAGAGCTGAAAAATCTAAAGCAAAAGTTCCCCCTCCGAGGAAAATTTCCCTTGAGGATCTGCTTAAAAGACCTGAAGAGGTTAAGGAGTTCAATGTGATTATAAAAGGGGATGTTCAAGGAACAGTAGAGGTTGTTGAGGAATTGCTGAGAAGACTTGAGAGGGAAAAGCTTAAAATAAACATAATTCACAAAGCTGAAGGTCCACCCTCTGAATCGGATGTCTTACTTGCCTCAGCTTCCAATTCCGTAATTGTAGCTATGAATGTTAGACCGCCAAGAAAGGTTGTGGAACTTGCTGATTCAGAGAATGTTGATTTGAGAATTTACAATGTAATTTATGAATTAAATGAGGATATAAGGCGAATTGTAGAGGGGCTTTTAGAACCAGAAAAGAAAGAGGTATATCTTGGTACAGCTGAGGTAAGGCAGATTTTTAAAATAGCTAAAGTCGGCACTGTTGCAGGTTGTTTTGTAAAGGATGGAAAAGTCACAATTGATTCGAGGGTTAGGATTATAAGGGATGGAAAGGTTGTTTATGAAGGGAAAATTAGTAGTTTAAAGAGATTTAAAGATGATGTATCTGAAGTAAAGAGCGGGCTTGAATGTGGAATGGCAATTGAGCAGTTCAATGATATAAAGGTTGGGGACATTATTGAATGTTTTATAATAGAAAAAGTTAAATCAAAATGAAGATAGGTCTTTGCATAATAGAACTATATTTCCCCTATTCTCACTCCCTAAAAGAGAAAAGGGCAATAGTTAATAAAATAAAGGAAAGGATAAAGTCAAGGTTTAATGTAGCATTGGCTGAAATTGGATATCACGATTTATGGCAGAGATCAAAGATAGGACTTGTAACAATTGGCAATGGGAAGGATATTGTTGAAAAGACTTTTCAGTCGATATCAAGATTTATAGAGGATGAGCTTGGTGAAAGTCTTCTAAGCATGGAAATAGAGGTTATGTGAAATGAAAGTTTCTCATAGAGCTGAAAGGGTTGCCAGACTTTTAAAAGAAGAGATTGCAAGAGTTATACAAAGAGAGCTGAGGGATCCATCAATTGGTTTTACAACAGTTACAGATGTTATTTTAACTCCTGATCTAAGGCATGCGGATGTTTATGTAACTATATTAGGTGGAGAGGAGGAAAAGAGGAAGGGCATTGAAACTCTTAATAAGGCTCAGAGCTTTATAAGAAGAGTTGTTGCTAAGGAATTGAATCTAAAAAATAATCCAACATTCACTTTCTACCTTGATGAAAGTTTTGAAAGGGGGGAAAGAATTGAGAAAATTTTAGAGGAGATTCGTAAGGAAAATGCAGAAAAGAGATATAATAAAAGCAATAGGTGAAAAGATTTTAGAAAGCAGGAAAATACTTATTTCATCCCATCTGAGGCCAGATGGGGATTCTATTGGCACAGGGCTTGCCCTATTTCATTTGTTCAGAAAAATGGGAAAATATGTAGATTTTATAAATGTCGATAAGACTCCATTCCCCTTTACCAGGCTACCAGGGGCTCATGAGATTATTATAGGTGAGATAAAGGATTATGATTATGACATGGCACTTTTGCTCGAGTGTAGTGAGGAAGGGAGATCAGGTCATAAAAATATAAAAAGATTTTTTACAATCAATATAGACCATCATCATACAACGGATCTCTATGCCAATATTAACTGGATAGACCCCTCTGCCTCTGCTGTTGGAGAGATGGTTTTTGACCTCATCTCAGAATTGAAAGTAGAATTTGATAAAACAATTTCTACAAACCTTTATGCTGCAATTGCTTCTGACACTGGAGCTTTCAGATTTTCCAATACTACAGCTAAGTCACTGGAAGTATGTGCCTTTCTTGCAAAGAATGGTGCTGATCCTTATGAGGTTTCTAAATTAATATTTGATACCTACTCCTATCAAAAAGTAAAACTCCTTGGACTTGTTCTTTCAACCTTGAATGTTGAACCTGAAAGTGGAATCGCTCATATTTCCATGCCAAAGAAATTTCTTGATGAATTAGGTCTTACAGAGGTTGATACAGAAGATATAATTTCCCTTGTTAGATCCATAGAAGGTGTGAACATTGTAATTTTTGTTAAGGAAGTTGACAGAGGAAAATATAGGATAAGTTTGAGATCTAAAGGCGACATTAATTCCGGAAGGATTGCTGAGTTGCATGGTGGAGGCGGGCATTTTCATGCTGCTGGATTCTCCCTTGAAGGAGACTATGAAACTGTTTTGAAAAACGCCCTTCAAATAGTAAAAGAGAGTATTGTAAAGAAAAAATGAAAGAAATTCATGGTATTGTTCTTCTGGATAAGCCAGAAGGTATCACTTCCTTTAAAGCTGTTCAAAAGGTAAAAAAAATATTGAAAGTAAAAAAGGCTGGACATTTTGGAACACTGGATCCTTTCTCTTCAGGCCTTCTCATAATAGGATTGGGAAAATCGACGAGACTTTTCAATTATTTTCTAAGAGAAAGGAAACTTTACTACGCAAAGATAAGGCTGGGGTATAGTACAGATACTTACGATAGAGAAGGGAAGAAGATTGGAGAGGAAAAGGAGGTTAAAGTTAGTAGAGAGGAGGTGGAGAAGGTTCTGAGAGATTTTGAAGGAGAGATAACACAGATCCCACCCCCATTTTCATCGAAGAAAGTTCATGGGAAGCCATCCTATCTTTTTGCAAGAAAGGGAGAATTCCTCACACACCCTCCAAAAACTGTTCACATTTACTTTATAGAGCTCTTAAAATATGAACCTCCTTTTTTAGAGATAAAAGTTCAATGCTCCTCTGGAACATATCTAAGAACATTAGCCTTTGATATTGGTGAAAGATTGAAGGTTGGGGGTCATTTATGGGAGTTGAGAAGGCTGAAAATAGGAGATTTGGATGTTTCATCTGCAGTTACACTGGAAAAACTTATGGAGGATGCAGAGAAAGGAGAGGTTGTAAAAGATATAATTCCTATTGAAGCTGTTCTATGTCATTATCCAAAAATAATAATAAAAGATGAAACTGTTAAAAAAGTTTTGAATGGTAGCCCCATAAAACCCTCGGAGGTTTTAAGGAAGTTTTCAGGAGTAGGTGATTCTATAAGAGTTTTTTCTCCTGATGGAAAATTCATTGCCATTGCTAAAGATGTTAATAGAAGATACTTTAGACCTGTTCTTGTTTTCTCTGATTGACTTTGTTGTTTTTATGGTTATAATAATTTTGTCAGATGGAAGTATTTAGTTCAATTATAGACTTCATTAACCCCTATCTTTCTTACATAATTGCAGGGGCATTATTTTTAGTAATAATTCAGTTCATCCTTTGGCTCTCGAGCAAGTTCAAGAAAAGGACCAGAAAAGAGGAGATAGTATCACCATTCAAAAAGAGCGATTATAAGAAAGCTGCGCAAAAACATCTTAAATTGGGGAATATTGTTGCAGCTGCACAGCTTTTTGAAGAAGCTGGACAGTTAAAAAAAGCTGCTGAGCTTTATGTGAAAGCCCAGGAGTTTATAAGATGTGGAGACATGTGGTTAAAGAATAATTTTAAAAATGAAGCCCTCGAAATGTACATACAAGGAGGAGATTATCTTAAGGCAGCAAGCATTCTTGAGGAGATGGGAAGACTCGAAGAAACAGCATCAATGCTTGAGAAAGCAAGCAAGTTTTTTGAAGCAGCAGAGATGTATTCCAAGGTTGGGAATTTTCAAAAAGCAGCTGAACTTTTTGAAAAAACAGGTTATTACGATAAAGCCTCGATAAATTATAAAAAAGCAGGGGACCTGGAGAAGTCTGCTTCATGTCTTGAACAATATTACTTCTTGACAAAGACATCCTTCCCTACCGAGGCACAGAAATTGACTGCAGTTAAAGCTGCGAGGTTATGGATTGAAGCTGGCAGAAGTGAGAAGGCAGAGGAAATACTTGGGAAAGAAAGAATGTTTGGAGAGCTTGCTCAGCTTCAGGAAGAATTTAAGAATTGGGCAGGTTCAGCGCAAAACTGGGAGAAGGCTGGGAATCTAAGAAAGGCAGCCTATGCCTGGGAACAGGCTGGGAACTTGAAAAAAGCCCATTTATGTCTTGCAGAGATTTTACTTAATGAAAATAATCATGAAGAGGCAGCTTACCATTTTGAACTTGCAGAAGATTGGGGTAGAGCAGGTGAGATTTATGAGTGGATGGGTGAGTGGCAGAAGGCTGCAGAATGTTATTTGAAAATGGGTAATTATCTCTCTGCTGCAGAAAACTACTTTAAAGCTGGAGAACATAAGAAGGCAGCAAATATGTATGAACTTGCTGGAGAGCTAAATTCTGCTGCAAAAATTTATATGGAGGTTGAGGAGTTTAAAAAAGCATCTGAATTGTTTGAGAAATGTGGAATTTATTATGAAGCAGCTATAGCAGCAGAGAAAAGTGGTGATGATGACAGAGCTCTTGATCTTTTTCAGATGGTCCTCCCTGAGAATGAAAATTATATGAAGGCTGGCTCCCTTATAGGACAGATATTTCTGAAGAAGGGAAGGATTGACCTTGCAATTGAGAAATTCCAGAAACTAATTGATTCTAAACCCCTTGACAAAGAAAATATAGATATTTATTACAACCTTGCTGTTGCCTATGAGAAGGCTGGAAGATACAGGGATGCAAGGGACATATACCAAAGAATTCTAACGGAGGATTTCAAATACCGAGGAGGAGAGGTTCAGGAAAGGCTAAAAAATGTTCTCAAACTTATTCAGGATTCCAAAAGCTTTGAGCTTCTTTCAACCGATAAATCAAAAAGATATAAAATAATTGAGAAGATCGGGGAAGGGGGGATGGGTACTGTTTACAAGGCTGAAGACCTTCTTTTAAAGAGGATTGTAGCCTTAAAAATTCTCCATAAAAAATTGATGGATAATACAAAGGCGATAGAAAGATTTTATACTGAGGCAAGATCCGCTGCAGCTCTTAACCATCCCAACATTGTCACTGTTTTTGATGTTGGGCAGATGGGGGAGGACTACTTTATTACTATGGAATTCATAGAAGGTGAAAGTTTTATTTCCTTCATAGAGAGGAAGAAATTCCTCTCAATTCCCCAGTTTATATTTGTTGCAACCCATTTATTTAAAGCCCTTGATTATGCCCACAGAAAAGGAGTAATTCATAGAGATATAAAACCTCACAACATTATGCTTACAAAGGATAAGCAATTAAAAATTATGGATTTTGGTCTTGCTATAATTCTTTCGGATTATAAAAGTGGTGAAACAGGAATTATAAGTGGAACTCCCCATTACATGTCTCCTGAGCAAATACAAGGAGAGAAAGTTGATCATAGAACAGATATTTATTCTGCAGGTGCAACCCTTTATCATCTAATAACAGGATCCCCTCCCTTTACTGGAGATAATATTTTCTTCCAGCATTTAATAGAACCTCCTGAGCCTCCCTCTTCAAGAAGACCAGAAATTCCACCTGCAATTGATTTTTTGATTCTCCAATGTCTGGAGAAGGAAAGGGAGAAGAGATTCCAGAGTGCCCTGGAAGTTCTCTTTTACATAAAAAAACATCTCATAACCCCCTCAAAGGGATAAAAAGTATCTATTCTTGTTTTTGTAACAAGGGTGAAAGATGAGTTGTTGTATCATAGCTTTCTGCAAGAATCTCCTTTTCCCCTGCCTTGCCTTCTATAATATCTTCAATTATGTAAGTTCCCATCTTTGGAGCTTTCAAGAAACCATCCCATGCAGCTTCTGCAAATCTTCCAGAGCTAAGCCAGTCTAAAATCCATTCCTTTGCAAATTCAGGATCTTCCTGCAAAATTCCAGCATGAATCTCAAGAAGCCATTTCAAATTTGCTTCTTCATGGGCTCCAATTGGAGGGGCAATTATTATGGGAATTCCAAGTCCACAGTAAAAACTTAGTTCGCTTGGTTTTGTCCATAAAATGTCTGTTGTCCTCAAAAGTTCATTGAAACCTTCAAAATAGAGAAATTTGTTTGGATGATAGATTATTCTTAAATTTCTCTCAAGACATTCAGAAAGACCCAACTCTTTAGCATAATCCTGAAACATAATTTGTAAGTTTTTCCTTACACCTACGCTTATGTTTATAGCAATTTCTTTATCGAGCAAATTGTTTCTGAAGCTTTTTATCAGTTTCATCCCAATCTCATACTGAGCACCAGCACCACCAATTGCAAAAGTTATTGTTAAAAGTCTTTTCCTAAAGGATTGAATATTTGGACCCAGATGGAAGTTTATTGAAGAAAGGTGGAGATTGAAAAATCTTCCTTTTCTGTCGAGATGATGAAGTCTGTCTAATAAATCATACTTTAATATTTCTTTATTCTCTTTACTCCCTATGTTTTCCTTTGGAAGAGGGAAACCTGTTAGAAAAATTTTATCTTTACTCACTCCATATCTTTTTAACCTTTTCACAGCGGTTTCGCATGGAGCGAAATAATTGATTCTACTTGAGGAGGGATTGGATGAGACCCAGACTCTATTCACATCCGAATCACAAATTACACAGTAGATTTTACCAGGGTAGCCTTTGTAGTCAGCAACAAGAGCTGGAACATAGAAGGTTGTTATTAATGGAAGAGGTTTTTTCTCTATGTGGGATATTATCTCAGAACCAAGCCCTTTTCTTATAAGGTAGGAAAGATAATAGGTCTGGAGAGTTGGTCTGGACAAATCCCTTTTTGGATAAAGAGGTTTTATGTTCTGAATAGAGTCGAGTATTTTAAAGAGAAAATTCCCAATCAAAGGAATGTTTTTTGATCGGGAAAGAAATTCGTAAGAATTTCTGACTCTCTTCCAGAATTTGTATTCCTTTTCAGAAATAAGATTAGGATCGCCCGCATTTATAATTCCTTCCTCAGCAATATCCTTCAATGGATAAGCAGCTCTCTGATGACCGAGCCCCATATCAGCAGAGATGATCCATGCTTTCTTTTTTTCAAAATCGCTCATAATCATTTATTTTTTATAATTTGAAATAAATGTCAAATTTTTGATGGTATTTTGTTTCCATTTTTTGAATCTTTAAGAGAAAAGTATGGTAAAATTTATATGTAAGCCTGATGAGGTAGGGAATGCCTGCAAATTTACCTCCTGAATACTTTGAAGTTGAGAAGCGGTTGAGGGAAGTTAAGAGTATAGAAGAGAAGATAGAGGTTTATGAGGAGCTCCTTTCAGTTATCCCAAAGCACAAGGGTACTGAGAAACTGATAGGGGAAATAAAAAGCAAAATCGCAAAGCTCAGAGAGAGCCTTGAAAAGAAACCAGCAACAAAGCGTTCTACTTCTTATATTATCAAAAAATCAGGAGCGGGTCAGATTGCAATAATAGGTCCACCAAATTCAGGGAAGTCAAGACTTCTTTCAGTTCTTACAAGAGCTAAACCTTTGGTTTCTGAGTTCCCCTTCACAACAAAGGAACCAATGGCAGGAATGATGCCCTATGAAAATATTCAGATCCAACTGATAGATACCCCATCCATTTCTGAGATTTTTTATGAGCCTTACATCCATGAAATAGTAAAAAATGCTGATGCAACAATTCTAATGATAGATCTTCAAAGTAGCATAGTGCTGGAGGAATTGGATGCGGTTCTCCGAAAGCTTGAGGAAAAGAGAGTTTTCCTTGCAAGTTCGGAGTTAATAGATCGCCCTTTATCCTTTCACTTTTGCAAGGCATTTATTGCTGGAAACAAGTTTGAAACTGAAGAAGCAGAAGAGAATCTTTCGATTCTAAAGGAGTTTTTCGGAAATAGATTTGAGTTCATCCCAATTTCTATAGAAAGAGGGATAAACTTGGAACTTTTAAAGGAGAGATGCTTCCAAATTCTTGGAATAATAAGGGTTTATACAAAGGAGCCAGGGAAAAAACCTGATTTATCTTCTCCTTTTACCCTTAAGAAGGGATCCAGAGTTGAAGACCTTGCTTCACTCATTCACAAAGATTTCGCCTCTAACCTCTCCTATGCAAGAATATGGGGGAAAGGTCGATTTGATGGACAGAGGGTCCACCGATCCCACCTTCTTGAGGATGGAGATATTGTGGAGTTCCATATATAATGGGACTAAATATTTCAATAATCAAGGTTAAAAATGCCCTCAGCAGATCAGGGATTTATGGTGTTCAATACTGCCTTAACCCTTACAGGGGGTGTCAACATGCATGCAAGTATTGTTATGCTGAGTTAATAGTCAGAAAAACAGGGAAGAATGATAGATGGGGAAGTTATGTGGATATAAAGGATAATTTTCCTGAAATTCTTGAAAGAGAGGTTCAGAGAGGAAGAAAGGGAGTTGTTATGGTTAGTTCTGTAACCGATCCCTATCAACCTGTGGAGGCTAAGACATTTTTGACGCGAAAATCTCTCCAGATATTAGCGGATAATAACTTTCCTGTTTACATTCTAACAAAATCCCCCCTTGTTTTAAGAGATATAGATATTTTCAGGAAATTTGAGGAATGTGAGGTGGGGATTACAATTACGACGGATAATGAGCATGTTAGGAAAATACTTGAGCCTTTCGCTCCTTCAGTGGAATCAAGAATTTTGGCTGTTAAGAGACTTAAAAAAGAAGGAGTTAAAACCTCTGTTTTTATAGGACCTATTCTTCCCATGAAGCCAGAAAATCTTTTAAGAAGCATTGAAAATTTTGTGGACTGCATTTATATTGATAGAATGAACTATACATTTAAAGTAAGATCCATTTACGAAAAAATTGGCTGGAAAAAATTTATGGATGATGAATATTTCAATAATGTCCTCGATTTCTTTAGATCCAGATTTGAGAATGTAATAAATTGTATGGAATGATAAAAATGGAGGTAAAGAAGATGGATCTAAAAAGCTACATTAGAAGTATTCCCGATTTCCCAAAAAAGGGGATAATTTTTAGAGATATAACCACCCTTTTGAAGGAGCCTCTTGCCTTTAAGAAAGCTTGTGAACTTCTGACAGAGCCTTTTTCAGGAAGAGGGGTCACAAAGGTTATAGGAATTGAGTCAAGGGGTTTTATTTTTTCATCAGTTGTAGCAGTAAATCTTAATGCTGGTCTTGTTCCCGTGAGGAAACCTGGAAAACTTCCATGGCAGACAATTAAAAAAACATATTCCCTGGAGTATGGAGAGGATTCTCTTGAGATTCACACAGACAGTATAGAGAAAGGAGATAGAGTAATACTAATTGACGATCTCATAGCAACAGGAGGTACTGCAAAAGCAGCTCTGGAACTTGTTGAGGAACTCGGTGGAGAGGTTGTAGGAGCTGGATTTTTAATAGAGTTGAGCTTTTTAAAAGGAAGGGAAAGACTGAAAAATTATGAGGTTCATACAATTATAAAATATGAGTCTGAATCTTTATGAATATTCTTCTTTCCTTGATATTAGCTTTCTCTATTCAGACTTTTGAGGCTGATTTCTCAAAAGGAGATTTGAAAAGTATAGAGAATTATCTGCCTGATAAAGGGAAGGTTTACATTGAACTTTCTATCCCCTTTAATGTTTACGGTTTTTTCTCAAAATCCCAAGTATTAGCTTTGTTCAGGGAGATTTTTCGTTATTACGAGACAAAGGAGTTTAAGGTAAAGGAGAGGATGGAGGGAGGGGATTCCATTATTTTAAAAATTGAATGGAAGATTCGAGATAGAATAATGGATGAAACAAATCAAACAAGCATTTTCGTAAGATTAAGCTTAGAGGGTCATAAATGGTTCATCTCTGAAATAAAGGGAGCTTGAATGGTAGGAAAACTGGAAAAAAGAAAGTTTAAAGCTTTCTCTCTCCTATTTCTTTCTATACTTTTTTTCATACTTTCCCAGGTAAGTCCTTTATCCTTTGTTAAAATATACAGGTTAAATCGGGAAAGGATTTTAGTAAAGAAAGTGGAAAAGGCTAAACTCAAGTTTGAGAGGCTTATTGACGAAATAGAGAGAAGAGAAGATATTCTTCTCAAAAATTTGATGGATAAAAAATTGGAATCCCCTGAGATAATTGGTAAGATCAGGAATTTTCTCAAAGAAGATGAGGGAGTTATTATAATAAATGGGAAAGGTAAGGTTGAGTTATGGTTTGGAAGGGTTTTCAATCCCTTTGATAAAATACCTGAAAGGAGAATATTTATAGTTCAGGATTTAAAATCCCACTTTCTATCCCTTGTCTCTTCATTGGGAAATAAAGACAAAAAGATAGTTTTCGTTAAAAATCTTGAGAATAAGATTTTAGTAAAGGGGGTGGCTGTCAGATTTGTTAGTTGGAAGGAGAGGGACAAATTGGAAAAGGAGTATGTAAATAAAGGGGGATATTCCTTTTCAAAAAGGGAAGAAAAATTAGAGGTTTTTTCTCCTTTTATCATACCTGAAGAGGGTATGCTGGCAATATTCATGGCTTCCTCGCTTTCTGAAAACTACATAAAAATTTTCTGGGGAGATCTTTTTTTAATGATTTCATATCTTTTGATTTTTTGCTCCTTTATCTTAATTTCTATTTTCTCAAAGGGATATTCAAGATATGTAATTCTTGTTTTACTGCCTTTTTCATTTAGAGCATTCCTCCTTTTGACGAAAAAATTGATATTTTTTAGAAATTTTAAGCTCTTTAAACCTGAGTTTTCCTCCCTATCATCTAAAACCGAGCTATTGAATTCTCCCCTCGATATATTCTTGACAGTTCTAACAATATTCTGGCTTCTGGTCATTCTAACTAAATTCTGGTTCCCCTTCCTTGAGAAATCTATAAAAAATGGAAAAACTTTTAAATATCTAATTCCAGTTGTTTTTTTAACTCCTTTACCCATTGTGATTTTTCAAGCATTCTTACAGTCTGTTGTCCACAATACAAGCAAAGGGCTATTTTACTTTCTTTCTCCATTCCCCCTTTTTATGATTTTAGTGATATTTATAGCATCCCTTTCTTCCCTTATCCTTTCTTTCATCCTTTTTTCATCCTTCTATCTTTCCACAAAAAAATTATGGCTTAAATTATTCTTAGTAATAATTCAAATTCCTCTTTCCTATTTTTTGTTCAAGAAATTTGTTTCTGTCCCTTTAATTCCTTCAGTGGCTTTCTTTTTAATCTCTTCTGTTATTTCTTACCATTTCACCTGGGTTAAGAAAGGCTCTAATATGTTAATTCTGTTAATTATGGTATCTTTATTCCTCTATTTTTCCTTGGATCACTTCTTATTTATTTCCAGAAGAAGTTTTATTGAAAATGATCTTAAGAACATAATTTTAGCCCAGGAAAGATGGAGTGAATTCATTCTGCGAGAGGGAATTAAAGATATTGAATCTCATATAAAGGAAATTGAAGAATTTCTTCTCTCACCTAAGGATGAGGGAATAGCTTACAAAATCTGGCTTAAAACTACCGCAGCAAAACTCAGATGGCCCTCAGCTATAGAAATTCTTGATAGGGATGGAGAGGTTCAATCAAGTTTTTCATTGAATCTTCCTATACCAGAGAGTATATTCACTCCCTTCACTGAAAGATGGTGGGTAGAAGAGGCTTTCCTTCCTTTCTTTGACAAGGTAAAAAGAGTAAAGTTTGGGTATAAAGGAATCCTTGCTGGAAAGGAGTGGTTAGGTAAAATAATTTTTTATATATCTTCAGATTACGATGCGATACCAATTCTATATAGAGAAAGTCCATATTACAGTATTTTAAAAGGAGAGGTCTTCCCTCCATCACCTGTTATGGAAAAGGATTTTGGTTTTGCTGTCTTTGACGAAGATGGTTCTATAATTTTTAACCCTTCAAAAATTCCATCCGCCCTTGGAAGGAGAGTTTTGGACAGAATTAATAATGAAGGCAAGTTTTGGTCATCTATAAATCTTCCTTTAGGTCTTCATCACATTTTTTACTTTAAAAGTGCAGAAAGGATTTTCTCTATATTTTATCCTGTAAAAGGTATAAAGGGTTACTCCCTTGAAATTATGGAAATCATTATTATTTCCCTTCTTTATTTATCCCTTTTAATCCCTCCCCTTTATCTTTCTGGTATTTTTAAACCCGATTGGCTTTCAAAAATGACTTTTTCAACAAAGGTAAGAATTATTTTTCTTACAATGGCTATTCTTCCTTTTATTATATTCTCTATGTTCTCCAACTTTTTCCTTCAAAAGCTTTTCATAGAACAGATGAAAAACAAAGCAATAGGTGAGCTTGAAACTGCAAAGGGTATATTTGCCCAGTTTTACAGCATTGAAAGAGAAAATATAATCCCCCAGGATCTTATTCTTTGGGTAGGAAATCTAATAGCAAGGGATATAAATATCTATCTTGATGGTGTAATTATTGGTTCTTCGAGATGGGAAGTTTTTCTATCCCAATATCTTCCCTATCATCTTGATGGTGAGATTTATTACGAAATAGTTCATAAGAGATCATTCTACTATCTAAAAAGGGAAAGGATAGGGAAATTGCTTTACTTTACATTATCATCCCCTATGAAATTGGGAGAATACACATATATTGTATCTATCCCCCTAATTCCTGAAGTTAAGGAATTGGGTCTTATAGGAAGAGAGTTTATGGAATTTTTATCAATAATGTTCTTTTTCTTTGCCCTGGGAGCTTCTTTTGTCTCTCAATCCCTTTACAAAAAAATAATTGGACCAATTAAAACCCTATTAGGTGCCTACAGGGATGTTGGAAAGGGGAATCTTGATATAAGATTGGAGACTAAGAGTAAGGATGAGATAAGAGAATTAATGGAAGGTTTTAATTCTATGGTGAAAGAGTTGAAAAGTAAGCAAGAGGAGCTTAAAGAAATGGAAAGAAGGCAGGCATGGGCTGAAATGGCAAAGAAGGCTGCCCACGAGATAAAAAATCCTCTGACCCCAATTCTACTGATGACAGAGCATCTTTTAAAAATTTTCAAGGAAGACAGAAAGGAATTTGAAAAACATTTTGAGAGAGGAGTTAATTTTATAATAAACGAAGTGAAAAGGTTGAAGAGAATCTCTTCAGAGTTCCTTACTTATTCTCAGGAAAAACTGGAGAGGGAAAATTTTGACCTGAAGAAATTAGTAGAGGAAATTACAGAGCCTTTAAAGGTAACATTAAAGGATAAAGTGATGATTAAGGTTTATTCTAATAAAGAAGATATCTACTTTTACGGCGACATGAAAATGATAGAAACAGTTTTAAGAAATATACTTTTAAATGCAATAGAAGCAATTGAAGAAAAAGGTGAGATTGGAATAGAGCTTATTAAGGAGAAAGGGACAGTAAAGATTGTAATTACCGATAGTGGGAAAGGAATATCGCAAGAGAATTTATCCCGTATTTTCGAACCCTATTTTACTACAAAACCATCAGGCACTGGACTTGGTCTTTCAATTGCAAAAAAATTGATAGAGTTACATGGAGGTAAAATATCTGTAGATAGTGAGCTTGAGAAAGGGACTAAGGTAACAATAGAGCTCCCTACATGAAGAAAGGAATTCTTTACGATATAGGACATTCAACAAGAACAATCGAATCTTTTCTTTCAATTTTGAAAAAGCATTCTATTGAAGCAGTTGTTGATGTTAGAAGATTTCCCCATTCTAAGAAATTTCCCCACTTCAACAGGGAAAAATTAAAAGAGTTTCTTTTGCAAGAAGGAATAGAATACCATTGGATGGGGGAAAAATTAGGAGGGTTCAGGAAAGGTGGGTATGAAGAATGGAGCAAAACAGATTTGTTTCTGAAGGGAATTGAAGAACTGGAGAATGTAGCGACAAAAAAAAGGACAGTGATAATGTGTGCAGAGGGGTTCTATTTGAGATGTCACAGAAGATTTATCCTTGAAAAAGTGGAGAAATTGGGTTGGCAGATTAAGCATTTATGAGCCCTTTTAAATTTGACATCTATAAGGATATTTTAGAGAATAAAAAATGATGAGGTGGCAATGAGAATATTGAAGATTTTTATATTCCTTCTTTTGATGTCAAGTTTTTCCTATTCCTTTGTTTCTCCCCAGTTTGGCATTGAATCCACAGCTGGCTCAAATAAGCTCCTTCTCTTTACTCCCTGGCTTGGATTGAGGTATTCTATTTCCTCCAATTCCTCCTTTCTTTTTAAATATTACAACCACAATGTAAGCTTCAGCTATCAGGTGGAAGAAGGTATTGAGAAGAAAAGAAATGCAAATATATCCAATTTCTCCCTTGTCTATTATTTTCAGAAACCTGGTAGCGAGCTTTACTCAGCTCTTTCCTTCCTTGCAGGCTCAGATTCTTACAGGGGTATTGCCCTTGATTGTGGAATTTCAAAATCTCCTGTAAAGTGGCTAAAAACAGAGATGGGTTTTTATCTTCTAAAAGAGAGTTCAATTTTATGGTATCCTGATGAGGATGTTAGGGATATATTCCTATACTCCTTTAAAGGGGGTCTAAAATTCAAAATAAGAGAAAATCTTGAGTTCAATCCCAATTTCTACTTCTACAGGAACTCTGAGGATGTTAATGCTTATTCAATTTCTGCAGGATTTATCTATTCTCCAAGGGAGCCCCTCTATCTTTTCCTTTTTTATTCAAGATATTCAGAGTCAGCCCAGTACAGATTTTCAGGAAACTATTTATCCTTTGGGATTAACTTATACTATTGAATCTAAGAATTAAGGAAAATTTCATTCTCAATATTTTTCTATTCATCTTTCTAATAGTCTATCTCCATACCCTTTACCCAGCTCCTGGAGGAAGAGTAAATGCAGGGGATTCAATGAAATGGCAGTTCATAGGAAAAGTTTTCGGAACGCCCCATCCAACTGGCTATCCTTTATTTATAATTTTATCTTCACTATTTGCAAGAATCCCTTTACCAATTCAACTATTTATCAAGGTAAATCTAATCTCAACAATTTTTGCAATCTTAACCCTATTTTTCCTATATAAAACTCTGAGGCTTCTTTCATTAAAAATTTTCCCTTCTCTGATTTCAACCTCAATTTTTGCCTTTGGAGAAATATTCTGGTCCCAGGCAACAGAAGCAGAAGTCTACACTCTAAATTCTTTTTTTATCAGTTTAATTCTTTATCTATTAATTTTATGGAAGGTAAAAAAGGATGAAAAAGCCCTCTCCCTTTCAATTTTCTTCTTAATTTTAAGCCTTTCCAACCACATAACAATTTCCCTCTTCTTCCCATCAGTTTTAACATTTATTTTATCCCTATCTCCAAAATCTCTTTTTCAAAAAAGAACAATTTTTTATTTGATTTTTTCCCTTTTTATTTTAATCCTTCTCTACACTTTCCTTATCTTGAGATCCAATTCTTCAATTTATTCAGAGTTTCCAATAAAGAATCTCAAAGATTTCATTTATTTTATCTCTGGTGGAGAATGGAAGAGGAGTTTGGGGTTTTTTCATTTAAGCTCCATAAAAACAGGCATGATCAAATTTATATCGAGTATTCCATCAAACATAACAATTCCATCTTTAATATTTTTTGTTTTAGGAATTTTCAATTTTTTCAAGGATTTAAGGGTTTTCTTTCTCCTCTTTTTCTCAACCCTTTTATTTCTATTTTTCCCTTTATTTTATTCCATAAGGGATGTGGAGGTTAACTATATCCCTTTATATTTCTTTATCGTAATTTTTATTTCTTCAGGAATGGATCTCCTTTTAGGGCTTAAATTTTCAAAGCCCTTAAAAAAATTTTTATCATTGCTCCTCCTTTCAATACCTGTTTTTCTTTCTATTTCCAATTATAAAGAATTAAAAATTGAAGAAAGTTACTGGGGAGATTGGATTAAAGTAGTTTTTTCGAGTTTTAAAAGGGACACCATTTTTATTCCTGACTACATCAATTATGATCAAGATATGGCTCTTTGCTATGGAGTATTTGGTCTTGATTTCATAAAGAAAAATAACTTTGTTATTAGCGAGCACTTTCCCTGCAGAGAAAGAATAATAGAGGATTATCTTGAAGGGAAAGAGATTTCTTTGAGAGGGTTTAAATTGAAGAAAAACATGAAAATTGTTTGTTTTGATGAAGGGATTGCCTTGGAGCTTTCGAAGAAGTATAAGGTTGAGAAGAGGGTTTTATCGGGTAAAGTTAAAATTCCATATTTCAGAATTAGCATAGAACGAGATTGAAAAATTACAATTTAGCTAAAAAGAATCCTGTGCCTATGGAGAAAAGCCATAAATCTTCCATAATCAGAAGAACAACTGCTGGGAAAAGATATAATTATTTTTCGGTTTTGAGTTACGCTGGAGCGTAATTTTTGAAAATTCGAAGAAAAATGTTTTCTGTAAATGATTTGAGAGATTTTCAAAGTAAATTTTCCCCAAGGAACTTACGCTATAGCGTAACTTTTTGGAAATTTCCATAAACTTAGTCCAGAAGCCACTTTATGATGATTTTTCTTAAAAAATGCTGAAAATGAGTTACGCCAGAGCGTAACTTTTCAAAATTGGAGGAATAGACCTAAGAAAGGGGGAAACTCATACAAATTTAGAACAGACAAGGCTTTTCAAGAAAATTAAAGTTTCCTTCTCCATTTGGCATGAAGCTTGAATATTAATTTTATACAAAAGGAAATGAGAAAGGAGGTGAAAGGGAAGAAGGAGGGATTTTTTATATTGGAAAATGGCAGAGAAAAATTATATGCCAAAATAAGAAATTAATCCTAAATTTATTTTACGCCCCCCTTGCTTTTTTTATCGGAGTATTTTATTATATAAGAGAACAAAAGGCGAACATGGATATTGGTTATCTTCCTTTGAGAGTTCGTTCATCTTTCAGCACTGGAGCTTCATCCATAGGGGAAATTTTTAATTCCATGAAGGAATTTTCCTATATCCCGATCGCAGATTTTGAGGGGATATGGGGGTGGGGGAGGCTGAAAATAGAATGCATTAAAGAAAAAGAGAAAAGAGTAAAGCCAGTTTATGGAGCTGAGATTTCTTTCAATGGGGATAAACTCCTTCTTTTTGTGAAGGATAAGAAGGGATACTATAACCTTTGCAAGCTTATAAACAGGAAGGATTCTGAGGGGAAAGGATTGGTGGCAATTTATATTCCCTCCTCTTCTGATTTGAAAAAAGTGCCTGAGGATTTTGATGATTTATATATTGGGATAACTCTCTGGAATTTAAAATGGCTTGATAATTTCAAAAAAATAGGCTTACCCCTTGTATGGGCAAATCCTGTTAACTTTTTCAAAAATCCAACCCAATACTCTCTAATTCTTTCTATAAAAAAAGGTTTCCCCTTTCCAAGACTTAAAAATAAAAATTTAATTTATTATTCTCCCCTTTCAAGGGATTTCCTAAGGAAGTTCACAAGAGAAGAGAGCATTTTCGATAGAACATGGGAGGTGGCGGAGAAATGCGATTTTGATTTAAAGGGTCTAATTCCTAATTTTAAAGAAAAGGAGCATGATCTTAGAAAAATAGTAAAAGAGAAAATTGGGGGAATGAAACTTGGGAGTATATACATAGAAAGGATTGAGAAGGAGCTAAGGATGATTGAGGAACTTGGGTTTTCTTCCCTTTTCCTTTTAACTTACGATATAACAATGTTTGCAAGGGAAAAAGGGATTCTATACAATCTAAGAGGGTCTGGAGCATCGTCCCTTGTTGCTTACATCCTGGGTATATCCCATGTTGATCCAATAAAAGCAGGGCTATATTTTGAGAGGTTCATGAATAAAGGAAGGGATTCTCTTCCTGATCTTGATATAGATTTTGAGTCTGGAAGAAGGGATGAAGTTATAAATTATGTTTTTAAAAAATATTTTCAAAGAGCTTCATTCATAGCAGAATTTAAAGATTTTAAGGCTCGATCAGCAGTTTATTACACTTGCAAAGCTCTCGGTCTTTCCCCTTCTGAATGTAGAGAGATTACAAAGAAAGTTCCTTTTTTTGAAGAACCCTCTATTTTAGAAAAGATCCCTCCCCCTACAGGAGCAGAGACAGTTTGGAAACTTGCTCCCCTCCTTGAAGGAATCCATTTTCAAAAATCTATTCACATAGGAGGTATAATATTTAC